>Ga0315899_10007165_pt1 | contig 11977 bp, 3 predicted proteins | sample LakEriMetagenome_2_FD_203518 | JGI IMG/M metagenome (GOLD analysis project Ga0315899, IMG submission 203518) | Freshwater fungal communities from buoy surface, Lake Erie, Ohio, United States - Buoy 4 MA112 | ecosystem: Environmental > Aquatic > Freshwater > Lake | place: USA: Lake Erie, Ohio... | reverse complement strand
TGTTTTCTATAGTTGTTCTCCATAGAAGCAAATACATCCCTGAGGTCTCTCACCATGCAGATCACCTTAGGTTGTTCTCCTCTTACAAATTGTAAGAAGTCATAATGAATTCCCCAACCACGAGACTTATCAACGACATACTTCTTATCTGTAATAGCATTGTAATATGCATCCATACCGTGTTTACAGAAAGCCTGGAATCCTGCTTTCATCACCTCAGGATCTTGTGCTTTAAACTCAGGACTCTCTGTGTAATTAGCCCTAGCTGCAAACACTAGCTCAAGAACACCACTTGTGGGTGTGGCATATATGTCTGGGTTCTGTGCAAGAATGTTCTGCAACAATGTACTTCCAGCTCTAGGTAGAGAGCTCTGATAGAATATATTCTCCATATTATTTTTGGTTTTTAATAGACGCAATCACCTTATCAACATCAAACATCTCAGACTCATTGTTATAAGGAAACTCTAATAGGTTTCCAGAGATGTCGAACTTCTGAAAATAAGAATGTTTAAGCTCAGGTCTTTTGGTGAATGGGTTGGCTAGAATGTTATCATGTACATCATATCCAAACACCACAGGTGTGTTAGCCACCCAAAGCACTGTAGAAGGTTTGTTTAGAGCAGCAGCTGTGTGCTGACCAAAGCTATCCATGAGCAAACGTTTGTCACTGAGAGACACAAGAATAGCTAGAGCTCTGAAGTTATCTGTAACAGGAGTGGTAAACTCATATCCTATTTGATCCTCACGCCTTATGTGTACAATGTTATGTGTGTTCTTAAACTCTTCTATAACAGCCTGTACAACGTTTGTAGGAATGTCCCTAGCCCATGAGTATCTAAGCTCTTGCCCCTGTGCACCACCATTTGTTTGCATAAGGAGGATGGGGGCATCAGAGTTAAACTTACTAGAGAAGAATGTTTTCTCTCTTTCTGTAATGAATATTTCTGGTGTGACATCCTCAGGAGCATCAATGTTAAACATCTCTGCCCAGGTTTTGGACAAGTGTTCGTTCTGCATCAGGTGTTCTGTTTGCAAATATGGATCGTGTGCAAACACCTTGAACTCCTTGTTCTCAATGAAGTCTTGATAGAAGTATTGGGCTTGACCAAATGCAAATGAGCGATCCACAAAGGGGTTGTTTAAGAACACCTCTGGGTAACCGCTCATTACAATTAATTGACTATCAGGATGTTGCGCCTTGATAGCTTTACATACAGACGTTGCTAGTATGCACTTACCTATACCACCGTTAATCTGGAATATAATGTTCATATGTAGGGTTTATACAAAGGTAAAACCTACATATTACACTTCCAAATTAATGTTTACTTAGCTGTTGTAGTGCTAGTAGTAGTGATGTTCTTAGTGGTAGTCGTGGTTGTGGTAGGAGGAACGTAAGCAAGTACGCCATCTGCTAATGCATCCAACAAAGACTGATCTAAGTCAGCTGCCTGTACCCTGAATGATTGTGCATCAGGAGAATTAGGAAGCCAGTCAGAGAATAAACCATCAAAGTTGTTGATAGCATGGAAAGTTTTAGGTCCTGCATATCCTGCAGGTTTGTTGTTCCATACATTATCAACTACAGCATCCACCTGAGCCTGAAAAGCTGATATGGGAGCCTGTACATTCTGTGTGTCAGAGATTGCTTGCACAGTTCCAAAACCGAAAATGTGTAATGTGTTCCAAGAATTTGCCATTGTTTATTGTTTTATTTTACAAAGTTATTAAAAAGTTTTGAATTATTTAGATACAATCACCGCCTGTTGTACAGTTTGTTCCCAAAGCTGTAAGTGTGAAAGCAGGAACAGGACCACCTGCACAGTTTGTACCATAGCTTACAGTGTATTCACTTCCCCTACCTCCTTGTACACAAATGTATATTTGAGAAGCTGCAGGACAAGTTAAACATTCAGGAGTTACAGTGCTGTTTTGACACTCGTAAAAAGATATTGAAATATCTATGTTGTCATCATTGTAGAGAACATAACATTCACATGGAAGAGCAGTGGTTGTTGTACTAGTAGTTGTAACTAAATCTCTTTTAGCTATCAACTGGTTAGATGTTTTAGCTGCAAATAGATAATAAGTGGGATCACAGTTTACATATGTGGAAGCGTCGGTCTTAGTAATCTCTTCATTGCTTGCAGGAATAGTTGTAAGGGCAGTGAAGTAACCATTAGTTACTGCATCTTGTAAGTTGTTAAAAGATACTATTTGATTATTTGCTAATCCTGCCCAACTCATGCTTCATATCTTTTATAATGTTTTCTAATTCAGCAAGCCTTTCTTCCATTTTCATCATCTTGTAGATGTGTACCTGATGGTAGTCTACGTTATAGAATCCCTTTTCATCTGTTCTAATTGTATGAGGAAGCACCTCCTTAACGTTTTGTGCAGAGTAGCCTATATTAATTACACTCTCATCACCCTCTTTCCAATTGAAATAGATTGGGTTGATGGTGTCACAAGATCCCACCCTACAATGAATGTTCTTCAAACGTTCGTCAGAGGATTCAAAATATGCTTGCGCCCACATGCAATCAGTTGCACAATAGTTGTGCGCATAGAACGTACAAGCGCAAGAAGCTGAAATACAAATACCAACAACTCCTGAATATGAACCTGTAACAGTATTTCTTCTACCTGCTGCCCAAGAATATCCACCTGAAACTACGTTTTGGTATCCGCCTGATATTGATGAATAAGACCCTGATGCTGTTCCATTATAACCACCTGCTACAACACTTCTTCCACTACTTGCTGTGTTACTATCCCCACCACCAACAGACGAGTAAGTGGAGTTTGCAACATTATAACCACCCCCTGCTACAGTAGAAGCATATCCGCCACTTGATGTGTTAGCTATACCACCACCAACAGTGGAACAGTTACCTGCGGCTAAATTACCTTGACCTCCACCTACAAAAGAATTGTTTGTGCATGCTATGTTACTAACACCACCTCCAATAGTAGACCTAAATCCTGAAGCTCTGTTAGATTCCCCACCTCCAATGAAAGAATCACAAGCTGATGCTATATTATCATAACCACCTGCAACCGCTGAATATATACCTGATGATGTATTACCTCTACCACCTGAAACTGTAGATGTAGTTCCTGATGCAACATTACCTGTTCCTGCACCAATAAAAGAATTATTTGAAGATACTACGTTATTTAAACCACCACCAATAGTACCTCTATTAGCTGTTGCACTATTAGTTTGACCACCTGCAATTACAGAATATAATGCCGAAGCTGTGTTGCTTAATCCCCCTCCTACAAATGCATTATCCGATGATGCAGTGTTACTTTGACCACCTGCAACTGTAGCTCTTAATCCTGATGCTGTGTTTGATAATCCACCGCCAACTGTAGCCCAAGCACCTGTAACAACGTTTGCCTGTCCACCTCCAATAAATCCTCTACAACCTGCACTGATTACGTTTTGATAGCCTCCTGATATGGTTGAAGAATATATACCACAAATTCTGTTGTTATATCCTCCACCTATGAATGAATACCATCCTGAAACTGAGTTTAAAGCTCCACCAACAATTGCTCCTTTATAACCACCTGAGCCTGTTACTGTGTTACCATTACCACCTCCGATGAACGCTCCGCAGGTGCTGATGGAGTTTCCACAACCTCCTGCTACTACTGACCAACATGCTCCTCCTGCTGTGTTTGAAAGACCTCCTCCAACGAATGAATAAAGACCTGTTGAAGCATTGCTATTACCTCCTGCAATTGTAGCAAATGCTGTGTTAGCTGTATTTGCTATACCACCACCCACTACAGCATAACCTGCTGATGCTGTGTTGTTAAGACCACCACCAACAGTTGCCCAATTCCCCGAAGCTGAATTTGACTGACCACCTAAAGTTGCAGCACGACAACCTGTTGCAGTGCTACCATATCCACCTGCAACAACAGATATTTGACCACTTGCTGTATTACCATATCCACCTGATATTGTAGCCCAATTACCACTTGCTGTGTGTGTTCTACCACCACCTACAAAAGCATAAGTTCCTGAAGCAGTGCTACAATTTCCACCAACAACAGCAGAATATCCTCCTGATGCCACGTTATTAATTCCACCTACTACAAGCGCATATCCATTATTGACTATATTTGATATACCACCTCCTATAAAAGCACAACCTCCTGAATTTATGTTATTACATCCTCCACCTATAGTAGATAATGACCCTGAAGCACCATTACTTTGTCCTCCTCCTATTGTAGATTTATTACCATTTGCTGTGTTTAAAGCACCACCTGCAACTGTGGCATCATAACTTCCACTTGATGTGTTGCAATATCCTCCTCCAATTGTACCTGTAATTGATGATACAAGGTTGTTATGTCCACCTGCTATTGTACTATATCCTGAATTTGACCTGTTATTATACCCACCACCTACTGATGAACAAACACCTGCTGCTCTGTTTGCTACACCCCCAACAATTACTGAGAATGCACCTGAAGCACAGTTTTGAAGAGCAGGTCTACCACCACCACCTACAAAGGCTGAATCACCTGAAGCAACGTTATTGTAACCACCTGCAACCACTGTCATATAGCCTGAAGCAGTGTTACCTGAACCACCTCCTATGAAGGAATAGTTTCCTGTAGCTTTTTGTACTTCACCACCTGTCACTGCTGATGCTACACCACAAGCGCAGTTAACTTTTCCACCTGCTACTGTAGAAGAATCTCCATAAGCTGTGTTTTGACAACCGCCACCAATTGTTGCAAATGAGTTCCCTGTAGTACAGTTATAAAGACCACCGCCTATTGTACTATATGTACTATCATTTCTGTTGAATCTACCACCACTAATAGTATTGTATGAACCCCCGCATATACAGTTTCTATATCCTCCTGATAAAGTTCCTGAATAAGTTGTATTAACGTTTACATAACCACCCCCTAAAAATGAATAAGTTCCTGAAGTAGTATTGGCATAACCTCCACCAACTATAGACCTTGCGCCACCCGCAGCGTTGCTATCACCACCACCTATAGTAGAACAGTTACCTGACGATGTATTAGCTGTACCACCACCCACAAATGAACGAATACCTGATGTAGTATTTGATTGTCCACCTCCAAGTGTAGAGGCATATCCTGATGCAGTGTTATATTTACCTGATACAGTAGAATAAGCTCCTGATGCTGTGTTTGAACGACCTCCTGATACAACTGCATTTCTACCTGTTGCTGTGCTTGATTCTCCGCTTAATACAGATGAATAATAAGAACCTGATGCTGTATTAGCATATCCACCTCCAATAACGTGTAACCCTTGACCACAAGCCCTGTTTGATTCCCCACCGCCTATAAATGAATCTCTTGCAGTTATTACGTTAGCGATACCACCTACTATTACTGACCTACATCCTGAATTTTGATTTGATGTACCTCCTCCTACAAAAGACCAATTATTTGAAGCTAAATTACCTTGACCTCCTCCTACAGTAGAACAATTCCCTTGAGCAACATTACCTGTGCCACCACCAATAAAAGACCTTGTTCCACCATTTGATGAGTTCGCACTACCTCCTACTATTACAGACTGATAACCATTTGATGTATTACCTTCACCACCTCCTACTACAGCCATATATCCTGAAGCACTGTTAGATTGTCCACCACTAACTGTTGAGGATTGCCCTGATGAAACGTTAGCATAACCACCTCCTACAGCTGACCTATATCCACTTGCTGTATTTTGGTATCCTCCACTAACATTTGACATGCCTGATGTAGCTGAGTTCTGATTTCCTCCCGCAACAGTAGCTGCATTATACCCTGAAGCAACGTTCCCATACCCTCCTGATACTGTGCTAAAATATGTACCTGAGCCTGTGTTACACTTACCACCTGATACAGTGGCAGTATATCCTGATGCAGTGTTTTGCCTACCACCTCCAACAAAAGCTCTTGCTCCATTTGCGCAGTTAATTTGTCCACCCGCTACTGTCGAGTGGTCATTACCTGATATATTGCACTGACCTCCAATTATAGAAGAATAAGTTCCTCCTGCTCTATTCTGAAATCCTCCTCCTACAAAAGAGTAAATTCCTGCGTTACATACAGTAGGAGCTACAGTGAATGCACATGAAGCCAAAGTCCATGTACCGCCTGTGGTATTATTTCCTACACCACCTGCTACCACTGCTCCATAAGCAAGGCATTCTGAAGTTGAATTACAAGCATAGTTACTTTGTCCACCTGCTACAACAGAAGAAATACCTTGTGCAACGTTAGACAAACCGCCATGAGCAGCAGAATATCTACCACTTGCTGTGTTTGCATATCCACCTGCAACAGAACCTACACATCTTGCTTCATTAACAATACCACCTGTAACTGTTGCATATGGTGCTGAGGCAGTGTTACAATTACCTCCTGCTATTGTCGATGTATTTGCTGAAGCTGTATTAACTCTTCCACCTCCCACTACAGAGCAAGCTCCTGATGCAACATTTGATTGACCTGCACCTACAAAAGACCTACTTCCTGATGCAGTATTACAAAGACCGCTTGTTATACCTGAATATGTACCGCTTGCTGTGTTCTGTTGACCACCTGCTACAGTTGCTAATCCCGCAGGAACTGAGTTATAATATCCTCCTCCAATAGTAGAATAAGCTACTGCACAGTTTCCAATACCTCCTGAAATTGATGTAAATATTCCTGAAGCTACGTTTGCTTGTCCTCCACCTACAAAAGAACAAGCTCCTGAAGCTATGTTAGATTGACCACCGCCTATAGAAGAGACTGCACCTGATGATGCGTTCGAATATCCTCCACCTACGAATGAGCAATTTCCTGAAGCAGCACTACCAATACCACCAACAAGTGTAGCCCTTGTACCTGAGGCTACGTTTGATTCTCCACCTCCAACAAAACTCCTTAACCCTGTAATGGTGTTATATATACCTGAAACAATACCTGATTGAGCATTGCCTGTTGTAATTGTATTTTGGTATCCTGCTGATATAGTAGAATCAGCTGCGCAAATAGTGTTCTTGAATCCACCTCCAATGAAAGAAGTAGTTCCTACACAAATTCTGTTACATCCACCTGCAACTATACCTCCTAAACCATCAGCTACGATATTTAACCATCCACCTAAAACAGCTGAACAATATGCTCCTGCAACATTACCACATCCACCTCCAACTACACCTCTATCTCCTGAAGCTGCGTTTGAATTACCACCTCCAATTGTAGAAGCATATCCTGAAGCTGTATTGCTAAGACCTCCCCCAATAGAAGCATAATATGTAGCATTTGCACAGTTGCCTTGACCACCTCCTATTGAGTTAGATTCCCCTGATGCACAGTTATTTCTACCTCCTACTATTACAGATAAAAGACCTGAAGCTGTATTAGCACAGCCACCGCCAACAAATGATATATTACCACTTGCTGCGTTGGCTTTACCACCAACTGTTGCAGCACAGTTTCCACCTGCTGAATTTATACTACCTGAACCAACAAAGGCATAAGTACCACTTGCTGTGTTGTTATATCCTCCTGCTACAGTTGCATATCCATTGGAAGCTGTATTTAACGAACCACCTCCAACTCTTGAGTTGTTTGCTGACGCACAGTTACTTGTACCTCCTCCTATTGAAGACCTATTACCTGATGCTCTGTTTTGATAACCACCTGATACAGTTGAATATGTATTTGAAGCACTGTTGTTGTAACCACCACCAACAAATGCTCTTGTACTTGTTGCACAGTTATCACTACCACCTGCTACAGCAGACCAACCTGCTGTTGAAATGTTAGCTCCGCCACCACCTACGAATGAGCAAGCTCCTGAGGCACTGTTAGATATGCCACCTGATACTGTCGAGCGTGCGCCTGATGCAACGTTTGACCTACCACCACCTACAGCTGATATATAACCTGATGCTGTGTTGGTGTATCCTCCTGAAACAGTTGAGTAACTCCCTGATGCTGTATTTGTAAATCCTCCTAATACAGAAGCTCTATTACCTGAGGCTGTATTAGATTGACCACCTCCCACTACAGAAAAACAATTACCTCCTGCTGTATTATTTAATCCCCCAAGTACAGCACCCCAAGTTGCACTTGCCACATTCTTGTAACCACCTGAAACAGTTGAACATCCACCCGTAGCTCTATTCTGAAATCCACCACCAATTGTTGAGAACTGACCTGCTGAATATATAGTTGTTGGAGCTACACAGAATGTTGCACCACTAAACGTACCGCCACTTGTGTTATTACCTACACCTCCACCAATAGTTGCACCTGCTACGCAAGCTCTATCTACTGCACAACAAATGAAATTACAAATACCACCACCTACTGTTGCTTGTTGTCCGTTCACACAGTTTCTATAACCTCCACTTACAGTGGAAGCATAACCATCTGATATATTAACATACCCTCCACCTACAACACTATAATTATTTGATGCACTGTGACCATATCCGCCTGAAACGACAGACCTTTGACCACCTGCATTATTAGCATCACCGCCTGATACAGTAGAAAAAAGAGCTGAGGCTGTATTGCCACATCCACCACTAACAACGGATGTGTTTCCTGAAGCAGTGTTTTGACATCCACCACCTGAGAAAGACATATACCCTAAAGCCTTATTATAATATCCACCTGTTACGGTTGAATAAGATGCTGTTGCACAATTAGCATATCCTGCTCCAATTGTAGAGGCATATCCACTCGCAGTGTTAGCATAACCACCGCCTACTGCTGCATAAGTAGCATTTGCAATATTACCATTACCTCCTGAAACTGTTGAAATATATCCTGAAGCTGTTGCATTTACACCAAAAGCTACAGAAAAACCTCCACTTGCTGTGTTTGTCCTACCGCCTGCAAGTGAGCAGTTGCCTGAAGCACTTGCTCCACATCCGCCTACAACAGTAGAAGAAATTCCACTTGCTATATTTCCACATCCACCACCCACAGTGGCAAATGCAGCTGATGCAGTGTTTCCATTACCACCTGATACAGTGGCTGCTCTACAACCTGTAACAGTATTATTTGCCCCGCCTCCAATTGTAGCATCATAAGTTCCTGATGCTGTGTTTCTGTACCCACCTGATACTGTGCTTGTAATTCCTACAGCACAGTTACAATGTCCACCGCCCACAAATCCGTAAGCGCAAGTGCTATTTAAATAACCACCACCTATAGTAGAGCAAAGTCCACAAGCTGTATTACCTTGTCCTCCTCCAATAACACTCTTATTAGCTGCTGCAATAATGTTGTTGGTTTGTCCTCCACCTATAAAACTTCTGTTACTGCTTATTGTATTTACCTCACCACCTCCAATAAATGAAGAATATGAAGAAATGGTATTATAATATCCACTACCTATTCCGCCCCAAGTACCTGACACAGTTCCACAAATTCCCCCTGATACTACAGCGTACCCTCCTGAGGCAGTGTTTGATTTACCACCGCCCATAAATGAGCAACTTCCTGAAGCTATATTATTTTGACCACCTGCAATGGTTGAAGTTATCCCTGATGCAGTGTTATAAGAACCGCTTACAGTAACACCATTTCCTGTAGCATTATTGTTCCTTCCACCTCCAACAGTGTTAAAAAAGCCTGTACTTAAATTTAAGTATCCTCCTGATATAACAGAATAATATGCGTTGCTTATTGTATTTGATGAACCACCGCCTATTGTACCTATAAGCCCATTTACACAAATTAGGTTACTTATACCTCCTGCTATTGTACTATGAATTGCACAGGCTCTATTACTTTCTCCACCACCAACAAATGAACAGTTTCCTAAAGCCCTATTATTAGCACCTGCAACAACTGTAGAATGTGTAGCTGTTGCACAGTTTGGTGTAAGAGAACAACCTCCACCTCCAACAAATGAATGACTTCCTGAGGCAGTGTTGTAATAACCTCCGCCTACCACAGCCATATAAGCTGAAGCTGTATTGCCTGAGCCACCACCTATGAATGAATAATTTCCTGTTGATTTGTTATATTCACCACCTGCTACAGTGCTGTTTTCACCAAATGCACAGTTGTTTCTACCCCCTGATACAGTTGTATCATTTGTACAAGCTCTGTTTGTCCTACCACCCCCTATAAACGAACCATATCCTGAAGCTGTGTTTGTAGAGCCTCCGACAATAGTTGAAAAAGTTCCTGAAGCTGTGTTTGACGTTCCACTACCTATAAATGATAAATTAGCACTTGCTATGTTTGAACTTCCTGTACCAATAAATGAAGTACTGCCACTTGCTGTGTTTGTACTACCATTACCTATAAAAGCATAATAAGTTCCACTCGCTGTATTATTATAACCACCAACCACTACGTTGTAGCAGCATCCACCTATTGTATTTGTATTACCTGCAAGGTTTCCTGTATATCCACCTGTTGCATTATTACTTACACCACATCTCACAGAAGAACATGCTCCTGCACCAAGAACAATTACAGCAGAAGAACCTACGTTTATACCTGAAGATCCTGAGGATCCACTGGTTCCAGATGTCCCAGTTGTTCCTGATGTTCCAGAGGTTGCACTTGTTCCAGAAGTACCGCTGGTTCCTGGACTACCGTTTGTACCTGCTGTACCTGATGTACCGCTCGTTGCAGAACTACCAGAAGACCCTGAACTACCACTTGTGGCAGAAGTTCCTGATGTACCGCTTGTACCTGTTGTTCCACTAGAACCAGAAGTTCCAGATGTACCAGGACTACCTGCTGTACCACTAGTACCAGCAGAACCAGAGCTACCAGAGCTACCACTAGTTCCTGACGTACCACCAGATCCATCTGTACCAGAAGTGGCACTTGTTCCTGATGATCCTGAAGAACCTGAGCTACCGCTAGATCCTGATGTTGCTGATGTACCACTAGATCCTGAGGAACCTGCTGTTCCAGAGCTACCTGATGTGCCATCTGTACCACTGGTACCAGATGTACCTGTAGTTCCTGAGCTTCCTGATGATCCTGAGCTACCACTTGAGCCAGAGGTTCCTGTTGTTCCACTGGTTCCAGCAGTGGCAGATGTACCACTTGTACCTGAAGAACCGCTTGAACCATCTCCCCCTGTAGCACCATCAAGGTTTACCACCCAAGAACAATAGTTTCCTGAGCCTGTAAGACCAGTCACTTGGAAGCTTAAGCTACCAGTTGCTGGATTATATGCTGTAACGATTGCCTCATTATGTTGTAAAGCATCGCCTGAATAAGTTATAATAATAGACTGTCCAAGGGTATAGGAAAGTCCTGTACCTATGGTGATTGTACCTGTACCAGGAGCTGCCTGGAGGGTGTAACATGTACTGGATGTTGTGGCAAATCTATCACCACTCAAACCTGAAGATCCTGATGTTCCTGTAGTGCCGCTTGTTCCAGATGTACCTGCTGTAGCAGACGTACCGCTTGTTCCACTTGTAGCACTAGTTCCTGAAGATCCACTAGTTCCTCCAGATCCATCAGTACCACTTGTGGCTGACGTTCCACTCGTTCCAGTGGTACCTGAAGTTCCGCTAGACCCTGATGTACCGTCAGTTCCTGACGTGCCACTTGTAGCACTTGTACCACTACTACCAGAAGTTCCTCCTGACCCATCAGTTCCGCTTGTACCTGATGTGCCTGAGGTAGCTGATGTACCAGAAGTTCCACTTGTTCCTCCTGTTCCATCTGTAGCAGATGTACCAGAAGTACCTGTGGTTCCACTAGTTGCAGAGGTTCCTGAGGTGCCTGAGCTTCCTGAGGTTCCTGACGTTGCACTAGTTCCATCTGTTCCTGATGAGCCAGAAGTACCAGAAGTTCCTCCACTACCATCAGTGCCTGATGTTCCAGATGTTCCACTGGTTCCACTAGACCCACTGGTCCCTGTAGTACCACTAGTTCCACTTGTTGCTGACGTACCTGAAGTACCAGATGTACCTCCTGTACCGTCTGT
>Ga0315899_10007164_pt1 | contig 11978 bp, 9 predicted proteins | sample LakEriMetagenome_2_FD_203518 | JGI IMG/M metagenome (GOLD analysis project Ga0315899, IMG submission 203518) | Freshwater fungal communities from buoy surface, Lake Erie, Ohio, United States - Buoy 4 MA112 | ecosystem: Environmental > Aquatic > Freshwater > Lake | place: USA: Lake Erie, Ohio... | reverse complement strand
GGAGCCACAGGCACAAGCAGCCCGCTTTGCAGCATCACTTGCAACAGACCAACGGTCTTCAGCGTGATACTCTTACCTCCTGCATTCGGTCCACTAATGACTAGCATTCGACTATCCTTATCCATGCGCAACGATTGAGGGAAAGTGGTTCGCCCCATGCGTCTGTTTTGCAACATCAGCAGCGGATGGTAAGCCTTGCGCAAGTCAATCACAGGCTCGTCCTCTATCTCAGGAAGAATTGCATCAATATCGGCGGCCATGCGTGCTTTCGCTTGAATAAAATCAAACTCGGTCAAACAGCGCTGGTAATTGCGAATTGCCGGTAGCTCATGACGAATGCTTTGCGTAAGCTCCTTGAGTATTCGGCGTATCTCATTGCGCTCATCATCCATGAGCGACTCCAATTCAAAATTGAGTTGAATGTTTACTTCAGGTTCAATATAGGTGAGCGATCCTGTCTTACTGCTGCTGATGACAAGGCCCGGCACTTTGCGTTTGTGTGTGCTATAAACCGCCAGCACTTTGCGCTCATTCAAATACGCCTCACCCGTATCGCCCAGGAAGCCCTTGCCTGCAAGATCGCGCATCACCTTCGCAAAGTTCTTGGCAATATTGCGACGAACGATTACAATGCCATCGCGTATGCTCTTCAACTCCGGCGATGCATCATCACGCACCTTCCACTTGTTGTCGAACACCTGCGTCACACGCTCCGGTATGTAGGTGCTCTTCTCGATATCCGACACTAGCAAATGCAATTCCTTGCATGCTTCTTCGATGCCTTCGAATGCTTGCAATATCTCGTTGACGAGTATGTTGGCTTTGTAAATGCGAAAGAAACTTTCCTCGCTCAGCACGCTATCGCGCAGCTGCAACAACTTTATTTCCTGATCGAGCTCCTCAAAATCGAGCGCCGGAAAAGAAATGCCGTTGGCGCGTATCTGCAGAAACTCATGCGTGCGAATCAACTCTGTTCTCAGCCTTCGAGGATCGCGCAGAGGCTCGAGGTCAATCATGCGCAGGCGCGCAGTGGGCTGCAAACAGAAGTCATGAAGCATCAACCGAATGAGATCGAACTCGAGGTCCTTTACCGCCTGTGAATCAAAATGCATCATGCCTTTTCCAATGGCGCCGAAAGTGTTTGCGCGCTACCATCAACAACGGCATTGTCTGTTTTGTTCACATAGCGATTTACGCCTACAATGACACGCTTACCTTCCTTCACCAACTCTTGCTGGCCTGCTGCGAAAGAATGAATGGCGGCTCGATGCTCTTGCCAAACGCTGTCAATACCGTGCTCGTGCGCTTTTGCATCGAGCAACTGAAATTGCTTCCAGGCTGCCTGTACCAGCTGACCGGTAAGCTCTTCGATGTAATACGATCCGTCGGCAGCCGATTTAAATTGTCCGAAATAACTCTCCTCGAGCAACAGCTGCTGTATGTTGCGCGCCCAGCGCAAGGCCGACTCATCGACACCCGGTGACCCCATATTGTATGGCAGCACACTCACACTGTTTGCTCCGCCCACATAGGCACTCATGGTTTGAGTGGTGGCGCGCAATAAGTTGTTGTGCTTGTCTTTGGCGGTCTGTAAATAGCGGCTGGTTGATGCTTGCACAAACGTATGTACCGAACAAGCATGCACGGGGCTATACGCTTCAATGACTCGCTTCCACATCCATCGAAATGCACGAAGCTTCGCTATCTGAGGAAAATAAGATGATCCTGTTGCGAAGTTGAACTGCATGCATGCCGAGGCCTCATCGATAGCCACTCCCGACTCCATCAGCGAAACCAAGTTCGAATGACCTGCCGCGAGCGCCCACGAAAGCTCCTGAACCAAACTACCGCCTTTCTCGTGCACGCAAGCGGCATCGATGGTTAGAATTCTAAAGCGCGAAAACAAAACACGCGTTTGAGAACACCATGCGGTCATTTCTTCTTTGGTTAAAACCGATGCCGACAACGCGAATGATCCGTTGAGTTGCGTTTTGTCGATCGATTTGCCGTCGCAATAAGATGCAAATGCAGAGGCCCACTGACCGCCATCATTCATATTCACAAAGTGAACACTGATGTATTGAACCTCGATTCCCTGCAACAATGTTGATAATGCCTCCGGAGAAAACGGCCCGCAATCGATGCCCAATGCATTGGTGCCGCCCATCAACGAATCGAGTGCAATACGATTCCACTCCTTAGCATCCGGGTGAGTAATCAGCTGATACTGCTCGGTAGTTGGAACATACTCCAGGTGGTATGCATGCGCTGTTTCGGTTTGGTAAGGACCTACCGAAACCTCTGCTTCTACTCCCCACTGAAGTGAATCGACCGGGCGCTCACCCAATTCCTTCTGCACCAGCTGAAGCCATTGCTCGGCTGTGCTTGCATTAAACTCTTCAAAATTCAATTCGCTCATACACGGGATTCATCATGGTTTGTAATACTTCAAGGCCTCTGGCATGAAGGCATTCAAATCTGCTATGCGAGTTGCATCGCTCGGGTGGGTACTCAGCAGTTGTGGTGGTGCTTGTCCGCCTTGTTCCGACATGCGCTGCCAGAAACCAATGGCACTCTGAGGATCATAGCCTGCCATTGCCATAAAAACTAAACCCAGTTTGTCGGCTTCACTTTCATGGTTGCGGCTATAAGCGAGTATTCCCAAATTGGAGCCTAGGCCATACGATTGCAAAAACAAATTCTGTGTCTCAGGCGCATGTTCCGACAGAGCGACACTCAGAGCCAGCCCGCCCAACTGCACAGCCAATCCCTGGCTCATACGCTCGTTGCCGTGGCGCGCAACAGCGTGAGCAATTTCATGCCCCATCACCACAGCCAAACTCTTCTCATCTTTGGTAACGGGTAAAATGCCCGTGTACACAACTACCTTTCCGCCAGGCATACACCAAGCATTCACGGTTGGGTCGTTCACCACGTTAAACTCCCAATCAAACCCATCAATGCGCTTCAACTCACCATTGTCTGTCAAGTATTTCACAACGGCATCCTTGATTCGATTGCCTATGCGTCGCACCACAATTACATCCTTGTGGGTATCCGGCAATACCTTGGTAGTATCCAAAAACTCGTCGTATGCCTGAAACGACATTCCAATCATGTCGCGCTCACTGATGAGTCGCAATTGTTTGCGTCCGCTGATAGGCACTGTATCGCATGCGTTGAACATCAACACAACCATCGACACTACTGTAAAAAAAACTATGTTCCTTTTCATTGTTTCGTTTTTTGTTGGACGCCCAGCAGTGCGTCCTTACACAGGGTTTGGTGAGAGGCGTCCTTCGTACCTCGTCCTTCGCCACTAGTTGGACGCACAGCAGTGCGTCCTTACACAGGGTTTGGTGAGAGGCGTCCTTCGTACCTCGTCCCTCTATTGTATTTCCGCCGTCAACCCCCTCTCCAACAGCGCCGTACACATCGGCTCCAGCTCTTCCCATGTACCGTTCTTCACTGCGCATTTGCCCTTGTAGTGCACGATTACCGTGCATTGTTCGGCCTGCAGCAGTTCATGTCCGCACACATCCATTAATGCCTCTATCACAAAATCGAACGAATGGACATCGTCATTGAAAAGAACAATCTTGTTGCCATCGGCAAGCAGCGTTTCTTCAAGCAATACTTCATCGAGTTCTGTAAATGGGCACATGCGCAAATGTTTGTGTCACAAAGGTAATGAGTATGCCAGCAACACAAGGGGCTTGTGCGCTCGAAAAAGTCCTACATTTGAACATCACAATCGATTATGAAATTCATTTATTGCCTCGCCTTTTTACTGCCTGTTTTGGCAGTTGCCCAACATGAACCGACCAAATACTGGGAAGACAAATTCAAGCAATTGGGACCGGAGCTTGCTACACCCAACGAACAGCGCACAGCCAGCGGCGCACCGGGCAACGCGTACTGGCAGCAGCGTGCCGACTACGTGATGAACATCACCATCGATGATGCGACTCAAACCCTCTTCGGTGAAGAAACCATCACGTACTACAACCAATCGCCCGACGCTCTTACCTACCTATGGCTTCAACTCGATCAAAATGCGTTCGCCAAGGATGCAGACAGTTATGCGATTGAACAAATGAAATTGGGAGAAAGTGCGAGTTATAATGACTTGATTGACCTGAACCCTTGGTATGACGGCGGATTCAAACTGGACCATGTGCACGATGCAGCCGGCAAAGCGCTGTCATACACGGTCAACAAAACGATGATGCGCATCGACCTCCCACAAACGCTCAAGCCGGGCGGGACATTCGTCTTCAAAATCAAATGGTGGTACAACATCAACGACCGCATTCGTCTAGGTGGACGAAGTGGATATGAATACTTCGAAGAAGATGGCAATTACCTCTACACCATGGCTCAGTTCTTCCCGCGCATGGTCGTGTATTGCGACAATCAAGGATGGCAACACAAGCAGTTTCTCGGCATGGGTGAATTCACTCTCAACTTCGGCAACTACGACGTAAAGATTACCGTTCCTGCAGATCACATCGTTGCTTCGACCGGTGTATTGCAAAATCCGAAAGAAGTGCTAACCGCAGATGAATTGAAACGATTCAATGCGGCAAAAACCAGCGACGAACCCATTGTCATCACAACGCAAGAGGAAGCTGAGAAAAAAGAGAAGAACAAAGAGACCTCAAAAACCAAGACGTGGCATTTCAAAGCCGAAAACGTTCGTGACTTCGCATTTGCCAATTCCCGCAAATTCATTTGGGATGCACAAGCCGTGAAAATCGGTGACAAGACTCCGCTTGCCATGTCATATTACCCGAAAGAAGGCAACCCGCTTTGGGGTCAATTCAGCACGCGGGTTGTAGCGCATACACTTCGCAGTTATAGCGCTCATACCATCGACTATCCCTACCCTGTAGCCATCTCCGTTCACACCAAGTGGATGGGTATGGAATACCCGATGATCTGCTTCAATGGTGGTCGCCCGGAAAAAGACGGCACCTACGACCAAGGCACGCGCGACGGAATGATTTCCGTGATCATCCACGAGGTTGGACACAACTTCTTCCCGATGATTATCAACAGCGATGAGCGCCAATGGACGTGGATGGACGAAGGCTTGAATACGTTTGTGCAATACCTCGCCGAAAAGGAATACGACCGCAACTACCCCACTCGCCGAGGACCTGCGCGCAACATTGTAGACTACATGCGAGGCGACAAGAGCACCATGAGCCCCATCATGACCAACAGCGAAAGCATTTATCAGTTCGGCAACAACGCCTACGGAAAGCCCGCCACAGCACTCAACATACTGCGCGAAACTGTTATGGGGCGCGAACTATTCGACTACGCCTTCAAAGAATACTGCCGTCGTTGGGCATTTCGTCACCCAACACCGGAAGACTTCTTCCGCACCATGGAAGACGCAAGCGCTGTCGATCTCGACTGGTTCTGGAGAGGATGGTTTTATGAAACCGACCATTGCGACATGAATCTGAAAGACGTAAAAATCTTCCGTCTCAACACCCACAACCCTGAAATCGAAAAGGCTCTTGAACGTGAGAAAAAAGAGAAGGCCGCTCCTGATATCTCTCAACAGCGTGATGCTGCTGAAAAAATGAAAGTTGAAGTGGACAGCGATGCCGACATGCGCGATTTCTACACGTCATACGACCCTTACAAGGTAACTGCGCTCGACCGCGTTGAATACGACGAATATGTGAAAAAGCTGACCGACAAGGAGAAGGAACTTCTTTCGAAAAACATGCTCTATTACCAGGTTACTGTAGAAAACAAAGGAGGACTTATTATGCCGCTGATTTTCGACCTCGAGTTCATGGACGGCACTACACGCCGCATAAACATCCCTGCCGAAATCTGGAAGCGAAGCGAGAAGGAAGTGACGAAGGTTTTTGCCTGCGAACGCGAAGTGAAATCAATTCTTCTCGACCCGCAACTCGAAACAGCCGACGTTGACGTCTCTAACAATGCTTGGCCTCAGCGCACGATGCCAACTCGCTTTGAACTGTTCAAGGAAAACCAAGGACGCTCGCGAGAAAACCCTATGCAACGCGCGAAAAGAGAAGCGGAACTCAACAACAAATAATCAGAGTAGGAGCGCTAATGCAACCAAGCTGAGCGCCACGCCCAGCCAGTTGTAGCGCGTAAGTTTCTCCTTGAAAATCAATACTGCTGCCAACGCCGAAACAAGCACTACGCCCAGATTATTGATAGGCAACATAGCTGACTTCTGCATGATGCCTGAGTCGTATGCCAACACCAAAAAAATGATGGAACCATAGTTAATGGCTCCCAAAACTAGTCCGCCGATTACATCGCGCATGGTTAACGTCATGCGTCCGGTATAGAGTTGAATGCCCATAAATACGGAACCACACAACCCCGCCATTCCAAACGACAAGCAGGAGTACAACTTTAACTCATCGTCATTGGCTGGAAAGGAAGAGAAATAGGCAATCCCGAAATCGACTCCCGTGCTGCCCAATAAAATGAGAGCAGGCAACAAAAAAGCTCGGGCACTCAACTTTCGACCATCATCCTTTAAAGAGGAAAAGTACACACCTGACATCGCAACCAGAATTGCAAGCACTTTGGTGACGCTCAAATGTTCGTTGGGGTCAACCCAAACAAACAGCAGGACTGCCAAGGCAAGCGACATTTTCGATGCAATGGTCGTTACGGATACTCCAATAATGCGGGCCGTTGTTCCTGTCAAATAGAACACGAGAATAAAAAGAACGCCTAACGACAGCCCGCCTACCGTCCATAACGGCCATTGAGAAGCGCCTTCTAGAGCATGACCCAAATCGGGAACAACGATAAGCCCCACGCTGCAAGCCATGAAATAATTGACCACGATGGCCGGAAGCGTTTGAACCTTAAAGCGCTCAAATAACTTGAAGAGAAAAAATATCGCAGCATTCGTTAGAATGCTCATCATCAAATAAAACATGGGGCAATGATACGCAGCAATTAAGGCTTGTTGTAGTAATAACCAATGGCGTCTGCTGCGCTAGATTCTGAATGATGCTGCACGACCGGCAACTTCGGAGCACAAAGCCCTTGGCCCAATTCCTTAACACCCGAAATGACACGTGCTTCATCCCACAAGCCACTTTCAATGAACGAGTGGAGCACCTGCGCCCCACCTTCCACTAAAATGGACAAGACTTTTTCATCAAACAAACACCTCATCACCGCCTTTAACTCATGCACATTTCCACATGCCAAATAGCGAATGGCCCCCTCGGTCTTCTCCGAAGAGTTGGTAAGCACCCAGGTTGGCGCTTCCTCTTTACTCAGATGAAAACTGGATAAATCGATTGGTTCGGAAGAAAGAAGAAGCCTCAGCGGATTAGCACCTTCCACACGGCGAACGGTCAGTGAAGGATTGTCGTTGTAGAGTGTATTCTTTCCAATCAAGATAGCTGCCTCCTCCGACCTCCATCGATGCACAGCCACTTGCGTGTCGGGGTGCGATATCATGAAGGAACCTTTCTCACCGGTTGTCCGCTCAATGTCCATGAAACCATCCGACGACTGCGCCCACTTTAAAACAACGTATGGCCGTTGCTTTTCCTGAAACGTAAAAAAACGACGGTTCATGAAACGACACTCATCCGCCAACACATCCGTATCAACGTGAATACCGGCATTACGCAATTGCTCGATGCCTCGCCCATTCACCGCCGGAAAAGGATCAAGGTTTCCGATAACTACCCGAGGAATTCGCTTTTCAATAATAAGGTTAGAGCACGGTGGTGTTTTACCAAAATGAGCGCAAGGCTCCAACGTGACATACAGGGTTGATTCCTGAAGAAGAGCCGGGTCCTCAACCGATGCTATAGCATTTACTTCAGCGTGTGAGCCTCCGTATCGCTGGTGATATCCTTCACCAATAATTCTGCCCTCGTGCACAATGACACACCCTACCATCGGATTCGGCGCAACATGCCCCGCGCCCCTTGCTGCCAATTCAAGGGCGCGCTTCATGAATTGAGAGTCAGGCGCGTCATGCATACCGCAAATGAATGAAAGAAAAACAGGATTCCCTTCCGATATGGTCTGACATTTTTTTCATGCCTCCACAATAAACAAAAAGAAGACTGAGTTATACAGCCAAATTATAGCCGATGAACGATTTTACACCTGAGGATTTAATGGAGATAACGCAAATGGAGAACGACATGATGAAAGTGCTTTTTGCCTCTGACATCGAAGACCACTGCGAACCTTCCAACGAGACTGTGAACATCCTTTTAGCCTACAGCAAGGCTTTGAGCATCCGAAAGTCGCGTTCGATGAACAACATTCGTCTGGTCTTAAACTAGAAAACGGATCAAATCCGGAGAGAGTCCCGCCCATCGGCGGGATTTTTTTTTCCCGGCTCTCCATGAAAAACCCCGCCGAAGCGGGGCATTCCATCTTAACCTTAACCTTTCAATAACTACTGAAACATGGGCATTTCCATGCGGTGCTTTTCAATCAACTTGCGCAAATTGATTAGGGCATAACGCATACGACCCAATGCCGTGTTGATACTGATATCCAGCTGATCTGCAATTTCTTTAAAACTCATATCGTAATTCAAACGCATAATTACAATCTCCCTTTGCTCATCGGGGAGCATGCTCAAAAGCTTCTTCATATCAGCCTTCACCTCGCGCTTCATTCGATCTTCTTCTGAAGTGCGTTCTTCTGAACTGATAAAATCGAACGGATTATACTCATCGCGCTCCCGTGTCATCGGCATCTTCTTCACATGACGGAAATAGTCAATGCATAAATTGTGTGCAATGCGTAAAATCCAAGCACTGAACTTCCCCTCTTCATTGTAATTACCTTCTTTCAATGCATGTATAGCACGAACAAACGTGTCCTGGAAAATGTCTTCCGCGACCGCTCTGTCGCGAACGTACATCATGATTTTACTGTAAACTTTCGACTTGTAGCGCTTCAACAATTCGTTGAATGCTGCTTCTTTACCGTTGTGATAAGCTTCTACCAACTGTCGGTCTGACATGATTTGTACACGCATAATTCCTCCTCTTTTTTAGGTTCGTAATACTGAAGAACAAAGAGTAGAATTTTTCTATAGCGTATAATTTTAAGTTGGTATCGGAAACTCAAACGTTTCCAATTTTGATTTATTGCCTTCCGGAAATATTTTCCGTGATTCAAAAATACGTAAGAACTTCAAACTTCCAAAAAAAGTTTAGACTTTCCGTTTAAAATCAAACAGGATTCGAATCGTTTGCCCTCCTCGAGGTCCTTCGATATAAGCCTGAAGATCATCCTCGCCTAGAAACTCATAGCCGATTTTCTTCGGAAAGTCGTGCTGAGGATTTGCAAACTCAACCTTATCGTTACTCTGTTTATTAATCTGAAAGGGGATTACCTCCGATCCATTCTGCTGCTCAACCTTAGCGAAATAGGTCCACACTCCTTTCACTTTTCGAATTTCAAGTGTTTCAAAGAAAGTGGTATCGCCATCTTCCAGCACATACCCTCTGCCTGCGAAAGTGGAATCATTCCTTTGTTCCCATTCCTCAAGCTGCGATGAAATAGTGTCGACCGATGACCATCGCCCCACCAATAAAGCAAAGTCAAATTGCTCTTTTCCTTTCGATTGCTTGCATCCAACGATAAATGGCACTGCAAGCAGGATAACGATTACCCCCAAAAAAACTCCGCGCATAGGGCGAATATAAAAGAATAAATTCAACAGCAGGGTTATAGGCGGGAGCAGTGGATTTTGTTCATGCAACCCGAAGTACATTTGTAGGGTCAATAATGGGCAACCTGTATTCTAAGATACGTATGAGATTGAAACTTCCTGCAATACTATTTTTCATAGCTTCACACTGCACGCTGTTCAGTCAAGTAGTTATCAATGAGTTTTGTGTTGCTAACTACTCTGATTGGGATCAGGGCGGTGACAATGAAGATTGGGTGGAACTGTACAACCCAACAGGAGCGGCGGTAAATATTGGCAGTTTTTGGATGAGCAATGAAATTGCGGATCCCATGAAATGGCAGATTCCTGCGGGAACATCGGTCAATGCGAATAGCTATCTCATTATTCTTCTCTCCGGAACAGGCGATTACGATCCTAATCAGTTTGGTTATCTCAACACAAGCTTCCGTGTAACTCAGACCAATGGCGAAGCCATAGTGCTCTCCAATGCCGGAGGAACCATTTTGGAGTCTTATGACATGGCTGCACTAGGAAGCTTTCAAGCCAATCATTCCTATGGCCGCATAAATGACGGAGCTGCGAACTTTGCGATTTTTACCGATCCAACCCAGAACGCAGCAAATGCAGGTGCCAATTACAACGGCTACGCATCAATACCCAACCTGTCGGAAGTAGCCGGATACAAATCGGGGCCAATCAACGTAACGATTACCGCTGGGGCGAACACAACCATCTATTACACGTTGGATGGCACTCAACCCACTGATGCCTCTACTGCATATTCAGGGCCTGTAAACATCAGTTCAACAACTAGCTTAAGAGCAATCGCCTACTCCAACGATCCAGCTATTCTGCCAAGTTATATTGAGACGAACACCTATTTCTTCGGGTCGGACATTCATGATGTTATGGTGGTAAATATCTCAGGGAGCACTCTCTCGGATGGAAGCTGGTCCGGTAATGAATTCACCCATATCGAATTCTTTACCCCAAGCGGAACTTTCATAGCAGAAGCAACAGGCGACAGCAACGAACACGGAAACGACTCCAACGCATATCCACAACGCGGCTTCGACTATATAACCCGCGATGCTCTTGGCTACGATAATGAGGTTCAGTTCCCCGTTTTCTCCAGCAGTAACCGTCAGGGCTATGAACGTCTCATTTTCAAAGCGGCCGCAAACGATAACTATCCCAACTCCGGAGGGGCTCATATTCGGGATGCATATGTGCATCGATTGTCCGAAATTGGGAATCTGCACCTAGATGAAAGAAAAGTAGAGTCATGTGTTCTTTACATAAATGGCGCTTACTGGGGTGTGTATGAAGCACGCGAAAAAATCGATGACATTGATTACACGAAGTTCTACTATGACCAACCCGATGGCTTTGTTGACTTCCTCAAAACATGGGGCGGAACGTGGGAAGAATATGGTACAGGTAACGACTGGTATGACTTGGTTGCCTTCATCACAGGTAACGATATGACAGATCCGGCGAACTATGATTATGTGCTCACGCAGTACAACCATATGAGCCTTATCGATTACTTCATCCTGAACGGCTACATCGTTTCTACCGACTGGCTCAACTGGAATACTGCTTGGTGGCGCGGGCGAAACCCGTCAGGCGATGCCCGTCGCTGGCGATATGCCCTTTGGGACAACGATGCATCGTTTGGTCACTACGCCAACTATACGGGTGTTCCTTCCAATCAGCCAACGGCCGACCCTTGTCAAATCGATGGCATGGGCGACGTAGGTGGCCAGGGACATATTCCTGTTCTCAACGCTCTTTTTGACAATGAGGATTTCTTTGCGGATTACATTCAGCGTTACGCTACACTTTCCAATTCCATATTCTCGTGCGAGCGCATGGTAGAGGTTTTAGACAGTATGATTAACGTGATTGAGCCTGAAATGCAGCGTCATTGCGATCGCTGGGGTGGAACTTACGGTGATTGGCAAAATAGCGTTCAGGTCTTACGCGATTATATCCTCGCTCGTTGCAACAATGAAATCATCACCGGTATTGAAGACTGTTACGACGTGACTGCCTACACTCTCACCATTCAAATTGATGGTGTTGGTGAAATTGAAGTTGAGTCAATGGATCTGAATAACACCAATACGCCCTACTCCGGTATTTATTTCGGTGATCTTCCTATTGATTTATTTGCCGCTTCCGATGGCGCTTCTTGCGGAAATTTCGCCGGCTGGGAGATTGTATCTGGCACGGGGACTATCGATGATCCATCATCGGATACAACCGCCATATCAAT
>Ga0315899_10007163_pt1 | contig 11978 bp, 7 predicted proteins | sample LakEriMetagenome_2_FD_203518 | JGI IMG/M metagenome (GOLD analysis project Ga0315899, IMG submission 203518) | Freshwater fungal communities from buoy surface, Lake Erie, Ohio, United States - Buoy 4 MA112 | ecosystem: Environmental > Aquatic > Freshwater > Lake | place: USA: Lake Erie, Ohio... | reverse complement strand
CGAGCTCCCGCTGTGGGCCATCGCGGCGCACGGCGATACTCTGCGTTATGTGGTGCAGGGGGCAGTGCTTCCGCAGGGAGGTACGCCCATCCCTGCCGATGGTGCGGTGCTCTCCACCCACGGTGATCGTGTGCCGCCGGTTCAGCGCTGGCAGCCCGGCGATACGATTCGTGTGTGGATCGGCACGATGCCGCGTCTGACCGACGGGCGTCCGCCGCAGCAACTGATCGGCGGTTGGCCTCGCATCGTGGAAGGTGGCGTCAACGTGGCCGCCGATGCCCCCGTTCGCGAAGGGACCATCTCGCGCAATGCGGAGGCTCGGCATCCGCGCAGCGCCATCGGTGTGTCGAAGGACGGCCGCACGCTCTGGCTCTACGCGGTGAACGGCCGCAGTGCGTCGAGCGTGGGCATGACGCTCGTGGAGCTGGGTGACGCGATGCGTGCGCTCGGCGCGTGGGACGCGCTCAACTTCGATGGCGGAGGCAGTACCACGCTCGTGATCGACGGGCGCGTGGTCAACACGCCCACTGATGCGACCGGTGAGCGAGCCGTGGCTAACGCGCTGCTGGTGCTGCAGCGGCGGTGAACCCGTCGCTCGGCCGGCGCGCTACCTCACGGGGGGCCGGCCCCGATGTCCCGCTCCCACCGCATCATGCCGCCCGCGAGTGACAGCACCTGCTCGCATCCGTCGGCGAGCAACACCTTCGCGGCACGGGCACTGCGTCCGCCGCTTCGGCACACCACCACCACCGGCTTTGCCCGATCGAGCGTGTGCATGGCGTCCGGCAGCGTGGCCAACGGCATGAGGCGCGCGCCGTTCAGATAGCCGTCACGCGTTTCCTCGGGTTCGCGCACGTCCACCAATTCGAACGCCACGCCTCGAACCATCCATTCGAGCAGCCCCTCCGGCGTAATTTCCTGCACGTCCGGCGTGGTGCGCTGCCCGAGCGGTGGCGTACCACAGAACTGGTCGTAGTCGATGAGCTGGGTGATGGTGCGCGTGCCACACGCCGGGCACTGCGGATTCCGTGCAATGCGCAGGCTCCGGAATTCCATGCCGAGCGCATCGATCAGCAGCAGACGCCCGGCGAGCGTGTCGCCGATGCCGAGGATGATCTTGATCGCTTCGGTGGCTTGCACCGTGCCCACCAACCCGGGCAGCACGCCGAGTACGCCGCCTTCAGCGCAGTTGGGCACCGTGTCCGGCAGCGGGGGCTCGGGATACAGGCAGCGGTAGCAGGGACCATCGGCTGTGGCGAACACCGACGCTTGTCCGTCGAAGCGGAAGATGGCCCCATGCACATTGGGTCGCTGCAGCATCACGCAGGCATCATTCACCAGATACCGCGTGGCGAAGTTGTCGGTGCCGTCGATCACCACGTCGTAGCGCGCGATGATGTCGAGGGCGTTGGCGGCGGTGAGCCACGTGTCGTGCAGTTCGACCGCCACGTGCGGATTCGCGTCGTGCAGACGGTCGCGCGCGGACGCGAGCTTGGCGCGACCCACGTCGTCGGTGCCGTGCAGCAGTTGACGCTGCAGGTTCGTGGCGTCCACTACGTCGTGGTCAACGAGGCCGATTGTTCCCACGCCGGCGGCCGCGAGATACAGCGCCGCGGGCGAGCCCAGCCCGCCGGCCCCGACGATGAGCACCCGTGCCGCCTTGAGGCGCCGTTGCCCGGTCTCGCCCACCGTGGGCAGCACGAGATGCCGTCCATACCGCTGGTGCTCGGCCTGAGTGAGGGCCGGGAGCGCCTCGTCGTGCCGTCCGGATCTGGTCATGACGATTTCCTCGGAACGGGCCAGGCGCTGTTGCGCGCGCAACAGCGCCGCTGGCCGCGTGCTACCGGACGGGCGGTCGGGCTCAGTCGCCGAAGACTGCCGCGTCTGCTTCGGCCTGCTGGGTGCCGTACGCCACCGACTCTGGCGGCGTGGTGGCGCCGAGGCGGGTGCTGATGGCGATGCCACCGAACGTCAGGAACACCACGCCGATGACCATGATGACGCGGTTGATCAGCTTCAGCGAGTGCGCTTCGTGCGCATCATCGCACATATCGTTGAACATGAGCGGGGGTACTGTGGTGGGGTTTCAGGGGAACAGCCGGACAACTTTCTCCAATATCAGCAGCTGCACCGGCGTGGTGCAGCCCCGTCTTCCGGCGAAACGCGCGTTCGCTCGCTCCCGCTTGTCCCTGAAACCGCCCTGTTTGTCCCAATCCTTTCCGCCGGTTACCGGAAGGGCAGTGGCCCTTGCCCGTCGCGGAGCTCGCGGACCATGCGGTCGTCGCCGGTGAGCTCCCAGTAGATCATGGAGACCGGGATCATGCCGGCGCCATTCACCTCGTCGAAGAGGCGCTTCATGGTGAAGGCGTTGCCCAGCTGGCGAGCCCGTTCGGCGATCGTTTCCTCCATGAGACGGCCGCCGCTCACGTAGGTCGCGCCATACCCCGGCTGGCGCAGATAGAGGTGCTGCTCGAACCCGAGCAGCGGATCGCGCCGCATCCAGCCACGGGGGGTCCAGTCCACGTGCAGGGTACCCGCGCCTTCCATGGTGAGCTCGTTGCTGTGTGCGTACAGGTTCCCGAGGCCGCGCGCCGCGCGGGCCGCCAGCATGGCCCACACGATCTCCCGCGAGCGCGGGCTGTCGTCGTACAACCCGGCGTGCATGGTCCACTCTTCCATCACGGTGGCCATGCCCTCGGCGCGGCTCATCCACACGTTGTAGCGCAGCGGTTCGCGGCGAATGGGGTTGGCGTGCGGCGCCACGCGAATGCGCATGTTGTCCCACCAGTGGAACAGGTGCGCCCACAGCGTGCGCGGATCGCGGTGCGTGGCCTGCGCGAAGAAGTTGCGAGAGGGTTCCGGCGAGAAGCCCATGAACCGCTCGCGCAGCGCCCGATCCATCCAGGGCTCCATGGTCATGAGCTGCTTGTCGCGCCAGAAGCCCAGATACTTGGGGAGCATGGTGTCCTGCAGCGCCGCGAACTCCGCGGCGTTGGCCGCGACCTTCATAGGCGGGAGCGCCGCATTGCGCGCCTCTTCGAGACGCAACGCCGCGTGTGACCGTGCGAGTTCACGACGGAGAATCGTGACTTCCTGGTCCCACGTGAGAGGCACGAGCAGCACGTTGCGCAGATACCACGTGTACTGCTCCTTGCCGATCCCCGATGGACCGGTGCGCTTGGGGGCCTCCGCCTCGAGCCAGGCCTTGAACTGCGTGGTGGCGTCGGCCGCCTGACTGATCGCGGCGGCGAGCGCCGTTTCCTTCGGGTGCCGCTGGCGCACGCGTGTGAGCAGTGTGCTCAGAGCGTCGTGCTGTTCTTCGAAGGCACGCACGCCACCCACCCACAGGTCCCGCGCGTTGGCGTCGGCGAGGTTGGCGCGCGCCTGGGTGAGGAGTGGGGGGACCGCGCGCAGCGCCGTCGTGAGCTGCTGCACCTCGTCGCGGGTGAGATCACGCACGGTATCGAGCGCGGTGCGCGGCCAGATGCCGAAGCGCCAGAGGCGGATGGCCCCGTGGATGGTGGGCCCTTCCTCTGCGGGCGTGTCGCTCTCGTCGGTCCGAACGGAGGCGTAATAGGCCGGATCGCGCGCGAACGGCTGCAGTACGGTGAGGTGATACAGCATGCCGTTCATCTCGGCGCGCACCAGGTGCCAGTCCACCTGCTGACTGATCGACCAGCCCGTGGTATCGATGGCGGCGAGGCGCTGCTGGAGCGACCGCAGCTCAGCGAGTCGTCGGGCGTTGGTGGCCGGCGTGTAATCCGGTGCCCCCTGCACGCGTGGCGCCTCCTCGAAGGTGCGCCAGGTGGTGAACAGCGGGAGCAACTGTCCGTAGGTGGGTGTTGCCGCTGATTGGGCGTACCCCACCGCGCCGGGTACCGCCACGGCCGTCGCACCGAGTGTGACGGCGCAGGCGACTCGCCGCAGCGCCTTCGGAAGAATCTGGGATGATGGCATCATGCCCCGAAGCTGCTGCGCGAGAAACCGCCACGCCAGTACGCGGCGCGCGCGCCGCCCGACTTTCGGCGGAAAATCATGGCGCGGCGCCAACGGTCGAACTGGCCCGGATCCCGGCACCGCAAGATCGGTGTGGCGCTGTATCATTCGTGCCATGACCAACGCCTCGATATCGGACGGAGGTCCCGCTGCCGGCGGGACGGGATCACGCCCCGCCCTGCGCCGGGAGCTGGGGCTGCTCGGGTTGGCCGCTGCGGGCATCGGGTCCATGGTGGGGGCGGGCATCAACATCGTGCCCTTCGCGCTGCAGCGCACGGTGCCGGGGATCGGGCCGTGGGTGCTGACGGCCTATGCCATCGCCGCCGTGCCGGCGGTGCTCGCGGCGCTCTGTTATGCCATGCTGGGGAGCGCCATGCCCCGCGCTGGTGGCTCCTACGTGTACGCCAGCCGCGCCATTGGACCGTACACCGGCTTTCTCGCGAGCTTTTCGCAGTGGTTTGGTCTCTGCATCGCGATCGGCGTGGTGTCGTACGTCATTCCGCCCTTTCTGCGGGACACCGCCATCGCGGCGCAGTGGACCGACGTGGCCGCGATGCTCGACCAGCGGCTGGTGCGTCTGGCGCTTGCCCTCGGGTTCCTCTGGACCTTCGTGCTGGTCAACCTCCGCGGCGTGAAGGCGGTGACCCGCACGCTGGTGCCCCTCGTGGCGCTGGTGTTCCTCTGCAGCGGGCTGGTGATCCTCACGGGCTACACCCACACGGCCGCCGACTATCAGGCGCTGCTGGCCGCCCGCGGCGACTCGGCGATGCTCGAGGGGAGCGCCGGGGAGTTCTGGCGCGTCGTGCCGCCGGCGGCGGCGGTGCTCTTTTCGAGCTTCATTGGTTTCGACGTGATCGCGCAGGCCGGCGGTGAGGCGAAGAACCCGTCGCGCACGCTGCCGCTGGCGATCGGCTTGGCGATCGGTGTGGTGGGGATCTTCTACTTCGCCTTCACCGGTGCCGTCTACCGTGCGGTCCCCTGGCAGTACGTGGCGGCGGCGAGTCAGCGCGGTGACGTGACGGCGCCCGGACTGCTTACCGCGCTGGTGAGCCCCGCCGTCGGCGTGCTCATGATGTCGGGCGCAGCACTCGCGCTCATCAAGGACCTGCCGGGGATGCTGCTCGGCGTGTCCCGCCTCTGCTTCGCGTGGGCTGAAGACGGCGTCTTTCCGCGGCAGATCGCCCGGGTCGATCCGGTCAACGGCACCCCGCGCACCGCCCTGTTTGCCTCCGCGATGCTCTCCACGCTGGGCATTCTTGGCGGCCACTTTGCCGGCGACTTCTTCCTCGGCGTGGATATTCTCGTCACGGCCATGCTGGTGAACTTCGTGATCATGGCGCTGTCGGTGTTGCGGTTACCGTCGCACAATCCGGCGATTGCCCGCGATGTGCGCGTGATCACCGCGCGGTGGGCGCAGGTACTGGTAGCGGTGCTGGCGCTCATCACCCTGCTCGCGCTGCTGGTGGTGCACAGCTGGCGCGACCTCACCGCTGACGTGGCGGGATGGTACGCGCGCTCCACGCTCGTGTGGGCCCTTGTGATGGCGATCGGTACCCTCGTGTACTGGCGCGAGACGCGTGCGCTGGCGGCGGCGGGGCGTGATCTGCGGGCGATCACGGCGGTGCTGCCGCCGGAATAAGGACGCGCGCCTGCTTCCTCCCTTGTACATCACCCCACTTCCCTTCTCCCGATGGGTATCCCCCGCATCCAGCTCGCCCCCGGTCTCGAGATTTCGCGTGTCCTCACCGGGTTGTGGCAGATCGCCGACCTCGAGCGCGATGGCCGCACGCTCGATCTCGACGCGGCCGCTGCCGCCATGGCGCCGTATGTGGACGCGGGGCTGACGACCTTCGACATGGCCGATCACTACGGGTCGGCCGAGGTGGTGGCAGGGCGGTTTGCTGCCGCGGTACGCCCGGGGGCTCCGGTGCAGCGGCTCACCAAGTGGGTGCCGGAGCCGGGTCCGGTGTCGGCTGCCGACGTGCGTGCGGCGGTGGATCGGGCCTGCTCGCGGCTGCAGACCGAGGTGATCGACCTGCTGCAATTCCACGCGTGGACCTTTGCCGATCCGCGCTGGCTCGACGCGATGTGGCTGCTCGAAGCGGCGCGCGACGCGGGGCGCATCCGGGCCATCGGCGTGACCAACTTCGATACCGCGCATCTGCGGGTAGCGATCGCGAGCGGCATCCGGGTGGTGAGCAATCAGATCAGCGGGAGCGTGATCGATCGGCGTTTCACCACCCGGCTCGGGCCCTATGCCCAGGCGCAGGGGGTGGGGCTCCTCTGCTACGGCACCGTGCTCGGCGGCTTCCTGAGCGAGAAATGGCTGGGGGCCCCCGAGCCGGACTGGGATCGGCTCGAGACGTGGTCGCAGATGAAGTACGGCCGCTTCATCCGCACGGCCGGCGGCTGGGAGCCGTTCCAGGGGGTGCTGCGGGCGCTGCACGCGGTGGCCACCAGACATGGCGTGCCGATCGCCACGGTGGCGAGCCGTTGGGTGCTCGATCAGCCCGGTGTGGCCGGCGTGATCGTGGGCGCACGCCTCAGTCACTCGGCGCACGTGGCCGATACTGCGCGCATGTTCGCGTTTTCGCTCGACGACAACGACCGGGCGTGCATCGCCGAGGCCCAGGCGGCGCTGCAGCCCATTCCCGGTGACTGCGGCGACGAGTACCGCACGCCCCCGTTTCTCACCGCAAGCGGTGATTTGTCGCATCACCTCTCGGGCTTTCCGGCGCCGTTCAACACGCGCCCCGGTAGCGACGGCCGCACCCTCGCCTTGAGCGGTACGGTGTGGGAGCCGATGGCTGGCTACAGCCGCGCCGTGCGCAAGGGCACTCGCATCCACGTGTCGGGCACCACGGCCACCCATGGCAGCCGTGCGATCGGCGGCGCCGACCCGGCGGCCCAGACGCACTTCTGCATCGACAAGATCGCCGGCGCCCTGCAGTCACTCGGCGGCTCGCTCGAGCACGTGGTGCGCACGCGTGTGTTCGTCTCCGACATCTCACAGTGGGAGCCGATCGCGCGCGCGCACGGTGAGCGCTTCGGCCACATCCTGCCCGCCAACACCATGGTGCAGGCGTCGCTGATCGGGGACGAGTACCTCGTGGAGATCGAGGCCGACGCGGAGCTCGACTGACGCGGCCGGTCGGACGGGGCAGGCTCGGTGACCGGGCCTGGGGCCGCTGATCACCGTGGCTCGGCACCGTGGCGCGGGGAACATGGTAGCTTTGGGCGGATCCCCAGCCCCTCCCGAACTTCAGGAGTCCGACCCCATGTCCCGACGCCGCTCGCCGCGTGCCACGCGCCCGGTCACCTTGGCCCTCGCTCTTTCGCTTCCACTGGCGCTGCCCGGCGATCGCTCGGGCGCCCTGCTGCATGCGCAGACCGCGGCCACGGCTGCGAAGAGCGCCCCCGCAAACGCCTTGTCGGCGTTCGATTCCACCACGTTCACGAGCCTCTCGTGGCGCAACGTGGGTCCGTGGCGCGGTGGCCGCTCGGTGGCGGCCGCCGGCCTGCCGTCGAACCCGATGACGTATTTCGCGGGATACACCGGCGGTGGGGTGTGGCGTACCGACGATGCGGGTCTGTCCTGGCGCAACATCTCCGATGGCTTCTTCCGCTCGGGATCGATCGGCGCGATCGCCGTGGCACCGAGCGACGAGAACGTGATCTACGTGGGCAGCGGTGAGCACGCCATTCGCGGTCAGTCGTCCACCTACGGCGACGGCATGTACAAGAGCACCGATCAGGGCCGCACCTGGACGCGGATCGGTCTCGAGACGTCGCGGCAGATCAGCGCCGTCCGCGTGCACCCAAACAATCCCGACGTGGTCTACGTCGCGGTGCAGGGTGACCGCTGGAAGGGCACGGCGGACCGCGGCATCTACCGCACCACGGACGGCGGCAAGACGTGGACGCAGCTGCTCAAGGGTGTGAACGCGACGAGCGGCGCCGGTGACCTCAGCATGGATGCCACCAACCCGCGCATCCTGTACGCGGCGTTCTGGGATCATCAGCGCATGCCCTGGACGGTGCGTTCCGGTGGCGCGGGCAGCGGCATCTGGAAGAGCACGGATGGCGGCGACAGCTGGACGCGTCTGGCTGAAGGTTTGCCCAAGCTCATGGGCAAGATCGGCGTGTCGGTGTCGCCCGCCAATCCGGATCGGGTGTACGCGATCGTGGAAGCGGAGAATGGTGGCCTGTTCCGCAGCGACGACGCCGGCAAGTCTTGGCGTCTCATGAGCGGCGACCGTCTCATCCAGACGCGCTCGTGGTACTACATGAACATCACCGCTGATCCCGCCAATGCCGACGTGGTGTGGGTGAGCAACGCGCCGTTGCTCAAGAGCATCGATGGCGGGCGCACCTTCGCGGTGAATCCGGCCACACACGGCGACAACCATGGCGTGTGGATCAATCCCAAGGATTCGCGCTACATGATCAACGCCAACGATGGTGGCGCGTCGATCTCCTTGAACGGTGGCAAGAGCTGGAGCACGCAGGACAATCAGCCCACGTCGCAGTTCTATCATGTGGCGGTCGATGACGACTTCCCCTACAAGCTCTACGGCGGACAGCAGGACAACTCGAGCGTGATTATCAAGTCGCGCAGCGATGGCGGCGCGATCGGTCTCCGCGACTGGACCGAGGGTCCGGGCTGTGAGAGCGCCAACATGGGCGTGAGTGCGAAGCATCCGCGCTACGTGTACGGCGGCTGCTATCAGGGGCTCATCGACGAGATGGACGCGCAGACGGGGCTCACGCGCACGATCATGCCGTGGCCCGAGATGAACCTCACCGAGCCCACCGACAAGACGAAGTATCGTTTCAACTGGACGGCGCCGATCGAGGTATCGCAGCACGACGACAAGGTCGTGTACCATGGTGGCAACGTGCTGTTCAAGACGACCAACCGCGGCCAGAACTGGACGCCCATCTCCGGTGATCTCACGCGGAACGACAGGTCGCGCCAGGGGTGGGGCGGTGGTCCGATCACCAACGAAGGCGCGGGTGGTGAGGTCTACGCCACGATCGTGGTGATCGAGGAGTCGTCGCACGACGCCAATACGATGTACGTGGGTACCGACGATGGACTCATCCAGCGCACGCGCGACGGCGGCAAGACGTGGACGAACGTCACGCCGGCGGTCTGGGGCGATGGTCTGGTGAACGAGATTGCCGTGTCGCCGCACGACGCGGGCACGATCTATGTGTCGTTCCGCAAGGATCGCGTGGGGGATCCCACGCCGCACATTTTCGTCTCCCGTGATTACGGCGCCACCTTCACGCGCATCGTGAACGGGCTGCGCGACGGCGAGCCGGTGCGCGTGGTGCGCGAGGATCCCGTTCGCAAAGGTCTGCTCTACGCCGGCACGGAAACGGGGGTGTACGTGTCGTACAACAGCGGCGCGCAGTGGCTCCCCTTCCGCGGCAACTTCCCCGTGGTGCCGGTGACCGACCTGCAGGTGAAGCACGGGGACCTCGTCGCCGCCACCGAAGGGCGTGCCTTCTGGATTCTCGACGATCTGTCGGTGTTGCGTCAGCGCAGCGATGCGGTCGAGAAGGCTGCGGCCCATCTCTATGCGCCGCGCGAGGCGATCCTGTTTGCGGGCAGCGGTGGTTTCGGCACGCCGCAGAACGCCGGGAAGAATCCGCCGAACGGCGCCACGATCAACTTCCGGCTCGCGGCAGCGCCCGACAGCGCCACCACCGTGCGCCTTGAGTTCCTCGATGCGAAGAACACCGTGGTGCGCGCGTTCGCCAGCAAGGGGGACAGCATCAACCGCCTTCCGGTCAAGGCTGGCCTCAACAGCATCACCTGGAACCTGCGCCGCGCCGCACCGGCGCGTGTGGGCAACGTGCTGCTCTTCGGTGCACCGGGCGACGGCGGGGCCCGCGTGTCCCCGGGCAATTACACGGTCCGGCTGTCAGTCGGTGCCACGGTGTTCACGCACCCGCTCGTGGTGAAGCAGGATCCGCGTCTCGACGCGCCGGCGGCCGTCATCGCCGAACGTGACTCGGTCGCCAACCTGCTCTCCACGCGCATCGATGAGATCCATCAGGCGGTACTCCGCCTCCGCGACGTGAAGACGCAGGTGCAGGGCTACGTGACGCGTGCGCGCGAAACCAGTGCCCCCGACACGATCGGCAAGGCCGGCCGTGTGCTCACCGGCAAGCTCGAGGCGATGGACCCGCGTCTCACCACCAAGGCGGCGAACGGGCAGGACATCATCAACTTCGCCAACGGCATCAACGGGCAGTACGGCTTTTTGCTCGGCCAGGTGGAAGGGAACACCGCCCTGACGCAGCCGGTAAAGGACCGTCTGCTGGAACTCGAGAAGGTGTGGCAGGCGATCCGCTCGGAAGTCGATGCGATCGAGAACGTGGACGTCCCCGCCTTCAACGCGTTGCTCAAGGCCAACAACGTGCCTGGCGTGATCGGCAAGGCGAAGCCGAAGGGACCGATTGCATGAGCGCCTGCCACACGGAGGCACGGCGGTTCGTGAGGCACGGTGGGGTGGGGCTGCTGCTCACGCTTGCGGCCCACCCGGTGCACGCGCAGAAGGCACGTGCGGCAGCCACGCCGTACGTACCGTTGGCCAGTAGCTGGGAACGGCGTTCACCGTCCGCCGTGGGGATGGACTCGGTCAAGCTGGCCGACGCGGTGACCTTTGCCGTCAGCAAGGAAAGTCGCACACCGCGCGATCTCGAGCTCAATCACCTGCAGTCCTTCGGACGTGAGCCGCTCGGCGATGCGATCGGTCCGCTGCCCCCGCGTGGCGGTGCCACGGGCATCGTGTTGCGTCGTGGCTACGTGGTGGCCACGTGGGGCACCCCTGATGCCGAGGAGATCACCAACAGCGTCACCAAGAGCTTCCTGAGCACCGTGGTGGGGCTCGCGGTGGACGACGGGCGCATTCGCAGCGTGCACGACACGGTGGCGCACTACATGCCGCCAATCGTGCGCGCGCGGCCCAACGGCACGGTGTACTCCCGTGACTGGCCGGGCACCGACAAGCTGCTCATGCCCTTCGATACGCCGCACAACCGCACCATCACCTGGGATCATCTGCTGCGTCAGGTGAGTGACTGGGAGGGCACGCTCTGGGGCAAACCGGAGTGGGCCGACCGTCCGGCCCAGGATGCGAGCACGTGGACGACGCGCGCCCGCAAGGCACCGGGGAGCGCCTACGAGTACAACGACACGCGTGTGAATGTGCTGGCGCTGGCGGCGCTGCAGGTGTGGCGCCGTCCGCTCCCCGAGGTGCTGAAGGAGCGCGTGATGGACCCCATCGGTGCGTCCAACACGTGGCGCTGGTACGGTTACGACAACTCGTGGATCGTGCTCGACGGTCGTGAGGTGCAGAGCGTGAGTGGCGGGGGCCACTGGGGGGGCGGGATGATCCTCAATGCGTGGGACATGGCGCGCTTCGGGTTGCTCACCCAGCGCCGCGGCAATTGGGGCGGCAAGCAGCTACTGAGCGATGCGTGGGTGAAGCAGGCGCTCACACCCACGTCGGTGGAGCCCACCTACGGCTACATGAACTGGTTCGTGAACACCGACCGCAAGTACGTCGCGTCGGCGCCCGCTGAAGCATTCGTCCATGTGGGCGCCGGGAACAACTACATCTACGTGGATCCCGTCAACGATGTGGTTGCGGTGATCCGCTGGATGGACAACGGCCAGAGCCTCAACGGCTTCGTGGAACGGCTGTTGGCGTCTCTGCGCTGAGCAATCCTTACCATTCCCATGGCTTCCAGTCTGTTGGTTCTACTCGACGACATTTCGTCCATGATGGACGACGTGGCGGTCCTCGCGAAGGTCGCGGCCCGCAAGACGAGCGGTGTGATGGGCGACGACCTGGCGCTCAACGCCGAGCAGGCCAGTGGGGTGCGGGTAGAGCGCGAGCTGCCGGTGGTCTGGGCGGTTGCCAAGGGGTCGTTGTGGAACAAGGTCATCCTCGTGCCGGTCGCGC
>Ga0315899_10007162_pt1 | contig 11979 bp, 6 predicted proteins | sample LakEriMetagenome_2_FD_203518 | JGI IMG/M metagenome (GOLD analysis project Ga0315899, IMG submission 203518) | Freshwater fungal communities from buoy surface, Lake Erie, Ohio, United States - Buoy 4 MA112 | ecosystem: Environmental > Aquatic > Freshwater > Lake | place: USA: Lake Erie, Ohio... | reverse complement strand
CATCAGCTATTGAGATTGCCTGTTCAAATATCTGTGCGCCCCCGATTATGAATACATCTTCTTCGTTTGCACACAATTCAATTGCATTTTTTAGTGAATTGCAAACCTCAGCACCCGTTATCAAAAGTTCGGATTGTCTGCTAATTACTATATTTCTTCTATTTGGTAAAGCTTTTCCGATAGAATCAAAGGTTTTTCGGCCCATAATAACCGGATGACCTGTGGTAATCGTTTTAAAATGTTTCAAATCTGCCGGTAGATGCCAGGGTAAGAGATTGTCTTTACCAATACCGTTCTTCTTATCAATAGCAACAATCAGATTAATATTCATATACTTAAATTAAATGGCTACAGCTCCTTTGATATGTGGATGTGGATCATAATTTTCAAGACTGAAGTCTTCAAATTTAAAATCAAAGATATCTTTGATCTCCGGATTTAGCTTCATTAATGGTAGAACTTTACATTCCCTACTCAATTGCAGCTTGGTTTGTTCCAGGTGGTTATTGTATAGGTGTGCATCTCCAAAGGTGTGTACGAAATCTCCGGTTTGCAATCCGCAAACTTGTGCAACCATCATAGTTAAAAGGGCGTATGAGGCAATATTGAAAGGTACTCCCAAGAAAATATCGGCACTCCGCTGATAAAGCTGGCAGCTTAATTTTCCATCTGCAACATAAAATTGAAAAAAACTATGACATGGAGGAAGTGCCATATTTTCAATCTCCGCAACATTCCATGCAGATACAATCAGGCGTCTTGAATCAGGATTTGTAGTAATTTGTTTTATAACTTGTGAAATCTGATCGATGTGCCCTCCATTCGGGGTAGGCCACGAGCGCCATTGAGATCCATAAACAGGTCCGAGTTCGCCAGTATCATCTGCCCATTCATCCCAGATACTAACCCCATTATCTTTTAGGTATTTAATATTAGTTTCACCTTTCAAAAACCAGATTAATTCATGTATTATAGATCTCAGGTGAACTTTTTTGGTGGTCACTAGCGGAAAACCATCCTGAAGATTGAAACGCATCTGATATCCAAATACACTAATTGTTCCAGTTCCTGTCCGATCGTGTTTTTGGGTTCCATTTTGCAGAACATGTTGCATTAATTCGTGATATTGTTTCATTCTGGCTTTTGTTGGTTATTTGCTTTAGCTTTCAGTTTTATGCTTTGAACTTTATGCTTTTCAGTGCAAATAAAATAAATGTAATTTTGGCATCCTAAAATTGTTTATAAATATATCAGTATGTTCACAATATGATACTTTTTCCGAATGCCAAAATCAATATAGGCTTAAATATTGTAAGCAAGCGTCCTGATGGTTTTCATAATCTGGAGTCGATATTTTACCCCCTTGCTATCAAAGATGCTCTGGAAGTGATCGAGGATGATAATTTACAGTTTAGTTCATCTGGTATTGCTATCCCCGGAGCTTCAAATGATAATCTCTGTCTGAAAGCATATCATTTATTGAAACAGGATTTTAAAACGCTGCCTCCGGTCAGGATTCATTTGCATAAGAATATACCAATTGGCGCCGGATTAGGGGGTGGATCTGCAGATGCATCTTTTTTTATCCGTATGATGAATCAAAAATTTGATCTTCAAATGGATAATTACAAAATGGAACATTATGCCTCTAAAATAGGTTCTGATTGTGCTTTTTTTATTCAGAACAAGCCTACTTATGCACTCGAAAAGGGCGATCAGTTAAGTCCTTTGGATCTGGATCTCAATAATTATTTTTTCGTTTTAGTAATGCCTCAAGTTCAGGTTTCAACCGCTGAAGCGTATGGTGGTGTTCGTGTTTCCCAGAATGATATGCCATTGACGGAGCTTATTAAACTTCCCATTGCTGAGTGGAAATTTCATATCAAAAACGACTTTGAACCTTCAGTGTTTTCAAAATATCCTGTGATCGCCCAAATAAAAGATTCATTGTATGAGTCCGGGGCATTGTACGCATCTATGAGCGGCAGCGGATCATCGGTTTACGGAATTTTTAATGAGCCAACGAAATTGCCGCAATTAGAGAAGGATAATAAAGTTTTTTACGTATAAAATTGATAATTGAGAGTTGAGAATGAAGCTGATAATTATCCACTCTCCATGCTCCACTCTCAACTAATTCTTATCGTTTAATAAGTTTTCTCTTTAAAAAGTCTGCAGTGATTTCGCTAACCTTCAGCGCATTGCTAAATTTCATCCAGTGATGGGTATCATCTGGAATGGCTAGGTATTCAAATTGGAATTTTTTATCTTCAAATCTTCTCGCCAAATCTACACTCTGACTAAAGGAAACATTTCGGTCATCATCTGCATGAATGATTAGGGTAGGAGAAGTCCAGGTATCCAGGTAGCTTACCGGTGAGGATTTGATCATCGCCTGTTCTGCTAACTCGGCATCAGGGGCAAGTGATCTATTTCCTGACATAGAGCTGCTAAAGCGGTTATTTACTCCGTGAATATCAACACCGGCGGCAAATAGCTTTGAATCTTTTCCTAATGCTAGCGCTACAAGGAATCCACCATAAGAACCACCATAAATTCCAATTCTTTCTGGGTCAATATCTTGCCGTGCAGCAAGCCATTCTGCTGCAGCTTTTACGTCCTGATATTCTGAAGCTCCCAAAGCTCCTGCGTTTATGGCTTTCTGAAATTTGAAACCATATCCAATCCCTAGTCTGTAATTAACAGATAAGACAGTAAATCCTAAGCTTGTTAAATATTGATTTAAGGCATAATCAATGGAATAGTAATCCATAAAATGCCATCCGAGAAGCATTTGCCTCTGCGGACCGCCATGTACATATACAATGGCCGGTCTTTTAGTTGACGAACGATTTTTAGGTTCAAATAATTGCCCGTAAACAGTCTGACCATCAGGGGCCTTAAAAGTGACATGCTTCGGAATAACCAGTTGATTTTGAGGGAAATCCGCTGGTAAAAGATCTTCACATAGCACCCTGTGAGATTTTCCATTTGAATTCATCACTGCAGGTAGTACTGGCCTTTGTGCTGTTGAACTTAAGTAGGCAATCGAATGCTGATCGCCGGTAAAAATAGGATTAGACTCAATCCCAATGCCTTCGGTCAGAATTTCAACCCCCGGTTGATCAATCTTAACTTTGCCAATATGCCTTCTATCCAGATCGAATTTGTCTTTACCAGTGTTTGCTGCAAAAATTATTGAATTACCATCAGGGCTAATTTGAACATGTTCAACCATGAAATTCCCCGGACTTAATAACAGTTCTTTGCCTCCTTCAGCAGGAATTGAATACAGATGCGGCCATCCATCCTGAAATGAAACGAAAGCAATACGATCTGGTTTTGCCCAATGCAAGTTTGTACCACCTTCAGTTGAAGGGAATGAGCCTTCAAGGGTTTCAGGGGCTTTCCATATCTGCTTTCCTGTATTATTGGTGATATCGGTTGTCCATATCGCCCAGGGCTGATGTTTTCTAGCAAAAATAGAATCAGGAGCACCACCTGAGCCCGGTGTTCTGATAAATGCCAGTTTTTGCCCGTCAGGAGACCACCTTGGAGATGAGTCCTTCGAAAACGAGGGTAGTATCCAATTGATAGGACTTTCGTCATCAGTGTAAATACCAATGAATGAATGATCACCTCTGGAAGACACAAATGCTAATTTTGAACCATCCGGCGACCATTTTACTGAGCCATTCGATCCCCGGGCATAGAAGAGGGCTTTTGCTGGTGCAGAGCCGTTTATGGCTGCAGACCAGACTTGTCCGCCTTTGATGAAACTCACCCGGTCACTATTTGGTGAAACCTCAGGATAATCAGCTTCTGCAAGTATGATAGGCTTTCCTCCGTCAAACGGGATACTGATTACTTGAACCTTAGCCCCGAGTGGATCAAATGCAGCCTGAACAGGGATACTTGCTTCTCTCGAGCCATGATCTCCTCCCCGAACAAACACAATCCATTTCCCATCAGAGGATATGGATAAGCTACTGATCTCTTGACCATCATCCTTGCTATATGTTGTTAACTTCCTGGGTTTAAAATCCGGTCCATCGGCTACATAGATATTTCGTAAACCTTTTTCATTCATTGCCCAGGCAATTTTTGAACCTCCAGCGCTACTCACAAGTTCTGAAGGAAATGGATAGCTTAAAATACTTTCAACTGAAAAGGATTGTGCAGTTATTTGCGTTGTAAGTATTGTCAGGCTTAAGAGTAGGACAAAAAAAACGGATTTTTTTTTCATGGAATTTGAATTTGTTTAGATATCAAAGCATATCAGATTTAAATCAACCTTCAAAAAAGGTTTTGTTGCATAAAAAAGCCCCGACTTAAGTCAGGGCTTTTTTTAAATAGTATTTGAGATTTATTATAAATCCCACCATAATTTAGTGGTTCTTGGAACACCAACAGGAACACTAACGCCATTTTTGGCTCGTTCACCTAATGGGTAATCAAATCTTCGCAAATGAGAAGTCAAAACCGAATTTAGTGGCATTGTGAAATCCTTATACATGAAATCATATCTGCGAACATCATTAAATGCTTCAGGATTAAGGTAAGTTACCACGTATTTTTCTTTTAGTATCAGGTCTCTTGTAAGATTAGCTGCTCCTACTGCTACACGTGCATCGGCTAAATATGCATCACGCTCGGCAACAGGTACCAGTAATTTATCCATATTGGCTCTGATTCCCGCCAAGTAGGCTGCATATGCTCTGGTACGGTCTGTAGCTAATGCAGCTTCAGCTTCAATGAATTTCAGTTCTGCAAAAGTCATGATCAATATTGGAGCTGTATCACTGGTCCATGGTGAATTAAACGAGATATAATTCTCATCCTTGATAGTGTTGTTATGCGGTGGATTGAGTCGGTTACCCGCTCCATTTACAGTACCGATATAAAGAGGATAATTTGGATTCCCAGGAACAACAGTTACGTCAGTTATTCTCCTGATTCTTGGATCAAAAAGACCATACGTTTTTCCATTAAGGTGATCAATAAATTGTTCTGATAACCAACCTCCAAGACTTAAAGCTGCGTTATTTCTGGAAACTGTAGCCCAGTTATTTCGCAATACAAAGGTTGCCATGCCAGCATCATCTGCATTTGAAGTATAAGAGTTCCCTACCGCAGTTAAAACGGCCGCTGCATTATAGGTGGTAGTTTTGCTGACTTTGATTAATAGACGGGCTCTCAGCGCATGTGCTGTTCTTAACCATCTGGTACGATCACCTCCGTGAATCAGATCACTTGCAGCCGCTAATTTGATAGTTGAGGTAGTTTTCCCCAATTCAGTGATTGCTTCGTCTATAAGTGATAATGTAGTTGCGTAAACTGCCTGGTCGGTATCATACTTTGGTGTAAAGTTACTTGGATTGAATGCCTCTGAATAAGGAGCAGCTCCCCAAAGATTGTTGACTAGCATCAGGTTATATGCCATTAACACATTTGCAACACCAAGGTATTCACTTGAACCCTGACTAACAGCCAGTTTTTTCATTTGATCAACATCGGCCATCGCGAAATAAAGGGCATCCCACATTCCGGTATGATCTATAGTTTCATATATATCACTGGCTGAAGCAGCAACTGGATTTGCAGTGTATTGTACATACGTTGAGGTATTGCTACCCACTGTGAATGTATTGAGTCCTGCCTTACTCGTAGAGGTAGACAGAAGAGCCGGGAGCGTGGCAACACTTACCTGATTAGGGTTAGTACTAAGCTCATCAAAGTACTCCTTTCCGCAGCCATTTAAAGCTAATACGGACGTGGCTAAAATGATTAGGGTATATTTATTTATTTTAAGCATTTTCATATTCTTTAAAAGCCAACATTAAGTGAAAATAGGAATGTTCTTGCTGCAGGATAGGTAAATCCTGCCGAACCATCCACGTTGCTACCGCTATCAGCAGATAATGATTCCGGATCTAGACCGTAATAATCGGTACGCAATAATAGATTGTTTCCAGTGATTGCTACTGAAGCATTACGGACTGCTTTTCTAGGCAACCATTTGGAGGGTAACGAATAAGAAAGACTTGCTGAACGTAAACGGATCCACGAAGCATCCTGAACAAATGGCTCAGAAAGTGATCTGTGATACAGTCTGTAATACCCCTCTCCATAATTCACACCATCCGGACCGATTGCCTGTCCTAACCAAACTTGTTTGGTGTTAGGTGTGCCATCAGCAAGATTTCCAGGGAAAGTATAATAGCTTCTGCGGTTTGATGTATAATCAGCAATACCAAATGCCGAATTAAAGTTTTCCAGTCTGTTGAACTTTTCAAATCCCCAACGAGCATCTATCAATGTTGATAATGTTACACGTTTATAAGTGAAGTTATTTGACATTCCACCAATCCAGTCAGGTTGTGAATTTCCTAACAATTTTCTTCTGGTAAGCGATGAAATAGGAAAGCCGTTAGCACCAATCAATAATGGTTTGGATTTATCAGTACGATTTGGATCTTCTACAGCAGTACCATAAGAACGTAAGTAGTAAGAACCATAAATATTACCATACGGCTCTCCTGGAATCAATCTGAATTGTACCGGTGAGTTAATATAACCACCAGTGGCAGCACCATAGATAATCTCTGTTAAACCTTCCTTAAGGCTAATTACTTTGTTTCTATTTGCAGAGAAATTAAGTGAAGCATCCCAAGTAAAGTCTTTTGTTTGAATTGGTGTTCCTCCCAAAACAAGCTCAATACCTTTGTTGCGTATTGATCCTGCATTGATTGAAGCAGTAACATAACCTGTTGTTGAGGAAATTTGAGCTTGTGTTATCTGATCCTTACTTAATGAATAATAATAAGTAAGATCAAAGCTCAATCGATTTTTAAAAAAGGCCATTTCAAGTCCTGCCTCATAGGTATCTGTGAACTCAGGTCTTAAATTAATATCTCCAAGATTTGAAGCTAACGTCAAGCCGGTAGTTCCTGTAGGTAATCCGCTATAATTTGAAAATCCTGAGGATGTAGAATAAGGAGCTGCATCTTTACCTATTTTAGCATAAGATAATCTCAATTTACTCTGACCAATAAATTCAGGTAATTTCATGTTATCAGAAAATACATAACTCAAACTAGCAGAAGGATAAAAGAATGACCTGTTTTCTGAAGAAAGGGTTGAGGTAATATCATTACGACCAGTTAAGGTAAGGAAAAGGTAGTTTTTATAATCAAAAGTAGCTTCTCCAAAGAAACCATTAGAACGATATTGATTTAAACCCTGATTTACCTGAAGAGTCCTGGCATTCATTAACCTGAAATCATTGTAAATACTTAAAACACTTCCTAAAACACCGTAATCTTTTGCACTTCTATCATATAGTTCATATCCAAATCTTAGCGTTCCATTAATGTCTTTAGTGATTTGCTTCGAAGCAGTTGCTATAAAAGTAGAGTTGATTGCACGATATTGAGTAAGGTATTCACCCACAAAACCATCGGCATTATCATATACAGCTTCTCCGGGGATACCTAATCTGCCTGGAGCAGTACGTTTACGGGCATCGGTGTAAGAATCAATACCTAAACGATAGTTAAAATTTAACCAGGAAGTAGGGGAGTATCCGAAATTAGCACCTCCAATAAAACGGTTTACATTGTCTTTTAACCGGTTTGTAGCAGCTCCAAAAATCGGGTTGTTTGTTCCTCTCCATCGCTGGGTTCCATTTTCATTAATATAGTCTCTCACATCCCATCGACCTGAGAAATAAGTTAAACTCTCTCCATAACGGTCGGCATCAAAACGATAACCTCCCGAATTATTATAGCTCAAATTCATTCCTGCAATAATCTTCGGACTGATTTTGATATCAGTGTTTAACCTTGCTGAAAGATTTTGATAATCTGTAAACGGAAGCATTCCATCATGATTAAACTGAGATACTGAAGAGAATATTTTTACAGCATCTGAACCACCTGTAACCGAAACAGTGTTTCTTAATTGGCTTCCGGTGTCAAATGCATTTTTATAATTCTCGTAAAGAAAATCAGGATGCGTTGGGTCTATTGCCTTTGCTTCTGCAATGGTTGGGCCCCAAGCCGGACCAAGTCCTACTGGTGTATAAACACCTAAGATACCTGCAGTATATTCTGTTTGAACTGCTGGAGTCTTATTAATGTTTTCTAAGCCATAAGTGCTTGAAAAATTGGTTCTGACTTCATTAGTTTTTCCTTTTTTCGTGGTAATCAAAACAACACCATTTGATCCACGTAGACCATACATAGCTGTTGCAGCACCTCCTTTAAGGATGTTTATTGTTTCAATATCGTCAGGGTTTATGTCGGATGCCCTGTTTCCTACCGAACGAACATTTGTTCCAGCTCCTGCACCTTGTGTTGATGTAGAGTTATCTATTTGTACTCCATCAATCACATAAAGTGGATCGTTTGAAGCAGATGCATCAATTGAGTTAATTCCCCTGATGCGGATATTTGCTCCCTGACCAGGTCCTCCACCAACACTGCTGATGGTTGCACCTGCAATCTTACCCTGCAATGCATTAAGAATATTTGGCTGTCGGTTGATGTTTAATTCGTCCGTATTAACTCCCTGAGCAGCGTAACCAAGAGATTTTTGCTGCCTGGTAATACCAAATCCTGTAGTAACAATCACTTCCTGAAGTTGTTTGCTATCTGTATCCATGGCAACATTTATGGTACTCTGAGTGCCTACAGTAACTTCTTTAACCGAAAAACCCATGAAGGTGAACACGAGTATCGACCCATTGCCCGGTACCTGAATGCGGTATGTGCCTTCCGGACTTGTAACTGTCCCGGTACTGGTGCCTTTAACTCTTACACTTACTCCCGGAAGACTGGATCCGTCTTCGGCGATGGTAACTTTTCCGCTTATGTCTCTAACCTGTGCCTGAACACTGATCGATAGAAACAGCAAAATTGGTAAAAATAAAAAAGTAGAAATTTGTTTCATAATTTACTGGTTTAGTTAAATAGAAAGGTGAAATTATGAATAATTTAGGAAATGATACTTCCTTGAAAAAAAATACATTACAGTTGTTGATTTTTTGATAAAGCAAAGTTAAGCTTGCTTCCGTAGGTTTATTTTGATGATTTCTATTTGCGTGCAAATAAGAAGGGATTGCCAAATTGCATTCAGATAAGGATTATCGCCAGCTAAAATCGAAAATTTACAAGAATTTGACAGATTTGGAAGTAATCAGATGTCAATTGGATACTATCTGATGTACTCGCGATCCTCGTCGCTTAATAAATCAGGTTCACTATCAGGATTATCTGAATCATTATAGGGTGAGGCTTCAGAATCATTGTTTGAATTTTTCTGATAATTCTTACCTGGTCTCCCTGCCATGAATCCTATAATCAGTCCGAGTCCGAACATAAACCCTAGAATCGCCAGTTTTGGTATTCTTGCATTTCCGAAAAGCCAGAAATTTATTTCGTCAGTATTATTCATTAAAATAACGGTTACAAGAACCGAAACAATGATTATAAAGATGGTTTTAAAGGTCATTGCAGAAACTATTAAATAAAATTTCAGTTATTAAATATCGATGTAAAAGTACTAAAATTATTGCCCTTCATGCTGCTGCAGATTGTTTTTGCCAAAACGCCTTCAATTCAACAACTGTTGAGTCATGCAGGAGTCTGCTGTTAAGTCCGGTGAATTTTTTTATGGAATTACTAAGGTTATAAGGTCTTAATGGATTACGGCCGACTCTAGATAAAATACTATCTATAATATTTGTTCCATAATCCCTTCTCAACTTTGTGGTCATGAAATAACCGAGTTGATAATATCCGGGAGTAAAGTCTTTTAATGATCCGAAATAATTTTTTGAGTAGGAGTATGGGAGGGTACTTAGTGTATTTGTTTTGAAAATCAATTCCCAATCCGGAAGCCTTCCACGACCAGCATGACTTAGTGCAGTTTCCATTCCCACAGCATCACCTTCATAGAACCAGGGAGGGAGGCTGATCCCGAAAATGGCAAGTGCCAATTCTTCAAAAAATGGAGCCTTGAGACTAGTACTTAATTTATCAAACTAGACCACATGCCTAAGCTCATGTATGGCCAATCCATTAAAGTCGAGGTTATGGGGTGGGGTAGTGTAGAACTCCGAGCGTCTAGGTGCAAGCTGTACAAAACCATTAGAAATGACACCCTGATTCTGAAGTAGTATAGTTATGGGTCTGGGTTTTTTGTTCAATGATTTGATGACCCCACCAATCAAATGCTCAAGGGTATTTGACATTCTTTGAGTTTCAACACTGAGTTAAATAGGATAGATGATTTGGAAATTTTCAGTCCGGATTTGCAACCATTTTATGCTCGGAGGATTCTGTTCAGAGTTAAAAATCTGCGCATTAACATATACTATACTTTTACATAATGTAAATAATGTAAATACAATGATATATAATTAGTTAAGTATATTTATTTTCATTAAAAAGTTCTATTACTAATTATTTTAGTTTTTGTTGTTATAACGCTTTAATTTTATATAAATTTTTTATTTAATAGTTTAATATATATCATTGATTACTAATTACTTATAATACTATTTTATTTAGATTAAACTTGCTATAAATCAAATTTTATTCATACAATTCTACTCAAAGGATGATTTTTTTCAAATTGAAAAAAAATCGGCATTTTCTGGACACACCTTAAAATAGGCATTTCTTTTTTTTATGAATTACGATAATTTTCAGCTTTCCGATTGTATTAAAATGCTTTTCATTTTTCTTGTACTACAAAGGTGAATCGGTGATTTTATGTAGCGGTTTTCATTCACAATTTATCTATTAAACAAACTTATATTTTGAAGATATTAAATTGAAGCAATTGCTGATATTAAATTTTCCCCCGGCTAACAACATCATTTTTATGTTTTAAAATTGATACCTTTTCATAAGAATAATTGCGCCTGGCTAGCACAGTAAATAAACAATGTCTATACCTTGAAATATTTAAAAAGTACATGATAAACTAGCTCTCTTTTTAAGCCGTTTAGTACGTCACAATTTCATGCTTATGAACTCGTAAATTAGTTGACTTAGTGTAAAAAACTCCTCCCCTACCCGATGGGGGTTTTGAAATTAGGCTTTCTTTTTATATTTTTTAGATAGGGATAAAGGAAGATTGTACCGAGGACGATTATTGCTCCCGCGTAGAATCCGGGTGTCATTTGTTCCTTCTTGCCAAAGAATATGAACGCCAGTATAATACCATATACCGGTTCTAGATTCGTGATAAGAGCAACTCTAAAGGCCGATAATTCTTTCATTACAGCTACTCCTGCAACGTAGGCAAGTGATGTACAAATGGTTCCAAGAATGAATAAAAAGAACAGATCTGATAAACTGAGCCCTACAGGTGCTTTGAGGCCTTCTGAAATTAATAAATAAATAGAAACCCAGAACCAAGCCCCAATTAGCTCATAGAAGCTTATAATGGGTGCAGGGCGATTTTGAATTTGTTTTGAATTTATTATTGAGAATATACTGGCACATAAAGCGCTTAGGAGTCCGCAGATTATTCCTGCCGAATAGCGTGATTCAAACTTAAAAATCATGTAGATTCCTGAGATGATTAGTAAGCCAGTAAATATTTCAACTCTTGAAATCTTTTGTCTTTTAAGTAGAGGTTCTAGTATCGCTGTAAATAAGGTAAGAGATGAAAGCGTGACCAGAGTAACAGAAACAGTTGATAATTTGATGGATTTAAAAAATAGAATCCAGTGTGCTGCAACTATTGCGCCTGTAAAAAACAGTTTAAAGAATGCATCTCTTGATACGCGAATGCTTACTTTTTTATACAATAAATAGCCATATAAACTAATAAATGCGATGAGTACCCGATACCAAACAAGATTAACTGCATCAATTGTTATTAAAGCCCCAAGTATTCCGGTAAAGCCCCATATAAATACGGTCACATGCAGGATGATCAGATTTTTACTGACCGCAGGTTTTT
>Ga0315899_10007159_pt1 | contig 11984 bp, 15 predicted proteins | sample LakEriMetagenome_2_FD_203518 | JGI IMG/M metagenome (GOLD analysis project Ga0315899, IMG submission 203518) | Freshwater fungal communities from buoy surface, Lake Erie, Ohio, United States - Buoy 4 MA112 | ecosystem: Environmental > Aquatic > Freshwater > Lake | place: USA: Lake Erie, Ohio... | reverse complement strand
CAAGCAGGACGAAGGCGGGTGGCGTTACACCCCTAAAGCAAACGATTCCGATTTGTCCGTCTCCATCTGGCAACTGATGGCCCTGCGCTCCGCAAAAAATGCGGGTTTGGAAGTGCCCTCCGACGCGATTGATCGCGCAGTGAGCTACATCCGGAACTCGTTCCGAAAACCACCCAATCCCGCATCGCCCACCGGATTCAGTTATACGCCGGGAACCGTCGCCGAATGGTCCACCGCAGCCGAAGGCCTGCTGGCCCTCCAAGTCTGCGGCGAGTACGAATCCATGGAGGTAAAAGAGACCTCCGACTGGTTGCTTAAAAATCCGCCCAAAGGCAGCGGCACCCGTCAGAAGTGGTTCTACTACGGCACGTACTACTACGCCCAAGGGATGCACCAGCGCGGCGGTCAATACGCGACGGAGTCGGCGAATTTCGTTCGCGAGGCACTCCTTCCCATGCAAGAGAAAGACGGAAACTGGAAAGCGGCATCCGACTCGGAGAAAAACCGGATTTACTGCACCGCGATGGCTCTTCTCAGCCTGAGCGTCAAATACCACTTCCTCCCCATCTACCAGCGCTAGATTTTCGCAAAAAAAAGCCCGCACACCGGTGCGGGCTTTAAAATCGTCAGAAAGAGTTTTCTTAAGCGGCGTAAACCGAAGAGGGAACTCCAGGCTTTGCCGCCAGCGCGGCTTTCGCCTTGGCCACCAGAACCTTGAAACCCGCCTCATCCTGAATCGCGATGTCAGAGACAACTTTGCGATCCAAGAGAATCCCAGCAGCCTTCAAACCTTCAATAAAACGGCTGTAGGTGAGACCGTTCGCGCGCGCAGCCGCATTAATACGCTGCTGCCACAACATGCGAAAATTCCGTTTGCGAGTCTTGCGATCGCGATAGGACCAATACTCCGCCTTCATCACCGCGTTTTTCGCGTAGCGGAACAGCTTGGAGCGGCGGCCTCTGAAGCCTTTGGCCTTCTCCAGCATCTTCTTTCTCCGGCGACGACTCGCCGGTCCATTCGTTGCTCTTGGCATTTGATTTAGTTTTGCTCCTCACGGAGCGGGTTTCTCTCAACAGGCTGTTTGTTTAAACGAAAGATCAGGTGCCTCACCCGCTGATTTCGTCGGCTCTCACCGACAGACAAATCCTGATCTGCACACTTGAAACATTGACCTTCGCAACGCCCGATTTCGTCGGGCTTACGCGAACGGCAAACATTCCTTCATGCGCGGCTCCATGGTCTCATGGACAAGTGCTGCCTTTCCGAGCTTCCGCTTCCGCTTCGAACTTTTGGACGAAGCGAGATGTCGGAGCCCCGGCTTGCGGCGAAGCAACTTGCCCGTAGCGGTTACTTTGAACCGCTTGGCCACGGCCTTCTTGGTCTTACGACGTGCTACTGGCTTTGGCATGGGAGGTGGGACAGTACACGGGAGGAGGGGCTCCGCAACGTTTTTCGGAAAAAAGTGGGACTTCGGACACGCTCGAGTGAAGGTTTTTTCACTTTTTGGTTGGATTCAGGAAGTCCCTGCCCGATTGTCATCGGCTCAACTGTTACAAGACAAACACAATGGGTTCACTCAAGAAGAGGCGGAAAGCCAAGATTGCAAAGCACAAGCGTAAGAAGCGGATGAAAGCAAATCGCCACAAAAAGCGGCTTCGCTACAAGAGCTGATAGTGGTCGTACTGGGCGAAATCCCAGAAAATGCCCGTTCGGCTTGGCCTCGTGGACTCATGTCCCCCTCAAACCAAGTCATCTCACCGGAGGTACTCGAGACAATCGAAGCACCTCCGGTTTTTCGTGTCAGGTTGCGTTACCACTTGCGTTTGGCGGTCGCCGTGGCAGCGGGTTTGCTGGCCAGCCTCATCGGAATCAGAGCGGATTCCCCTCCCCTTCAAGGCGACATGGTTCCCCATGTTCGACAAACCCGAGCAACTCACGATCCACTTCCTCGGGAACCGTTTCAATCGACAGCCTTTCTGCTGCGATCCGCGCTAGCTCAGGAGGAAGATAACTCAGAACTCGCGCACAAATCTCTCCACCAAGCTTGGGTTTTGAATCATGCAAACCCCAGCTTGGCAGTTAGACTCGCCTACCAAGCGCTCGAACTTGAAGACGTAAAGGGCGCACAAGCGGTTCTCGAAGAAACGGCGAAGCGGTGTCCTAAGGATCACACTCTGAAAATCCATCAAGCCGTCATCAGCCTTCGATATCAGTCAAATCCTCGCTCGGCTCTGGGATATGCCGAACTGGCCTACCAACTCGCCCCAGCCAATCCACGGTCAATCAACATTCTGACCGAAACCCTCGCAGAACTCGGACAAATCAACCGCATCGAACAACTCCTAACCTCCTGCTCCAGCATACCCTCCAATGATCCCGACTTTTGGGTGACCACCTCGGAAAGCTTTGCGAAAAACCTCTTCACCGAAGGCGAACTGCCTCACCCACAAACCCTTGCTCGATTCAATGCAATCCTTCGCCGAAGCATCGAAAGCGGCCTCAGCAACGCCACCTATACCGAGAGAAATGCAGACATCTGCGTCCGGAGCGGCCAACTCCCCGAGGCCGTCCTCCTCTACCGCCGCAGCTTGAACCTGACTGACGAGCGCCCCACACAACGACGGGCAATCACCCATCACAAACTGGCTCGAACACTCCTATCACTTGATAAAGACGCAGATGCACTCACCTCAGCATCACAAGCTGTCGCCCTCGACGAAACTAACCCGTCGCATCTAGAGCTCAGAGCCGATATCCACCTCGAACAAAAGAACTGGCACCTCGCGCTCTCTGATCTTTCCCGAGGCGCTTCATTGGAGCCTGAATCGCTCGAGCTTCAGATCCGGACGGCAAATCTAGAAATTAAACTCCGAGAGTTTGAGTCAGCGTCAAACCGCTGCCGTTCATTATGCGAGTCGTTCCCGTCGGCGCCGACGCCTAAAATCCTTTTAGCAATCGCACTGGCATCTCTGGGAAAACACCATGATGCCATAACTCAACTATCTGCAGCAGAAAATCTTCTCACGGAATCCGAGCAAGCATCTATTGGACCGGAAATCCTCTTCCCCCTTGGTGTCGCTGCTGAAAAAGCAGGACTAGCCGAGAAGGCTGCATCCCTCCTCAAAAAGTGCATCAGCCAAGATGAAGAACTTTCTCCCGATGCGGCAAACCATCTGGCATTCATGTGGATTGAAACCAACTCCAACCTCGAGGAAGCCGGAACCCTCATCCGAAAGGCACTCCAAGCCAACCCCGACAGCCCCTATTATCGGGACACATTCGGCTGGTGGCTTTTCAAAATGGGCGAACCAAAGGCAGCCCTAGATGAACTTGTGCGAGCGCTCAAACGAATGCCGACTCCCGAGCAACCCGATGTGCATAGCCATCTTGCCGAAGTTTACTGGAGCCTCAACGACCCCGTGAATACCGCCCGTCATCTGAAAGCCTTCGCAGAAATGCGACCCGATACGCCAGGGCTAGAGGAGAGGATTGAGACACTTCGTATAGCAAATCCAGAAATCCGTTAACACCTCTGCAGCAGGGTTTTTCCGTATGTTCTCTGCGCAACCTCCTCACTCAATCGCATCACAGCCTGCTGCGATTCACAGTCCAAAAATGATTGACGAAGCGCCAAGCAATCCATCCGGCTCAAGGAGCGTACCGCCGCTTTAATTCGAGGAACAAGGGCCGACCCAACGCTTAATCCGGTCACTCCCAAGCTCAAAAAAAGTGGCGTCAATAACAAGTCCCCTGCTGACTCACCACAGACCCCGACGGGAATCCCCTCATCCGCCCCAGCGCGAGCCGTCATCTCAATCAACCGCACCACCGCCGGATGGACTGGCTGATACAACGGCGAGACGGATTCATTCAACCGGTCCGCAGCCATAACGTACTGAACGAGATCATTTGTCCCAATGGACAGAAAATCGACCTCTCGGGCGATACTCCTGGCGCAAATCGCCGCTGACGGCACCTCAATCATCGCCCCTACCTCAATTTCCCCCTCAAACCCCAACTCTTGTCGAACCGAATCAAGGATACTGTTCGCAGCACGCACCTCATCGACCGTCGTAACCATGGGGTACATGATTTTGATGAACCGCTCTCGCGCCACTTGAACCATCGCGCGCAACTGTTGCCTGAACATCGTTTCATTGCGCAGGCATAGGCGAATCGCTCGTAGTCCCAAAAACGGGTTTGCCTCCTCGGCAAACATGCTCGATTCAAACATTTTATCGCCGCCAAGGTCGAGTGTTCGCAAAACAACCGGGTGAGGGTGAACCGCATCAGCAACGGCGCGATAGACGGAAGTTTGCTCACCCTCGGTGGGTAAATCATTTTTCTCGAGATAGAGAAACTCTGTGCGGAAAAGCCCGACCCCCTCCGCCCCACTCTCCTGAACCGCCGAAATCTCAGAAACGGTTTCCATATTGGCGGTAAGCGCGACCTTAAATCCATCAGCAGTGACAGCACGCTCTACTCTGATGCCCTCAAGTAAATCCCGCTCTCGAGCACTGCGCTCTCGCCCCGCAGCAACCCGTTCCCGCAAATCATCGCTCACCTTCAAACATACCTCTCCCTTCGCCCCGTCGAGAAACACGTCCTGCGCCTCCGCGACGCTCGAGCACAACCCATGAACGCCAGCAACCATCGGAATACCCAGCGAACGCGCGATAATCGCCGCATGGGAAGTTCGGCCCCCAATTTCCGTGATTATCCCAAGGACTTTACGGCGATTCAACCCCACCACCTCGCTCGGCTTCAACTCTTTCGCAACCAAAACGCAAGGCCACTCTGGGAGTCGAATCTCCGCAGGCCCTCCTCCCTTGAAGGCCCTAAGAACCCGATGGCCCACATCTCGAAAGTCCAACGCTCGCTCTCGGAACAAGTCGTCCTCCATGCCCGCGAGACGCTCTGCAAACTCCTCTACAACCTTGAAATAAACCTCCTCCACGTTTCTCAACTCCCTCCTCACTCGTTTTAAAACCTCCCCAAATAACGAGTGGTCTGTCAACACGAGCACGTGCGTCTCCAAAACCTCGCGACCAACAGAATCCAGAGCACCGGACATCCCCCCCAACAAATCACGAATCTCAAGCTCGGCCCGCTTCAACGCAGCCTCAAACCGACTCACCTCTCCGTCCACTTGCTCGGGATAAATCGCGTAAGACGGAAACTCCGCAGAAAGCGGGTGAACAATAAAAACAGGGCCAACCACCATGCCCTCAGAAACCGCCACTCCCCGCACAATCCCGTCATCAATCCCTGACATTTGTCACCTCCCTCATCTCATCGCGCTCTCGCAAACGAAAACCGAATAAACTCACTCCTCGTCAAACTTCCGAGCCACCACCAGCGACTCGATTTGAGCAAGAGCATCACCGGCACCGTCCCCCTCGCAAATCACCTTCAACTCTGACCCCTGCCCAGCCGCCAGCATCATTAGCCCCATTATGCTTTTCCCATTCACCTGTTCACCATCTTTCTCCACCCACACCTCGCATTTAAAACTGCTGCACAACTTCACAAACATCGCCGACGGACGCGCGTGCAAACCGAGACGGTTATTCACCGTAAAAACCCGCTCAATCCGCCCGTCTAATCCCCCTGTTTCCCCTGTTATGGCACTTACATCCGGCATGAACAAAAACAACTACGCATTGTTCCCCATAATCCGCAAAAGTCGACGACGGAATTCGTGAGCTGAATCATGGCCCGCCGAACGCAACTTCTGGTTCAGCGCCGCAACTTCAACCAACCGAGCTAAATCTCTCCCCATCCGAACCGGAATGGTCACGTGTGGAACCTGAACCCCTAGAATTCCATAGTATTCTCGCTCTAAACCCGTCCGATCCACTTCCTCAACCTCCTCCCACTCCTTGAAGGTCACAACTAAATCCAAGCGTTTCTCAAGTCGGATACTCCCGATTCCAAAAATTGACATCACATTAATAACCCCCAATCCCCTAACCTCCATATGATTACGCGTTACATCAGAAGAAGTTCCAAACAAATCACCATTCGCCATTAGCTTAAACTTCGTAACATCGTCGCTAACCAAGCTATGCCCACGCTCTAGCAAGCCAAGCACGCACTCTGATTTGCCAATCGCGCTCTTGCCGCGAATCAAGGTTCCAATTCCGAGGATATCCACCATGCAACCAAACTCATTCTTCTGAGGAGCAAACTCCTGAGACAGGGCCACTGTCGCGGTATTCAAAAATGTCATCGTGACCAACGGCGTAACAAACACGGGAATTTGGCGAGCATCAGCCTCCCTTAGGAGATAATCCGGAACCGCCTCTTCCCTCGCAACCACGACGCAAGGAATCGGTCGGTCAAACAGCGCGCAACAACGCTCCCTCGCCGCCTCTCTCGGTAAACTCGCTAGGTAGGACAACTCAGACCACCCCATCACCTGAATCCGTTTTTCAGCAAAATAACTAAAAAATCCGGCGAGTGCTAATCCCGGACGATTAACCGTCGGTTCGCTGATTTTCCGATCCAAACCTTCGACGCACCTACCCACCCGCGTCATCTTGAGAGTCTCAGAATGCTTTCCGAAAAATGCCCCAACCGTTACCGATTTAAATGTTGGGTCGCTCTGACTCATCTCTCGATATTACCCCCATACCCAGTCAGTCTCCACCTCATTCCCACGCGGAGTAAACGAAAAAACCCGCAGGGCCAACCCTGCGGGTGTCTGTCGTCTTTTCATGAGCCTCTCAGAAGAAACTGAGGCTCAATGAAAATCAAAACTCATCTTCATTCCCACGCTCCCATCCGCGCTCGCGCTCGCGCCCCCCACGACCACCACCGCCTCCTCCTCCGCGACCACCACCGCCTCCCCCTCCTCCTCCTCCTCCAAAACCGCCACGTCCACCACCGCCACCACCAAAGCCGCCTCTCCCACCGCCGCCTCCTCCTCCGAACCCTCCACGCCCTCCACCCCCGCCACCAGAACGCCCTTCCATTGGACGAGCCTCATTCACTGTGAGGGTCCTGCCATCCGCCTTCGAACCGTGCAAGCGCTCGACAGCTTGGCGCGCCTCCTCATCGGTGGACATCGTCACGAAACCGAATCCGCGGGATTTGTTCGTGAATCTATCAATGATGATTTGGGCTGAGGACACCTCGCCCACCTGCCTGAACAACTCCTCGAGCTCTCCCTCCGTCATTGAGTAAGGAAGCCCGCCAACATACAATTTCGTTCCCATTTCTGATGATCTGCAACCAAAAGCATACCGAAAAGGTTCCCGCTCGTCGGATCTCAAGTGTTCACGGAGCCTACACCCCCTTGAACACTCCCCATTTCCAAGGCACTGCTTGACTGGCAAAATCCACGGAAACAGGTTTCCGTCAATTGGCAACTGGATAATGTCAAAATGTGTAGCACAGACCGCAGAAGCGTGCGACAGTTCAAGATTATCAATGGCCAAGGAAGAATCGATCGAAGCAGAAGGAACCGTTACCGAAGTGCTTCCCGGCACTATGTTTCGCGTTAAACTCGGAGCCGGAAATACCGTTTTAGCCCATGTATCCGGAAAAATGCGAAAGCACTTCATACGAATCGTTCCCGGTGACACCGTGACTGTCGAACTCTCCCCGTATGACCTAACCAAGGCGCGAATCACTTTCCGAGCGAAGTGACTTTACACGCGTCCCAGTTTGTCGGTTCCGAAATCGACACGGATTTTTCTCCCGAATCCCGCGATTCAGTCTACCATCCCCTCCGATCTAACCTATGACCTCCGAAGCACTACAACCGAATGGGGAGCAGCATCCTGTGGCGGATGGCCTTAAAAAAGTGGCCAAACAGGTCGCCGAAACGCTCAAGAACTCGGCAGAGTCAACCGCCAAAGAAATCAAGGAAGTTGCGGACGCTGGAACTGCGAACCTCAAGGTGAAGGCAGAAGCGGTCATTGAGGAGGCAAAACATCGTGCAGATGACCTCCAAAAAGAGGCTGAGCAATATATTCGAGCGAACCCTCTAAAGGCAGTTCTCATCGCTCTCGGTGCTGGGTTTGTGGTAGGCACACTGCTGAAACGCTGACGCCCCATCAGGATGGACGACGCGTCTAATCGGGGACTTGCCGACACCCTGCGTGATATTCTCCACGCGGGAATTTCGTATCTTCGTTCGCGCTCAGAGCTTTTCGGTCTTGAAAGCAAAGAGGCAATGAACCAAGTCGCCGGCTTCCTCCTCCTCTTCGCGGTCGCAGGAGCTGTCGGGATGGTTGGTTATCTCCTCATATGCCTAGCGGCCGTCTTTGGAATCGCCCGTTGGTTCGGTGGAGACAATGCTTGGATCGTCGTCTCGCTCGCAGCCGGCGCAATCCATGTCGCGCTCGGCTACCTCGTGGTTCGCGCCGCGCGCGGATGGCTCAAAAAGCCGATGTTCAAGTCAACGCTCGAAGAGTTTAGAAAGGATGAGGCATGGTTGAAATCGAACGTCAAAAAGCCTCTCTAATCGCAGAGATCGATCGCGCAAGGGCATCATTCCGTTCCGCTACGACAGAACTGAACGCCTCTCTCGACGTGGGGACGATGGGCAAAAACTTCGTTGCCAAGCATTCTTGGCTCATCATCGGCTCTGCCCTAGGAGCCGGCGTTCTCGCTGCTCTGGTGGGATCTCGGACTCGGCCTCTTTCGAGAATTGGATCCGCGGTCGTATCAGGCACCGCCGGAGTAGCGAGGGCAGGTATAAAGACGTTTTTAATCAACAGCCTACTATCGGCGGTCCAACCTTCGATGACCCGCCTATTAACTGAAAAACTTTCCGAAATCCTGAGAGAAAGGTCTCCGGATTTTCTCAAGGCTTTCTCCTCCACAAAAACACCTGAATCGCGTTCGCAATAAAATCAGGGCGACTCAACAACCAGAGCGACTCAACGTCTGGGTGAAGTCGACACACGTCGGCACATCAATCAAAACCAGACCGAACTCACGCATGGACCGGGCGACCTGGCGTCGGCGTAGCCATGAAGCCCAGAGAAACCAAATACACTCAGCGAATCGCTCTGCCCTTGCGCAAAGGGGGGGCGACTAACCTGTGCACGAGGCACCAAAACAAAAAAAAACCGCTGAGGCTGTTAGGCCCCAGCGGCGTTAAAACACCGCCTAAGCTTCTACCTCGACGCCCATCTGCCGAGCAGTACCCGCGATGACACGCATCGCCGCCTCCTCAGAGCGAGCGTTCATATCAACCATCTTCCGCTTAGCAATCTCGAGCAACTGCTTCTTCGTCAACTTGCCAACCTTCGTCTTGTTCGGCTCCTTAGACCCCGAAGCCAACCCTAGCGCTTTCTTAATCAACGCAGATGACGGAGGTTGCTTGGTGACGAAAGTGAAACTCTTGTCTTTGTAGACCGTGATCACCACAGGCAGCACATCGCCCGCCTGAGGTTGAGTCCGAGCGTTGAACTCCTTACAAAACGCCATGATGTTCACACCGTTTTGACCGAGCGCAGGCCCCACCGGAGGAGCAGGATTCGCCTGCCCTGCTGGAATCTGCAACTTAATTTGCGCTACAACTTCTTTTGCCATAACTTTATAGATTTAAACTTATTTACTATCATCCCCATCGTCCTTCTCAACCTGCCAGTACTCCAAATCAACCAACGTTGCACGGCCAAAAATCTCGACCGAGACACGAAGCTTCCCTTTCTCTGGGTCGACTTCGACCACAGGTCCACTCTGACTCATGAAAGGACCATCCGCCACTTTGACTTTTTCCCCCACTTGGAAATCCATCTTAGGACGAGCATCCTCGCTCAGAACCGTGTACTCCCTCAGAAGATTCTCAACTTCCGCAGGCGACATCTTGGACGGGCGATCTCTGCGCCCAGCAAACCCGATGATGTTCGATGTCTCCTGGATGAAATACCAAGTCCGATCCACAAGATTAGCTTTTGGGTCCGCAGGATCAGGGCGTTTATCCTCATCAATCAACCACATGTTGATAAACAGGTAGCCAGGAAAACTCTTTCGCTTGCTCTCCGTACGCTTGCCATGCTTGACCTCAGACACGCGCTCCTCCGGCAACATCACGTTAAAAATGTAGTCCGACATTTCCTCCATTTGAACGCGGCGGTCGATGTTGTCCTTAACCATCTTCTCGCGCCCAGAGAGCACGTGCACCACAAACCACTGCGACCTCTTTTGTTCTTCCGTCATACTCTTCCTCAGGAGTTGCTTTATAAAAATCCGCGAACCGCGTTAAACCCACACCGTGGTGCTTAACGAATCACCCATGACCCTACCTTCAACAATACCAAGTCGCACAACGAAACGAAACCGCTCAACAGCACCATCGCAACCACAACGATGAGGGTAGAATCAATCAACTCTCTATACTTCTTGACTCCCCTCTCTTCAGGGTTCCAAGGCCATGAAGACTTAGATAACTCCACGCGGATTTCAGAGAGAAATTCTTTCGTTTTCGCAATCATACTTATCTATCCCAAACATTTAGCAGAGAAATCCACCTGCTCCAGACATAGTTACAACTCTCAAATCTGCGTATTCCCACGAACTCTTCCGAGAAACTCTGGGGATGCTAGCAAACGGAGCACGGCAGGAGGGACTCGAACCCCCAACAAGCGGTTTTGGAGACCGCTGCTCTACCAATTGAGCTACTGCCGTATTTCTCGTCAACTTCCTCTCTGGTCCGCTCGGTTATGGAGCGAGGCGGACCTCGCTCCAATGTAACCAGTCTTTCGTTCTTTCGAACTGGAACCGCCCCTCACCAGCGGGGGTGCAATCCCAAACTAACATTAAGGAATAATGTCGGCAATACGCCCTGCACCCACGGTGCGACCACCCTCGCGGATAGCGAATCGCATCGTCTTTTCCATCGCGACAGACGTAATCAACTCCACCGTGATGCTCACGTTATCGCCAGGCATAACCATCTGAACACCCTCAGGCAACGATACTGCGCCAGTCACGTCCGTCGTGCGGAAGTAGAACTGAGGACGGTAGTTGTTCATGAAAGGGGTGTGACGACCGCCCTCTTCTTTGGAGAGAACATAGATTTCTGCCGCAAACTTCTTGTGAGGCTTGATTGAACCGGGCTTCGCAATGACCTGCCCACGCTCGACATCGTCTTTCTTGATGCCACGCATCAGGATTCCGACATTGTCACCCGCACGGGCCTCGTCCAACAGTTTCCGGAACATTTCGATGTCCGTCACCGTGGTCTTCTGCGTGTCGCGCAATCCAATAATTTCCACTTCCTCCATCTTCTTGAGGATACCGCGCTCCACACGACCCGTCGCCACTGTTCCACGACCTTCAATGTTGAAGACGTCTTCAACAGGCATGAGGAAAGGCTGGTCAATCGGACGCTCAGGCACCGGGATGTAAGAGTCCACTTGGTTCATCAACTCGATGATACAGGCCGCATCAGCATGGGCGGGATCTGCCGCTTCCAACGCCTTTTTAGCAGAACCCTTCACAATCGGAAGGTCGTCCCCTGGGAACTCGTACTTCGAGAGAGTCTCACGGATTTCCATCTCCACGAGCTCGAGGAGATCTGGGTCTGCCATGTCACACTTATTCATGAACACGACAATGGCTGGAACGCCTACCTGACGAGCGAGGAGGATGTGCTCCTTCGTCTGAGGCATCGGGCCGTCGGTTGCAGAAACCACGAGAATCGCTCCGTCCATCTGAGCGGCACCCGTGATCATGTTCTTCACATAGTCAGCGTGACCAGGGCAATCAACGTGCGCGTAGTGACGGTTCTCCGTTTCGTATTCCACATGGGCCGTGTTAATCGTAATCCCACGCTCGCGCTCCTCCGGAGCCGCGTCGATTTCGGCATATGCCTTCGCCTGAGCCATCCCCTTCTTCGAGAGAACGGTGGTAATTGCTGCGGTCAACGTCGTCTTGCCGTGGTCGACGTGTCCAATGGTGCCGATGTTAACATGCGGCTTGTTGCGGCTAAATTGCTCCTTGGCCATAGGTCAGTGAGTTC
>Ga0315899_10007157_pt1 | contig 11987 bp, 10 predicted proteins | sample LakEriMetagenome_2_FD_203518 | JGI IMG/M metagenome (GOLD analysis project Ga0315899, IMG submission 203518) | Freshwater fungal communities from buoy surface, Lake Erie, Ohio, United States - Buoy 4 MA112 | ecosystem: Environmental > Aquatic > Freshwater > Lake | place: USA: Lake Erie, Ohio... | reverse complement strand
CATTGACGTCTTGTTCACGGGCAGCACTGAGGCAGAAGCCATCAAGTTATTTGCAAACACCTACTTGGCCATGCGTGTAGCCTACTTCAACGAACTAGACACTTTTGCCGCTACCCGGGGCCTTGATACCAAACAAATCATCAACGGCATTTGCTTGGACCCGCGCATAGGCAGTCACTACAACAACCCCAGTTTTGGCTACGGGGGCTACTGTTTGCCCAAAGACACCAAACAATTGCTGGCTAACTACCAAGACGTGCCACAAACGCTGATCCAAGCCATCGTCACTGCCAACAGCACCCGAAAAGACTTCATAGCCGCCGATATTCTTAAATGCTTGGTAAATTTACCCTTCGATACCATTGCAGGTGAAGTGGCCATAAACAGCGATAACGCCTCTCCCAACAACATCCCCGATGGCGGCTCAACCGACGCTGCAGGAGCTGGGCACTCGATGCGAATAGCCCCACCACTGTCTTTAAAACCGCCGGTCGTTGGAATCTACCGTTTAGCGATGAAAGCCGGTTCCGACAACTTTCGCGCCAGCAGCATTCAAGGCATCATGAAACGCATCAAAGCCAAAGGCGTTGAAGTGATTGTTTATGAGCTATCGTTCAGAGAGGAAAAATTCTTCAACAGCCGCGTGGTTAACGATCTGACAGAGTTCAAGCAAGTTGCTGACTTGATAGTTGCAAACCGCATGACAGAAGAAATCATCGACATGGGGAGCAAGGTCTACACACGCGACTTATTTGGCGTTGACGCATAAAGTTTGCCAAACACAAGTCACTGTAAAGCCTGAGCTCATCAACAATGACCCAGCCCAGTTGGTTAAGGTTTTTACCCAATGGACTGAAACGGCGCCTCAGTGGTCGGCCCAAACTTTGGGCCATCTTGCAAAACAGTGGTTGGCTACTGATGGACAGGATGGTGCGCTTGGTTCTGGGCCTGATGATTGGCGCGTGGGTAGCACGCTACCTTGGCCCAGCTCAATACGGTGAATTGGTCTATGCGTTGGCCTACATCGCGATATTTCAAGCCATCGCCAGCCTCGGGCTGGATGGTACCGTCGTCCGCGAAATTACCAATAACAGGGATTCTGCCCACACCATTCTCGGTACAGTCTTTGCGCTACGTCTGGGTATAGGCTTTCTATGCTGGATTGTGGCCATCGCCAGTATGGCGTGGATTAATGGCCCGGATGACCAAAGTGTGGTGCTAACTGCATTGGCCGGTAGCTCACTTGTTTTTCAGGCGGCAGATGCGATTGATCTGTGGTTTCAAAGCCAAAGTCAAAGTCGTCGCACTGTTCTGGCCAAGCTGGTAGCGTACGCGATATCAAGTGGCATTAAAGTAGTGCTTATTCTGAATGAGGCGCCCTTGGTGGCATTTGCTGCAGTCATTGTGATCGACGGTCTAACAGCAGCTTTTGGTTTGGCAGTGGCCTACAAACGCTTACCTTGCGATAATCGCTGGCAAAGGACTTACAGCACTGCTTGCAGCCTTCTTTCTGAGAGCTGGTCATTTATCGTTGCTGGGCTTTCAGTCATGATATACATGCGAATCGATCAGATCATGATCAAAGAAATGTTGGGGCCCAAAGAACTCGGTATTTATGCCGCGGTATTACCACTGGCCACACTATGGCAATTTATCCCAATGCTGCTCAACACAAGTTTGGCACCATTTGTGGCCCAAAAAAAAATGGAGGGTGAAAAAGCCTACTGGGACACGTTACAAAAATTATTTAAAATTTATGCACTGTTAGGATGGATTGTTTGTATTCCTACTGTGTTATTTTCACACATGGCCATTTCTGTTTTATATGGAGATGAATATAAAGATGGTGCAATAGTATTGTGTATTTACGTTTTTACCAACATAGCCATTAACATGGGAGTAGCACAAGGTTTGTGGCTGCTGAATGAACGAAAACCAATTGTAAATTTAATGAAAACTTTAATAGGTGCAGTGATCGCAATCATCGGAAATTGGCTTGTTATCCCTTATTGGGGGCTAAATGGTGTAGCCATGGTGGCTGTGATGGCCATGCTGACATCCGCAATCTTTTCGAATTATTTTTTCTCTAAAGACATTTTATTTCTACAGATCAAATCATTGTTTTTTGTCAAGTAAAATAAGAACTAATGAAAACTTTTAAAAAATTTATTAGGGGTTTTTTGTCAAAATACTTGGGGAAATTTTACTACCGTAAAGATTCCTATTCGCAAGAGGGTGAAGATTTGGTGATTGAGAGATTGTTAGAGGGAAAGAGAGGCGGTTTCTACGTTGAAGTCGGCTGCCATCACCCGTATAGATTTTCAAATACATATTTATTTTATAAGATGGGTTGGCGTGGTGTTTGTATCGATCCACTTCCTGGAACCAAGATTCTATTTAATAAAAATCGTCCTCGAGATATTTGCATAGAAAAAGGAGTTGACGAAAAAGAGGGTGAGCTAACCTATTTCATGTTTAATGATCCTGCATTAAATACTTTTGATGAAAAACTGGCAATAGATCGAGATAACATAAGAGGCTGTCACTTGATTGATCAGGTAAAAATTAAAGTAGAATCTTTAGCATCTATTTTAGACGGTTTAAATGAAATTCCAAGGATCGACTTTTTATCAATTGATGCCGAGGGTTTTGATTTGCAGGTCTTGAAATCCAATGATTGGGATAAATTTAACCCCAAAATAGTTATTGCAGAATGTCTGACTGCTCGTTTATCAGAAATAAATTCCGACCCAGTTGCTTTATATTTAAAGAGCTTAAATTATTTTGTTTTTGCTAAGACAGGATGTAGCATTATTTTCATGAAAAATGAAGCGGATAACTGAAAATGTACCAACCCTTACAATTCGGCCTCAATTTGCCATCAACCATTGCCAGTTAAATCGTTACCCCTGTTGCACCAAATTTCACTGGTTTTTAAATTGAAAAGAAAATGAAAGAAAAAAGATGTCTTATTACGATGTAAAAGCCGTTTCTGATATGCTATTTGAGTCGAACAAGCTCGAAGGAAAAACTTTATTATGGACGGGTACAGGTGGATTCCTGGGGCAGTGGGTTTTGCAAGTTATCAAGCATTTAAATCAAAATGTATTAAAAGTCCCTTGCAAACTTTTGGCATTCGACATGGCGATTCCAACCAAATCAGTTCAAGAAGAGTTTTCTAATTGTGGAATTTATTTCAATGCGCATGATTTAACAACAAAACTCTCACCTGTATTTGAGAAGGTTGATTATGTTGTCCATATGGCGGGGATCGCAAGCCCGACCCATTACAAAATAAGACCCCTTGAAACCATTGATGTGGCCATTGAAGGAGTTAGAAGTGCCTTAGATATAGCTAAATACCATGGTGCTAAATTCCTGTTTACTTCATCTTCTGAGGTGTACCAGACGCCTGATGTTATTCCGACCCCAGAGACTTATGTGGGCGCCATACCTTCCAATACAGAACGATCTTGCTACGATGTTTCAAAACTCATGGCGGAAAATTTGGTTTATGTATATGGTCATAATTATGGTGTGAATGGCTGCAGCGTTCGAATATTTAACAGTTTTGGCGTTGGAATAACAGAAGCTGACTCAAGAATTTTACCTAGGATTGCAAGCGCAGCCAAATCAAAAAACAAAATAAAGATCTACAAAACCAATATCTTACCCACTCGAACATATTGCCCCACTGCCAATACGATTGCAGGCATATTTAAAGCACTTTTAAATGGTGAATCCACCCAAATCTATAACATTGGAATTTCAAGTCCGGAAATAAGTGTCAATGAACTCATTGAAATGGCAAATGAAATATGTGGTCTTGATGTTAAATATGAATTCGTAGCGCCAACATCTGTATATGTGCATGAACCTCTAAGAAGATGCCCAGATATTAGTAAAGCCATTAATGAAATAGGATATAACCCTTCTGTTTCCCTCACAAAGGGATTGGTCGATTTCTTTCATTGGACTGAAGCTACATACGCCGGTATAGATCATCTATAAAAATATGTTTCGCTTTTGTTTGGTTGGATTTGGGCGGTGGGGAAAAGTATATTTTGAAACAATCAACAGGTTGAACTTTTGCACGCTTGATTGTATTGTTTTGAATGAGACCAGTCCAAGTATTGACCAAGAAATAGGCGTTCCTATTTTCCATCGTCTTGAAGATGTTATTGGCACCCGACAGGTTGATGGATTCATTATCGCTACGCCACCTGCAACTCACTTAAATCTCGCAAAAATTTGCCTTTTAAGTAAGTTGCCGGTTCTGGTTGAAAAACCATACACAATGAATTTTGCTCAGGCTAGTCAACTGACTAACATTGCCATTGAAAACAAAACCCTGTGCATGGTTGGGTACCAACATCTTTTTGCAGATAATTACATCACATTAAAAAAGTTGCTTGATTTTAACTCAAGTCATTTAGGAGTTTATTCGGAAGGTCTGAGCGATGGCCCCTTTAGAAGCAATGTCTCTGTATTTAGAGATTGGGGATCGCATGAATTTTCAATGGCCATTGATTTGTTTAATGAAATACCCCTGTCATATGCTTTGAAAAAGATACTTGGAGAAAAAGAGGATGCTGCAAAAGGCGTCTATCTCATGGAATTGCAATTTTCATTTAACAGAAAATATACATCTATATTTGGCAATATATCAGAAGTCAAGCGGCGTACCTTGATGTCAACCTATCCGGGAGGATGGGCATATTTAAATGGCTTAGATCAAGGTGGTTGCGTCGTGATGAAAAATGGATCAATCATTGAGCCCAAGTCAATTTTATCCACAGGAGCCAAGCCTCTTGATTTAATGCTGAGTCAATTTGTAACTCATGCAAAATCTGTGGTTTTAGACTTCAAAAAATTGAATGATGCGCTTGCAATTGTGTCGATAATTGACGAAATTGAAAATAAATTTCTCTTGGAGAATGCGAATGTGTGATTGTATTGTTTGTCATGCCCAACTTGCGCCCACTTTTTCACTGGGGCCACAGCCATTGGCCAATAAATATCCGAAAACCCAATCTGATAAAAATAATGAGTTTAAGGCGGAAATGAATGTTTATTTTTGTGAGGATTGTGGATATGCGAGCGTCCCCTGCAGTGTTGACCGAAGTGTCTTCTTCGAAGATTACTATTACTTGTCCTCAGTCAATAAAGAGTTAAATAACCATTTTATTGATTTGGCCGAAGAAATTTATCAAAAGAAATTTAACTTTGTTGTTGATATTGGATCAAATGACGGAATTCTTTTGCGACCACTGAAAGACAGAGGTGTCAATTTTTTGGGAGTGGATCCGTCAGAAAACGTATCAAAAATTGCCAATGATAATGGCTTAACAACCATTGTTGGTTTCTTTGATGAGGGGATGGTGGAACATATTCAAAAACAATATGGCAGGCCAGATCTAATTACAGCCTCAAGTGTTTTCACCCACTTGGATCATCCATTGGTTTTTTTCGAAAATGTTAAAAATTTGCTGCAACCCAATGGTAAGTTGATCATTGAAGTCGAGTACCTCCAAAAAATAGTGTCCGACTTCGCTTTTGAGAGATTTTACTTTGACCGTCCACACTATTATTCCCTAAAATCTTTGTCCAAAATGGGAGCTAAATATGGATTCAACATTGAAGATGCAGAAATTATCAATGTTCATGGCGGTTCATTGAAAGTTACTTTTGCTATGGGGCAGGCCGATTTAATCAATTCAAATGTACAAAAACTTTTAGAACAAGAGACGGCTTATTTAAATACTTCTAATTTGTTATCTAAGTTCGATGATTTTCGCATCGGTTGCGAAAATATGCGAAAGGCTATTCAAGAATTTAAGGGTAAAGGGTTCAGCGTTGCAGGATATGGTTGCCCAGCCAGGTTTTCAACCATTACCAACTTCTCTGGCTTATCTGCTGCAGATATATCTCAAGTTGTTGATGATAGCCCATTGAAACAGGGTCGTTTTTCACCAGGTATGCACATACCAATTGTTTCTTATGACCCAGATGAAAAGCCAGATGTTTATATTGTGTTTGCATTTGAATATATTGCATCTATCAAGGAAAAGGTTGGGGTGATGACAGGGGGTTACTTCAAGCCGGTTCCCTTTATTGAGATCTAAATATAATGACCTCTCGTTTGGTTAATCGATATATTCGGCTTCTCACCTGGCTCAATTATTTATCTCTGTTGCTAATCATTTCGCTGTCGTCACTTGTTAAAAATAAAACTAAAAAGCCTGTTGGTAATCAGAGATTTACAAATGTCTATTTGGGCAGCAAGGTTTTTTCGAATTGTGTCGTGGAGTCTGCATTAAATGTTTCGTTCATTGATATTTCCGCCTTGAGAAATTATCAACTCGATAATTCGCTATTGATTTTAAGTAATAATGACTTTTGTGAAAAGTCACTTTATCATGTCGTCAGTAAAATTAAAGAGGACTCTGCTAATTTGCAGGTTTGCATATGGGACTTTGACAATCATCATGACCTTACCAACAGTATGAGGCTGTTATTTTTAGCCGATAATTATTTCGCAACTCATCCGCATAATTACGATTTTCTCAGGCGTGCCACTTCTGGTTTTCTTGGTGTACTGCCTGCCTCTGTCATTCAGTGGTCTAAGAAATTTTTGATTAATTCTCTAGAGAAAATGTTATATTCTCCGCGTTCTAACGAATTGTTTGGCGCGCATATTTATCATCCAAAATTTGCCATGCGTAATAAGATAATTGATGCCGTTTCTAAAGATTTTCCTGGTGTTTGTTTTTCCAATGTAAGTTATCATAATCGCACTTTAGAGGATAGATTTGGCGAATGGTGCTATTATAAGGTTCACTTTATAGTTCCTGTGGATAATGATTTACCTATCAGACTTCTCGATGCTCTGGTCACTGGTGGTATTCCGCTGGTACCTATTCAACTGAAAACTTTGCTTCATGCGCTTTCGATCGATCGTTTCGTGGTTTTTTATGACGAACTTGATTTAGATCTCTTGAATTTGAAAGTGGGGGAGGCTATTGCAAAGTTTGATGAAGATGGTGCAGAAGGCATGGAAAAAAGAATTAATTTCATAATAAATCACCACCATGTTGATGTACGCATCAATTTTTTGATTAACTTCCGCCATTGACTTATCAAAGTGCCGACTGGTATGTTTTTCATGAGTCTTTCGGAGGCAAAAATTTAACAATGCCTTACAAGCTAATTTTCGATATGAAAAGAGTCTTTGGTTTCCTTAAATCTCGGATATTCCAGGGCTAATGTCATGAAGCACTGGTGCAGAGTATGTTCCTCAGAGCTTTTAAGTCCTATATTTAAAGGCGACATTTTTGGTAAGAGCGTGAATTATTACGAATGCTCTTTCTGTGGGTATGTGCAAACTGAACATCCAAGCTGGTTGGACAAGGCATATTCATCTGCCATCAACTACTGTGATACCGGGATCATGGCGCGCAATCAGTCTAATGTGGGCTTAATTCTTGCCACTTTGTCAGTTCTTGATCAATACGACGCCACCGTGGTGGACTTTGCGGGTGGCTATGGCATTCTGGTCAGGTTGATGCGCGACCTTGGGGTAGAAGCACTTTGGTCAGACCCCTATTGTCAAAATCTGCTCGCTGTGGGTTTCGAATACACCTCAGAAAAAGCTGACCTGGTGACGGCCTTTGAAGCCTTTGAGCACTTTGTTGACCCTTTGCTGGAGGCTGAAAAGTTATTTGCAATTGCCCCCAATGTGCTGATATCAACTAGCCTGATTGATACGCCCACCCCACTGCCGCATGAGTGGTGGTACTACGGACTTGACCACGGTCAGCACATAGGCTTTTTTAGGGTAAAGACATTAGAGTTCATAGCCAAGCGGTATGGTAAGTGCCTCACGACAGATGGCGTTGGCTGTCATCTGTTCACCGATAAGCCAGTCAATTTAACCCGCTGGAAATGGACCATGCGGTTGGCCAGGCGAGTGCCATCTTTATTTGGCCGCAATCTTCAATCAAAAATCTGGTCTGATTTTGAGAAAATGAGTGGCAGGGTATGAAAATCCTCTTTGACCACCAAATCTTTACTCAGCAGTCCTATGGTGGCATATCACGTTATTTTGTTCGACTGGCCCAGGGTTTGTCGGCATTGGGTAACCAAATTGATGTGGTGGCGCCAATTCACTGTAACCGCTACTTGAAGGATTTGCCCCAAACCCATGTGCACGGTATTGAGTTGGATCGGTTTCCTCCCAGAACAGGCCATTTGTCCATGATGGCCAACCACTATTTAAGCAAGTTCATATCGCACAGTTATTCATCCGAAATTTTGCATGAAACATACTACAGCGCCAAGCCAGTTTTTCCATCTGCGAAAGGGCGCGTCCTTACCGTATACGACATGATGCACGAAAAATATGCGGCCAACTTCTCCCCCAAAGACGCCGGTATCAAATACAAGCGCATGGCGGTTGAACGTGCCGACCATGTTATTTGTATATCGAACAGCACAAAACGTGACCTGTGCGAGCTATTTAACATTCCGGATCATCAAGTTTCTGTGGTTCATCTTGCGTACGAAAAGTTTGAAGCTCAGCCCATTGACGCAGAGCAGCCAAACGAGCTTCGCCCATTTTTGCTTTTTGTGGGATCACGCTGGGGTTACAAAAATTTCGAGCGTTTCCTCAGAGCAGTGGCCATAAGCCCTGCTCTGAAAACTGGATTTGATGTGGTGGCTTTTGGTGGCGGGGCATTCACCAGTACCGAGCAAGCGTTGATACAAGAGCTCAGGTTTGGCCCCCATCAGGTGCGCCAGGTGGGGGGTAATGACGCGGTACTGGGCCGTCTTTATGCCCAAGCACGTGCATTCGTTTACCCATCTGTTTACGAAGGCTTTGGATTGCCCCCACTGGAGGCCATGGCTCAGGATTGCCCGGTGATCAGCAGCAACAGCAGTTCTATGCCCGAAGTGGTGGGCGATGCCGGAGCCTACTTTGACCCATTGGACATTGAAGCGCAGGCCCAAGCCATATCCAGCGTGGTCTTTTACGACCAGCGACGCAACGCCTTGATTGCAGCCGGACGCAAGCGCTTGTCTTTGTTTTCCTGGGAACGCTGTGCACTGGAAACGCAGGCCGTGTATCAAAAAGCACTGCTTACTAAGGGGATCCATTGAAAACGGCTTTGATATGCGGCGTAGGCGGGCAAGACGGCGCCTACTTGTCGCGGTTTTTGCTTGGGAAAGGCTATCGTGTCTTCGGCACTTCCAGAGATGCGCAGGGCGGGAGTTTTGCCAATCTAAAACGCTTGGGGCTGTTCGAACGGGTTGACATGCTTTCTATGGCGCCTGAAGACTTTAGAAGCGTGTTCATGGCCATTAAAGCAGCGCAGCCAGACGAGGTTTATTTTTTGGCGGGCCAGTCGTCTGTGGGTTTATCGTTTGAGCAGCCCGCAGAGACAATTCAAAGCTTCACCCTGGGTACTTTGAACTTGCTGGAAGCTTGCCGAATGATGGACAAACCAATCAGACAGTACCACGCTGGGTCTAGCGAATGTTTTGGTGACACAGACGGTGTACCGGTAACCGAAACCTCCCCCTTTAGTCCTCGCAGCCCCTATGCAGTGGCCAAAGCATCGGCCTATTGGTTGGTCAACAATTACCGTGACGCCTATGGTTTGTATGCTTGTACGGGTCTGTTATTCAACCATGAATCACCTTTGCGACCACGCCGGTTTGTGACGCAAAAAATTGTGCAAACCGCCAAACGCATAGCCGCCGGATCTCGTGAAAAACTCACCCTTGGCCGCATGGACATTTCACGCGACTGGGGATGGGCGCCTGAATATGTAGAGGCCATGTGGCTAATGTTGCAACAGCCTGACCCTGAGGACTACGTCATAGCCACAGGCCATAACTTTTCACTGCAAGAGTTTGTCGCTACTGCTTTTGACTTGCACCATTTGGACTGGCGTGACCACGTCTTACAAGACACTAAACTGTTCAGGCCGTATGATATTTTGATCAACAGTGGAGACCCTGGCAAAGCCAAAAGGCAACTCAATTGGGCCGCTAAGTTGCACGGCAAAGCAGTGGTTCAGGCCATGGCAAATGATCAAGATGACTGGGCGCAATGACTGGAATCGAATTACCAAGATCAGCCGATATATAGAACTAAAATAGTGAATATTTGTTGTTGCTCAATTGAATGCCTGAAGACACGAGCGTGAAGCTTTGTGAAGGCGAACGTTTTTAAGCTGAAAAATTTATTGTTCAGCATTGAATAAACGGCAATTTGCCGATAAACTAATCAACTTAGAAAAAAATTTTTATTTCATTAGCCCCGCTAAATGCGCACATTAAAGGTGCATCGGCACTGCGGTAGCGTATCTGAATGAAAATTAAGTTTGATTTTTTAGAGCTACACAATGACAAGTCGACAAGCCCAAATTCAAGAAGACACCTATTTCAGGGTCATGCGCATCCTGCAAGAAAATCCAGACCTCACCCAGCGCGAGTTGGCTGAAAAGCTGGGTGTGAGCGTGGGTGGCTTGAACTATTGCCTCAAAGCCTTGATGGACAAGGGTTGGGTGAAGATGCAAAACTTCCAAAACAGCAAAAACAAGTTCAAGTATGTCTACCTGCTCACCCCTCAAGGAATTGCCGAAAGAGTGGCGCTGACCAGTCGTTTCCTGGACCGCAAGATGCAAGAGTATGAGGCCTTGAAAGCGGAGATCGAGTCTTTGCATCAAGACGTGCAACAAGCTGGCAAGCCAGACTCATTAAGGGCGTCTTGACATGGCACGCATCCAACCCGTCATTCTTTGCGGCGGTTCAGGCACTCGGTTGTGGCCTTTGTCGCGCTCTGGCTTCCCCAAGCAATTCCTCTGCTTGACGGGCGATGACAGCTTGTTTCAGCAGGCTGCTAAACGATTAAGTGTGTTGGGAGTGGAAGGTGATGAGGTGTTTGAGCCCATCATCATCTGCCACGAAGACCATCGCTTTTTGGCGCAAGAGCAATTGCGTGAAGCCGGCATAGGTTTGGGCGCAGCTTTGCTTGAGCCTGTGGGTCGCAACACAGCACCTGCTTTGACCTTGGCTGCATTACATGCCATCGATCTAGGTCAAGACCCGATATTGGTTGTCACACCTTCAGATCAGACCGTGACAGAACCAGAGGCATTCACTTTGGCTATGCATCAAGCCATCAAAAATGCAGAGGCTGGTGCCATCGTCATCTTGGGCATACAACCAGATCGACCAGAAACAGGCTATGGATATATCAAAGCTATTTCAGGCACTGTCCAAGGTGCGGCAGCCAAAGTTGAGAAATTTGTAGAAAAGCCCGACAGTGAAACCGCCCAACGCTACCTGGCAGAGGGTCGTTACTACTGGAATGCGGGCATGTTTGTGCTCAAAGCATCCTTCTGGCTCAAGGCATTAAAAGACTTTCGCCCGGATATTGCCAATACCACCCAAGTTGCTTGGCAGAGCAAAACCAGTGATGCAAAGTTTGTGCGCCCCGGCAAAGAGGAGTTTGCGGCAGTGCCATCTGAGTCAATTGACTATGCGGTGATGGAGCATTGCCCTGGCAGTCCATTTCCGATCCATATGGTGGCGCTGGATGCTGGCTGGAGCGATTTAGGTGCTTGGGACGCTGTTTGGGGGGTGTTGCCCAAAGACGCGCAGGGCAATGCCCATGTGGGTGATGTCTTGCTGACCGACAGCCACAACTCATTGGTGCAAGCCACCAGCCGATTGGTCACCTTGGTGGGTGTGCGCGACTTGGTGGTGATTGAAACACCAGACGCGGTGATGGTGGCCGACAAAACCCGCAGTCAAGATGTCAAACACATTGTTGCCGCCTTGCAAAAAAATGGGCGTGAAGAACATACCCTTCACCGCAAAGTGCACCGGCCTTGGGGCTGGTACGACAGCATTGACGAGGCTGAGCGCTTCAAGGTCAAGCGCATCATGGTCAAGCCCGGTGCATCCTTGAGCTTGCA
>Ga0315899_10007155_pt1 | contig 11988 bp, 17 predicted proteins | sample LakEriMetagenome_2_FD_203518 | JGI IMG/M metagenome (GOLD analysis project Ga0315899, IMG submission 203518) | Freshwater fungal communities from buoy surface, Lake Erie, Ohio, United States - Buoy 4 MA112 | ecosystem: Environmental > Aquatic > Freshwater > Lake | place: USA: Lake Erie, Ohio... | reverse complement strand
CCTGCGCGGTCAAAGAAAATAATTCCCGGGGGTCCAAACAAGCCAAAGCGCTTTAGCAAAGCTTTATCGTCAACATTGTTGGCAGTTACATCTGCCTGCAACAAAATCATCTGGCCCATAGCCAACTTGACGCTAGGGTCTGTGAACGTCAGTTTTTCCATTTCTATGCACGATACGCACCAGTCTGCATAAAAATCCAGCATGACCGGCTTGCCATCAGTGCGGGCTAATACCTGGTCTAATTCTTCAACCGTATGTATTTTTTTGAAATTAGTTTTATACGAGGATTCGTTGCGCAGACTAGACCACGGCGCAAATGGATCTGCGCTACCGTTAGCTATACCTAGCCACTGCACTCCACCAAAAGCTATAAATAATATACCCAAGGTTTTGGGCAGCCATCCTGATGGCCGTGTGGTCAGTAGAAAACCGCCGTAGGCTATGGCCAAGATTCCCCAGCCCCCCATGAGCGCCCAGGACGGAATCAACGACACAACCATCCATAGCGCCAAAGCCAACATGACTACGCCAAATAGGGGTTTGACTAATTTCATCCAATGCCCGGCGCGCGGCAGTAATGATCCAGCGGACAAACCTAAAATAAGTAACGGTACGCTCATCCCCAAAGCCATAACGAACAAGGCTGCCCCGCCTATGACGACATTCCGTGTTTGACTTATATAAACAAGTGCGCCGGCCAACGGAGCCGCTACGCAGGGCCCGACGATGAGCGAAGAAAGTGCACCCATACTAAACACGCCAAATAATTTGCCGCCTTTTTGGCGCTCAGAAAGTCGCGTTAATAGCAACTGAAGTGAGGCGGGCATCTGCAACTGGTACACGTCAAACATGGCCAACGACATGCCCACAATCAGCAAGGCAAATGAAATTAACACCCATGGTTTTTGTAATGCTGCAGCTAAACCTTCACCGATTAAGCCTGCAGCAACACCTAGGGCGGTATAAACAATGGCCATTCCCATGGAATACGACAAGGAAAGTATAAATCCGCGCCGACGACTAGTCTGCGCACCTTCTCCGACAATAATGAAAGATAAAATAGGCACCATGGGTAACACACATGGCGTCAACGATAAACCCAACCCCAGCAAGAAAAATAAGGGAAGTATCAGCGTCAGTTTTCCACTTGCTAGTGAGGTCTTAATACGGTCACTATCAACATCACTGCTAGGAACAGAGGCGTCAGGTGAGACAACTGTCTTATCAGCTACCGACGATGTCTGGTCTGTATTCGTTAAGCCAGACAAGGAAAACGTTGATTCCATAGGCGCGTAACACAAGCCCTTGTCTGAGCATCCCTGACTGGTGACATAAAGAGTAAATGGCCCGTTGCTCGTCACCGGAACGCGAATGGTTAGCTGCTGCCTATATGTTTCAACATTTTTTTCAAAGTTGGGATCGAATTTGACTTTTCCACTCGGAATAACTGGCTCACTGAGAGATGCACCATTTGCTTTGAAGGCTAGCCGTTCGCGATACAAATAATAGCCTTCTGCAATTCGAAAGTTTACCTCTATCGTATTGGCATCTAGCAGACGAGCACTTACACCAAATGCTTTTTCAGGCGACAAAAAATCTTCTTCTGCATGCGCCAAAGAGCTTACAAGACTAGCTAAACCAACTAAGCACAGAAAAAAACTTATCAGACTACGCATGAGAGTCTTTCGTAGTTTCAGCAGCTACCCAATGTAGATAAGGCGCATGACCAGCAACGATAGGTGTGGCGATAATTTCTGGTAAATCATAAGGGTGTATGTCCAGTATCGCTTGCTGTAATTGATCGTAGTGTTGTTGAGTTGTTTTTATTAGCAGCGTCACTTCAGTTGCCTCGTCTATCTGACCTTGCCAACGATAGATGGATAGCATCCCAGGCATAAGATTGACGCAAGCCGCCAAGCGCGACTCGACCAGCTTTCTTGCCAATAGCTTTGCCGTTACCAAATCTGGAACGTTTGTTAACACCAGTATGACTTGATCCATGGGCGATAAGATCGACATTTATTTGAGCAAACGACGACGAGTAATCACGGTGGCCAGATAAAAAGCACAAAAACAATAAGCTAATAGAGTAAGTATATTAGGCAAAACTGAGCTGGGTAACTCGCCTAGAAGTAATGGTCGCACAACTTCAACAGCGGCGCCGAGCGGAAGTATCCCTGCAATGACCTGTAGCCACGATGGTAATTGGCTAACGGGATAATAGACCCCCGACATAAAAATCATTGGGGTTAGCATCAAAGTGAAATAGTAAGTAAAAAAATCATAACCTCTTGCGATAGCATTAATCACTAGCGCGATCGAGGCAAACGTCACACCCACCAAAAATAACATGGGCGGCACTAGTAACGTTGTGATGTGTAAGCCTATCCCTAGCAAAAATAGAACTCCCAATATTGCAAGGCCAGAAATCATGGCCTTGCTCGCTGCCCACAACATCTCAGCCAAAATTATGTCATCTAAATCCAGCGGCGTATTGAGTAATGAATCCCATGTCTTTTGTACGTGCATACGTGAAAAAGCAGAATACAAGGCTTCAAACGACGCGGCCATCATGACCGACATGGATATGGCTCCGCTAGCCAAAAATTCTATGTACGGTATACCGTTAATTTCTTTGAGCAGGCTTCCTAGTCCGTAACCAAATGCGATCAAGGTAATCAGTGGTTCTGCGATATTGCCTATGACGCTGGCTACAGCAAGCTTGCGCCAGACAAGAAAGTTACGTCGCCAGACTGGCAAAAAACGCAGGCTAAATGTGGGAATGCGATACATATGATTTGTCATGATGTGCATTAGTCCCGCATCTCACGACCGGTAAGTTTCAAAAATAAATCTTCTAGATTGGCTGGGCGATGAAGGTATCTCAGACCGCTTTGACCAGCAAGATTTTGCACTAGTGCTTCAGCATGAGCTGTATAACAAAATGCAGTCTCTCCACTGATCTCTATACGATCCGCCAATGCTCGCGATTGCTCTGCCCAGCCAGAGACGTTTTCTCCATATACTTCGACTACCTGCGGCTCTATGTGCTTTGCAATTAACTCGCGTGGCGCACCTTCTGCAATTAACCGTCCTTGATCAATCACTGCGAGTCGATCACACAAACGCTCCGCCTCATCCATAAAGTGCGTTGTTAGTAATATTGTTTTCCCTGCAGCTAGCAAAGTTTTAAGGCGTTCCCACATCACATGCCGAGCCTGAGGATCTAATCCAGTCGTAGGCTCATCCATAAAAATCAAATCGGGATCGTTGACCAAAGCGCGCGCTAAAGTTAAGCGACGTTTCATACCGCCAGATAATTCGTTAATTCGTGCTTTACGCTTGGCTGTGAGGTTTGCGAAATCCAGCAACCAATCTATACGCTCATGCACTTCTCCATCACGCATCCCGAAATAGCGCCCATAGACCAGCAGATTTTCTTCTACGGTGAAATCGGGATCTAAGCTATCCATCTGCGGCACTACACCCACACGCATGCGGGCACGCCTGGCATTTTCTGGTATGTCGTAACCACCCAATGAAATACGTCCGCTATCGGGTTCAGTAAGCCCCAGACAAAGCTTGAGCGTCGTTGTTTTGCCTGCGCCATTGGGGCCAAGCAAACCATAGCATTCGCCGGGTTGTAAACTGAACGACAAATCGTTAACTACTTCGTGTCGCTGTGCGCCTTGACCATACGATTTATTCAAATGTTCAACACTCAATACATCCATTAAATGACCTTGTGTTTTTTAGAGATTGACTTTCAAAAAGTATAAAAGCCAGGCAAGCCTGGCTTTTTTTTCCGAACTACTGCTCTGCCTTATTCTGCAGATTCAGTCGTTTCAGGACGATCCAACAACTCAACATAAGCCATAGGTGCATTGTCACCTACACGGAAACCCATCTTTAAAATACGAAGATAGCCACCATTACGGTTGGCATAACGCGGACCTAGAACGGCAAACAATTTTAGAACCATCTCTCTGTCGCGCAAACGACTAAACGCTAAACGTTTGTTAGCTAGCGTATCTGTTTTCCCCAAAGTGAGAATAGGCTCTACAACACGACGTAATTCTTTAGCTTTTGGTACTGTGGTCTTGATCGCCTCGTGGCGCAGCAATGACACAGTCATGTTGCGCAACATAGCCAAGCGGTGCGAAGAGGTACGATTTAGTTTACGAAGTCCATGACGATGACGCATGACAATTCCTTTTCAAAGTTTTAGATCCAGCTCTTCTATCGCTTAACTAACACGTCTTTTACAAAGCTGTCAGTTGATGCGCGGGCCGGTAAATTATTTATACAAACTCCGGAAATTATTCCGGATTATTTATCAAGACCCGCTGGTGGCCAGTTCTCGAGTTTCATACCTAACGTGAGACCACGCGAGGCAAGTACTTCTTTAATTTCGTTAAGTGATTTACGACCCAAATTAGGTGTCTTCAACAACTCATTTTCGCTGCGCTGTATTAGATCGCCGATGTAGTAAATGTTTTCAGCTTTGAGACAGTTGGCTGAACGAACCGTGAGTTCGAGGTCGTCGACTGGACGCAACAAGATAGGATCAACTGTAGGAGCACGTGATGGCACCTCTGCAGCAGTTTCTGTACCTTCGAGCGCAGCAAAAACATTTAATTGATCCACCAGCACACGCGCTGACTGACGAATCGCTTCTTCTGGAGTGATGACGCCGTTGGTCTCTATATTCATGACCAACTTATCTAAGTCGGTGCGCTGCTCTACACGGGCAGACTCTACGGAATACGAAACTCGCTTAACTGGCGAAAAAGAAGCATCAAGAATAATGCGGCCTATCGTTTTATTGGCGTCTTCAGTCAGACGACGAACATTACCCGGCACATAACCACGACCTTTTTCAACTTTTACCTGCATATCCAACTTACCGCCTGGCGTCAGGTGGGCAATAACATGATCAGGGTTAATTAATTCCACGTCATGAGGAAGATCGATGTCTGAGGCCAGGACTGCTCCCTCGCCCTCTTTTTTCAACGTCAACATAACCTCATCGCGGCTGTGCAGTTTGAAAACGACACCCTTAAGATTGAGCAAAATATCAACGACGTCTTCCTGCACACCATCTAGCGACGAATATTCGTGCACTACGCCGGCGATGATGACTTCAGTAGGCGCATAACCCACCATGGACGACAATAAGACTCGACGCAGAGCGTTACCCAGTGTGTGGCCGTAACCACGTTCAAAGGGCTCCATCTCAACTTTGGCATGACCAAGACCAAGTGGCTCAACTTCAATAATTCGGGGCTTCAACAGATTGTTATGCATGAATATCCTTTCAATACCCTCGGCTCGTTACGCCGATAAGGCTGATGGCATATCGAAAGGCGCCAGAACACCAGGTTCTGACGCCGGGAAAATTAGCGTGAGTACAGTTCAACGATCAGCGATTCGTTGACTTCCTGATTGAAATCAGCGCGATCCGGCCAGCTCTTAATTGAGCCTTCCATTTTCTTGGCGTCGATTGATACCCAGAGTGGAAATCCTGTCTGCTCTGCCAAAGACAAGGCTTCTGCAATGCGAACCTGCTTTCTGGCTTTTTCACGGATCGCTACGACGTCACCGATTTTGACTTGGTAGGATGGAATGTTTACAACGTTACCATTCACGGTAATTGCCTTGTGCGAGACCAATTGACGGCCTTCAGCACGGGTAGAGGCAAATCCAAGACGATAAGTTACGTTATCGAGACGGGCTTCAAGCAACTGTAGCAATGTTTCGCCAGTGTTTCCTTTGCGGCGATCAGCTTCTGCAAAATAACGACGAAATTGACGCTCAAGTACACCGTAGATACGTTTTACCTTTTGCTTTTCGCGCAGCTGATTACCGTAATCGGAGGTACGAGCACCTGATGTCCGACCATGTTGGCCAGGCTTAGAGTCTAATTTACATTTTGAGTCTAGTGAGCGACGAGCGCTCTTAAGGAATAGATCAGTTCCTTCCCGGCGGGCCAATTTGGCCTTAGGTCCAATATAACGTGCCACAATTTCTCCTTGATATGACGCCCCGCACAGAAAATCTGTCAGGCGCTAGTCTGGTTTGCTTTCAACCAAACGGTGGTCTTCAGAACAAAACCCGCCACGACGGCGGGTCACCTACAGGTACAACAAAATGAATTAAATACGACGACGCTTAGGAGGACGGCAGCCATTGTGCGGCACGGGCGTGACGTCTTGAATTTGCGTAATCTTGATGCCTAAGCTGTTAAGCGCACGTACCGCTGATTCGCGTCCAGGACCTGGGCCCTTGATACGAACTTCCAGATTTTTAACACCGCACTCAATCGCCACCTTGCCAGCAGCTTCAGCAGCAACTTGAGCCGCAAAAGGAGTGGATTTACGTGAGCCCTTAAAGCCAGCACCACCTGACGTCGCCCACGACAGAGCATTGCCCTGACGATCAGTGATCGTAATAATGGTGTTGTTGAAGGAAGCGTGTATGTGCGCAATGCCTTCTGCAACGTTCTTTTTGACTTTCTTGCGAACGCGTGCTGCGGCGGCGTTGTTGGGTGCTTTTGCCATAATAATTTCCTAAAATCCGACGAAGGATTATTTTTTCAGTGATTGCGCTGCTTTACGCGGGCCCTTACGGGTACGTGCATTTGTACGTGTACGCTGACCACGGCATGGCAAGCCACGACGATGGCGCAAACCGCGGTAGCATCCGAGATCCATTAATCGCTTAATGTTCATGGACAGTTCACGACGAAGATCACCCTCAACGATGAATTTACCTATTTCATCGCGGAGCTTTTCTAACTCACTGTCATCAAGATCTTTGACCTTTTTAGTCGCTGGTACGCCAGTAGCTTCACAAATTTTGTGTGCGCGTGGACGACCTATGCCGTAGATAGACGTAAGGCCTATCACTGTGTGCTGATGGTTGGGGACGTTGACCCCTGCAATACGTGCCATGCGTTATTCCTCGATAAATAACGTTAAATTAACCTTGGCGCTGTTTATGACGCGGTTCGATACAGATAACTCGAACGACGCCTTTGCGCTTGATGATCTTACAATTGCGACAGATACGCTTCACTGATGCGAGCACTTTCATAATGGCCCTCTTTCTTTCAGTCTTCTAATTACTTATTAATTACTTGGTGCGGAATACTATCCGCGCCCTGCTTAAATCATACGGCGTCAGTTCAACTGTAACTTTATCGCCTGGAAGGATGCGAATATAGTTCATTCTCATCTTTCCTGAAATGTGTCCTAGTACTACATGCCCGTTTTCCAGCTTTACCCTAAAGGTTGCGTTTGGGAGATTTTCTAAGATCTCGCCTTGCATCTGGATAACATCATCCTTGGACATAGAAAATACTGGTTCCCTATATCAACGCGACGCTATGCCGCCTTTAAAATTTGCCTTGCGCAGCAGGGAATCATATTGCTGCGACATTACGTAGTTTTGTACCTGTGCCATGAAGTCCATAGTTACAACCACGATAATCAACAATGACGTACCGCCGAAATAAAAGGGGACATTCCACCGCGCTATCAAAAATTCTGGCAGCAAACAAATCAAGGTAATGTAAACGGCACCAGCCAATGTCAGTCTAGTCAATATCCTGTCGATGTAACGCGCGGTCTGATCACCTGGCCGTATTCCCGGGACAAAAGCTCCACTCTTCTTTAAATTTTCTGCGGTTTCTTTGCTGTTAAAAACCAAAGCAGTGTAAAAGAAACAGAAGAAAATAATCGCTGCTGCGTACAACAAAGCGTGTACTGGTTCGCCAGGAGCAAGCGATGCCGACAAATCTTTCAAAAACCTAACCACAACACTGTCAGCTTCACCCGAAGTAAACCAACTAGTTATCGTTGCAGGAAACAAAATAATTGAAGATGCAAAAATCGGCGGTATCACGCCTGCCATATTCAACTTTAACGGTAAATGACTGCTCTGACCGCCATATACTTTGTTTCCTACCTGACGCTTGGCGTAATTCACAAGTATCTTGCGCTGACCGCGCTCGATAAACACAACTAGGTAGGTCACTAAAGCTACAACTAAACAGATGAAAATAGCACTGAGTGCATTCATCGAGCCAGTGCGAACCAATTCAAACAAACCACCTAAAGCATTCGGTAATCCAGCTGCAATCCCAGCAAAAATAATGATAGATATACCGTTACCTAAACCGCGCTCGGTAATCTGTTCACCCAACCACATTAGAAACATGGTGCCAGTGACCAAGGTCACTGCTGTGGTGAAACGAAACGCCAAACCCGGATCTATGACCAATCGTGCCTGGGACTCAAGAGCGATAGCAATACCCAAAGCCTGAAACGACGCCAGTACCAGCGTACCGTAGCGTGTGTACTGGGTAATCTTTCGTCTTCCTGACTCACCTTCTTTTTTCAATGTCTCTAATTGTGGAGACACTACAGACAATAACTGCATGATGATCGATGCAGAGATGTAAGGCATGATGCCTAATGCAAAAATCGTAAACCGCGAAAGAGCACCACCCGAGAACATGTTAAACATGCCTAAGATACCGCCACGATTTTGGTTAAATAAGGCGGCTAACTGAACCGGATCGATCCCAGGAACAGGTATGTGAGCGCCTACCCTAAAGACAACTAACGAAGCCAGCAAAAACCATAAACGCGACCACGGAAAACCGCTCGCCGCGCTTTTAGCCAATTTTGATGAAGTCGCCACTGATTGCTTGCCTGTGCCCTAATTATTCTACGGAGCCGCCAGCTGCTTCAATAGCCGCTTTTGCACCAGCAGTTGCGATCAAGCCTTTAATAACTATCTTTTTTGTCAGCTCACCCGATTTGATCACGCGCACTATACGAGCCAACTCAGAAACGATACCCGCCTTCTTGAGCACCAAAACATCAATCTCTGAAACCGGTAATTTTTCTAGTTCTGAAAGTCGAACTTCAGCTTTATATGGTTTCATTTGCGATTTAAAACCACGCTTAGGCAGACGACGCTGGAGAGGCATTTGACCGCCTTCGAATCCAACCTTATGAAAACCACCTGCGCGAGATTTTTGACCTTTATGACCACGGCCAGCTGTTTTGCCTAGGCCTGAACCAATGCCACGACCCACACGACGTTTCGCGTGTTTGGCGCCATCTGCAGGCTGAATAGTGTTGAGTTCCATAATTTCTCCGATCGTAAGCTACGCTTACGACACTACTTTCACGAGATACGATACTTTATTGATCATGCCGCGGACTGCCGGGGTGTCTTCCAGCTCAGAGACTGAATTAATCTTTCGTAATCCTAGGCCACGCACCGTTGCGCGGTGTGTTTCCCGTGTTCCGATCAAGCCTTTGACAAGCATTATTTTGATGGTGTTAGCCATGTCATTCACCTCAACCAAGAATTTCTTCAACCGACTTGCCACGCTTGGCAGCGATCTCAGAAGGTGTGCTCATTTTTTCGAGGCCGTTAATCGTTGCACGAACCATGTTGTAAGGGTTAGTGGATCCGATTGATTTGGCAACGACGTTAGTAACGCCCATTACTTCAAAGATGGCGCGCATTGGGCCTCCAGCAATAACGCCAGTACCTTCTTTCGCTGGAATCATCATTACAGACGATGCGCCATGACGACCGTGAACTGTGTGGTGCAAAGTTCCATTACGCAGCGAAACTTTGATCATTTTTCGGCGAGCTTCTTCCATCGCCTTTTGAACAGCAACTGGCACTTCTTTCGATTTACCTTTGCCCATACCAATACGGCCATCGCCATCACCGACCACAGCCAGAGCGGCGAAACCCATAATGCGTCCGCCTTTGACAACTTTGGTCACGCGATTAACGGCGATCATTTTTTCGCGCATGCCGTCATCTGGCTTGTCGCTCTGCATTTTTTGTTGCATCTTTGCCATGATGAATTTTCCTTAGAACTTCAGACCAGCTTCGCGGGCCGCTTCAGCCACAGCCTTGACACGGCCGTGGTACCGGAAACCTGAACGATCAAACGCTACTTCAGCGATTCCTGCCTTGAGCGCTTTTTCTGCTACGCGCTTACCAACCAGTGCAGCAGCAGCGGTATTGCCACCTTTGCCTGATTTGCCAGCTAATTCTTGCCGCACTTCTACTTCAGCCGTTGATGCGCTCGCTAAAATTTTTGCGTCAGGGCCAATGATGCTTGCATAAATATGCAGATTGGTTCGGTGCACTGCAAGCCGATTTACCTTGAGTTCTGCAATCTTCGCGCGCGTTTGACGGCCACGGCGTAGACGGGATGCTTTCTTGTCCATGTTCAGCCCTTACTTCTTCTTGGTTTCTTTGATCACCACAACTTCGTCCACATAGCGAACGCCCTTGCCTTTGTATGGCTCGGGGCTGCGATAGGCGCGAACCTCAGCAGCGACCTGACCAACCTTTTGGCGATCGATACCCTTGATGATGATTTCTGTCTGTGTTGGTGTTTCACACTTCACACCGGCAGGCATCTCATGAACCACAGGATGAGAGAAACCCAGTGAAAGATTTAACTTATCACCTTGAGCCTGGGCACGATAACCCACCCCAACGAGAGCCAGCTTTTTCTCGAAACCTTTACTGACACCGTTAACCATGTTGTTTACTAATGCACGCACCGTGCCAGACATAGCATTGGCTTCACGCGACTCATCTGCCGGTGAAAAATTAAGTGTATTGTCTTCATTCTTAATCACAACCTGGCCAGTCAAAGGAAGCGAGAGTGTTCCCTGTGAACCTTTGACAGTTATTTTTTCAGCTGTAATTAACACCTCGACGCCTGCGGGCAACGGGATCGGCATTTTACCTACTCGGGACATATGCTTTTCCTCCTTAAGCCACGTAACAAAGTATCTCGCCACCGGTACCGGTAGCGCGAGCTTTGCGATCAGTCATCACGCCTTGTGGCGTAGATATGATGGTGACACCCAGTCCATTCATCACGGTTGGAATATCACCCTTTCCGCGATAAACGCGTAAGCCGGGACGCGATACGCGCTCGATCCGCTCGATTACAGGACGGCCCGCGTAGTATTTGAGTTCAATACGTAGTTCGGGCTTACCGCTGTGGTCGGTAACATTAAAACCTTCTATATAACCCTCGTCTTTTAAGACTCGAGCTATTGCCACCTTGAGCTTAGAAGAAGGCATTACAACAAACACCTTGTTCACGCTTTGGGCATTGCGGATACGCGTCAGCATATCGGCGATAGGATCGCTCATACTCATCGATTATTCTCCTATTACCAGCTAGCTTTGGTCATACCCGGGATTTCGCCACGCATGGCAATCTCACGGAGCTTGATCCGGCCCAAACCGAATTTTTTGAAGGTGCCGCGCGGACGCCCAGTCAAAGCGCAGCGATTACGCTGGCGGCTTGGTGCTGAGTTACGGGGCAACGCCTGTAATTTAAGGCGAGCTTCGTAGCGCTCTTCTTCTGATTTCGACTGATCGTCGATGATGGCTTTCAACTCAGCTCGCTTTGCGGCATATTTCTTTACCAGCGCAGCGCGCTTTAGTTCACGGTTAATAAGTGCCAGCTTTGCCATGGCAGCCTCAGTTTCTGAACGGAAATTTAAATGCGGCGAGCAAAGCTTTAGCTTCCTCGTCGGTCTTGGCGGTCGTGGTAATGCTGATATTCATTCCACGCAGTGCATCAATCTTGTCGTACTCAATTTCAGGGAAAATAATCTGCTCTTTGATGCCGATGTTGTAATTTCCGCGCCCGTCAAAAGCTTTCCCTGAGACACCACGAAAATCTCGCACGCGGGGAAATGCGATAGTTACTAAACGGTCGAGAAATTCGTACATACGGGCACCGCGCAAAGTAACCATACAACCTATGGGATACCCTTCGCGAATTTTAAAACCTGCAATTGCTTTGCGTGCTTTGGTAATCACTGGCTTCTGACCTGCAATTTTGGTCATGTCACCAACAGCATGCTCAATGATTTTCTTGTCGGCGACAGCCTCAGACAAACCCATGTTGAGGGTAAT
>Ga0315899_10007153_pt1 | contig 11990 bp, 4 predicted proteins | sample LakEriMetagenome_2_FD_203518 | JGI IMG/M metagenome (GOLD analysis project Ga0315899, IMG submission 203518) | Freshwater fungal communities from buoy surface, Lake Erie, Ohio, United States - Buoy 4 MA112 | ecosystem: Environmental > Aquatic > Freshwater > Lake | place: USA: Lake Erie, Ohio... | reverse complement strand
GAGCGCCGACGTTGACCCCGTCCCCTCCAAGCTCACACCACACGCGCGTGCGCGCACACCTCCCAAAACCCCCCCACCCGACAGATCCAAGAAGACGAGGATGCGGCAGCGGCAGCAGCCGCACTCAAGACCACCACGACCACCTCTCCGCAAAAGCAGCGCGACAGCGACAGCGAAAGCGACGACGACGACGACTCCGACCCGACGACCACCACCACCACCACCGCCACTCGCCTCGCCGCCATCCAGCGCGCCGAGCAGCTCCTCTACGCCTCCAACAGCGACAGCTACAAGCAGCTGCAGAGCCGCGCGCAGCTGGCCGCCGCGCACGCTGCGTCGGCCGCGTCGAGCACCCTCGCGCGCCGCAAGCAAGAGCTCGAGCGACTGCGTGACGCCGAGGCGGCCGCGCGGATGGTCGCGCACGACGAGCAGCAGCGCGCGGCCGAGCTCGAGAAGCAGCAAAAACGCCAGCAAGCCCTCTTGCACCAACGCGACGCGCGCTTGCAGCAGCTGGAAGACCTGCGCACACGCTTGCTCCAGGGTTACGCGCAGCAGCGGCGCGAGGGCGAGGCAGTCTTGTCAGCCGCGCTGCGCGAGCGCGAGCGCGCTGTCAAGGAGCAGCAGCAGCGGCGGGCAGAGGGGCGCGCTCTTGCTGAGCAACTGCGGCTGGCCAACGAGCAGCTGCGCGCACAGCGCATCGCCGAGATTGCCGCAGAGCAAGCGCAAGACGAGGTGCGCATCTCGGCGGCAGCGCAACGCGCGGACGAGGCAGCAGCGGCGCGGGCAGCAGCCTTGGCCGCGCGCAGGGCCGCAGGCGACGCGCGGCGTGCGGCCGTGGCCGAGCGGGCGCGCGAAGCGCTGGTGGCCAAGGCGGCCGAGGTTCGGCGGCAGAGGCATGCTGATGATGGTCTCGGCAACAACAGCAGCAGCACGGTCATTAGCAGCAGCACCAGCTCCTCCATCGCCCACAAAACCACCCCCCAACCCCAAATCGACAAGCGCGCCGCCCTCGACGCCCACCTGGCCGAGCGCCAGGCGGCAAAACAAGCCGAGCTGGAGCAGAGCTTGGAAGACCTCGAGGAGGACGCGCTTGTGGCAGCAGAAGAGCAAAAGGCCCAACTCGAGGCGCTCAAGCTCAAGCGCGACGCTGCCAAGCAGCTGACCGCAGTGTGGCGCGCCCAAGCGGAGCAGCGGCGCGAGCGCAAGTTGGCCGAGCGCGGCGCGGCGGCGGCCGCAGCACGCGCGGCGCTCGAGGCGGTTCGCGACGAGCAGATAGCTTTTGGCGAGGTGGAGAGGCAGGTGAAAGATGAGGCGGCGAGGCGCGGGATGAGGGTGTGGTGATTTTGTGTTGGGAATGGGAGAGGAGAGGAGGGGGTGCCGTTTTGTTTTCTTTACACAGAGATCGTCGTCGCATCCGTCGTCGCGCGCGCCGTTCCTCTCGCTCCTCTTCAATGCAGCGGCTGCGGCCGCGACTGCACCACGTAGACCTGGTACGCAGCGCCAGCACCAGCAGGACCATTAAACCCGCCAACCACGCACCCCTCGGCGTCCTGAGCCTCGCCGCCAAACTCGTCCTCGAGCGCTGCAGACACGCGCGCCAGAGCCGCTCCGAGCTCGCGCCGCGAAGCAGCGTCGGCCGACAGCCTCTGGCGCGAGTAGTCGACAGGGCGGCGGGCCAAGGAGTAGGTGCGGCCAGTAGAGGGGGCGGCGGCAACAGAGCTGCTGCTGCCACCACCACCGCCACTACTGGCCCTCTCGACAATGTCTCCGCTGATGCGCCCGCCGGCCTTGGCGTACATGGCCTCTGCCGGAGAAGAGGACCTGGAGGCTGCCGAGGGCGACGGCGAGCGCGACGACGCTGCGCTCGTCGAAGGCGGCACGAGCGCCTCGGAAAAGTTGGCAAACGCAAGCGTGGCGGCCAGCTCGCTCTTGCCCTTGTCGAGCAAGAGGCGCCATCCGCTGCCGCGAGAGGCGCCCGCGAGGGTCTCACCCAAGCCAGGGGCCAGCTCGGCGAGCGCGAGGTTGTGGTTGCCGTTGCCGTTGCCGTTGCCGCCAGCCGCCGACCCAACCACGACAGGCGACCGCGTGTGCAGCACAAAGCTCACGTCCACGGGCGCCAGCTGCTCCTGCACGAGCACGGCCATGGCGGCCGAGCGCTGGGGCACTCCTGCCGCGCGGCGCGCCATTACGGCGCGGCGCGTGTGCAGCGACGCCCACACCTGAGCGACGGCGGCGCCGAGGTCGGCGGTGGTGGTGGTTGTCGCGGTCGTGGCGGCGGCGCTCGAGCCACCCCCACCCGCACCACCAAACGGCACGTTGGGCACCGAGTCGTACAGCCCTGCGCCGGAGAGCCCTTGCAGGTCCTCGACGTTGGCGGACGAGCGCGCGATCAGGTGCTCCGGCTGCTCGGCCTCATCAAACGCCGCCGACACCTTGGCGAGCGCGTCGGCCGAAGGGCGCAAGGCCGAGACCAAGGCGCGAAGCTCGGCGCAAGCGGCATCGAGGCGCTCTGTTGCTGCTGCTGCTGAGGCGGCTGAAGAAGACGACCCGCCCGCCACCACCTCGCCACTGAGTTGCTCGACTTGGTCGAGCAAGGTGTCGTAGCGGGCACGCATACCGGCGGCGTCGGCAGCGGCCTCCATGGCGCCGAACGGCAGCACGGCGCCGCGCGGCGCGCGGAAGAGAGGAGATGCTGCGCCGCCACCGGCCGCCTTTGCCTTGCCCGCCAGCCTCAGCAGCCGCGCGCAGCTGGCGGCCTTGGCGCCGCAGGTGGCGGCGTCGGCGTCGGCCAGAGGCACGACGTCCTGCGCGCGGCTGCGGTCGGCCGCGGGAGGAGGAGGGGTGGAAGAGGCGGCGGCAGCAGCAGCAGTCGACCCTCCTCCCGCCGCAGCTGCGCCCCTCAACTCCTCCTCCCCAACCTCTCGCATCTCGACCGTCGACCCATCCTCCCCGACGCACATCTCCACAGGCTTGCCGACGAGCGCCAGGACGCCCTCGCGCGCTAGCCCAGCAGGAGAGATGGTCGCGAGAGGCACGCGCTCCTGCCGCGCGCGCACGCCCAGGTGGCTGAGGTGGGGCAAGGGCTGCGCGAGCGCAAGGCCGCGCAGAGGAGGAAGAGCGGCAGAAGCGGCAGACGCCGCCGCTAGCTCCTCGTCGCCCGTCGCCTCGCGCAGCAGCAAGACGACGCCGCGGTCCCCTGCCTCGGCAATAGCCCTGCGCGCGGCGTCGCTCTCGAGCGAGGGCACGTCGACCAGCACGCCGCGCGCGGTGCCGGCCACGATGGGCTCCCACTCGGAAACGACAGAAGCTCCGCCACCGCTCGCCGAAGCCGCCGCCGCCACGCTCGCCGCGCGCTGCAGCAGCTCGAGCAGCCTGCTCAGCTGGAACGCGACCGAAGCGCGCACTTCGGCCTCGGCAAATGTGTCGATGGCGTGCTGAGGCACACCCAAGGCAGGTCCCAACCTCCACGCCGCGCGCGGCAGGACGGCCAGCAGCGCGTCCGTGTAGGCTCCGCAAACGCGCTGCGCGCGGTCGAGCGACGCGCGCAGGCGGCGCGCAGCGCCCTCATTGTCGCTCGCCACCCCTCCCGCGTCTTGCCAAGCAGCCAGCTCGCGCTCGACTGCAGCGCACTCGGCAGGCTGCCAGCCGCTGAGCGCCAAAGAGCGAAGGCCCAACACGGCGGCACCCAAAGGAGCAGCCCACGCGCGATCCGAGCCGCGCGCGAGCGTGTCGGCGGCCGCCAAAAACGCGGCGCCTTCGTTGTTGTTGTTGTTGCTTTGTCCTCCACCCCCAGCCGCGAGCATCCCTCCGACCACCTGCGACAGCAGCACGAACAAGTAGTCCTCCGCACGCGCCTCGGCCAGCCTCCACCGCTGCCGCGTAGCTGCGGCACCATCAGGGGCGTCGTTGCGCATGCCGCTCGCAAGACCCCCCAACAGCACCGCCCGCACCGTCAGCAGCGCGTGCGCCACGCCGACCAGGTCGTCGAGCGATGGGGCCGACTTGCCATCCAAATCACGCTTGCGCGCCAAGAAATGGTCCAAGGCACGCACCGAGTCGTCCGCGCTGCTGCTGCTGCTGCTGCTATCGTCGTCATCGTCATCCGCCGCCGCCGCCATCGCAAGAGAAGGCCTGACCCCTTGTTCGAGCAGCGCCGCAAGCGACGCCGCGCCAAAAAACTCGCGCAGCTCCGCGATAAATGTGCGAAACTCGTCCATGAACCCAGGCGAGTACGTCCCTGAGCCCCCCTCCCTCTCCAACCGCTCAAGCATCGCCTCTGCAGCCACAAGATCCTCGGGCCCCGCATTGCGATGCAGCTTGTTCTGCAACGTGTGCTTGATCTCTTGCTTGAGGTCGTGAGGGATGTCGCCGCGGTGAGCAATGTCGCGGATACGGGTCAAGGGGACGGCTTGCGTGAACTGCTCTCCGAATGAGGGTAGCTTTGTGGAGAGGCGGCGTGCCAAGAGGGTGCGGAGGCGTGGAGGGAGGTAGGTGTCGTCAGGGTCGGTGGTTGTGGTGGTGGAGGATTCGTCCGCCTCCGCCCCCGCCCCCGAACCGCCGCTCAACTCTGCCCTCGCCCTCTGCGCCGCCTCGGCCGCGTCCTCCTCGACCGCCCACTCGAGCGACCTGAACACCGCCTGGGCCGCGCGCGCGTGATGATTCGGCCTATAATGCCCTCCACCCTCGGCACAGGGCACCGCACCTGTCGCGACCCACTGCAAGTAGGCGTAAGCGTGAGCGACGGCCCAAAGGCGTGGGCGTTGGCGGGGGGCAGTGTCGACGAGGACGCGCTGCGCCACCTTGAGCTTGTCGAGCCAGCTGGCGGCGTCACGGTCCCCGCTGATGAGGAGGGACGCAGGGTGGTCATTGGGCAGGTCCTGAGGCACCTGCCAGGTGGCGGCGCTGGGCCGGTCGCGCGAGTGGTCGTTGCTGCGCATGAAGCTGACGCCTTTGCCGAGCCAACCCGCGGCGCCGACGCCGACGCGGCCCTCGGGGTCGACGGTCGCGGGGAGGTCGGCGGGGGTGGGGGTGGGGGCGGCTGTCGCGGCTTGTTGGTGGTGCTGCTGCTGCTGATGCTGCTTGCTGCTGCTCTTGCTGCTCTTTTCCTTCTTCTGCCGATCCGCAGCAGACACCACCACCGCCTCTGGCGTCCCCTCGAGCGCCGACGCGGGCACGACCGACGCGACCGCCTCGCCGCCGTTGCCACCAACCGCAGCAACGTCGACGGCCATCCCTGGCCCAGGAAAGAGCCCCGCCACGTCGAGCACGCGGTTGTCGCCCGACTCCCACTGCGGCGCGGCGCCGCGGTCGTCGTCGCTGACGACCACAAACTTGTACTCGGTCGGCGGAGGGCCGGCGAAATCGTCGTCGTCGTCGTCGTCGTCGTCAGCGGCGGCGGCGGCGGCGGCGTCGCTGGACGAGGAGGAGCGCTGCGCCGCGCCGCCGCCCGCCTTGAACTTAACGACCGCGCGCCACTCGTCGCCGTCGGACCAGCGCAGGCGGGGGGCGGCCGAGACGTCCCACGCCCCTAGCTCGGGCGCGGCGCCGACTACGGCGACGCGCTCGCCGAACGAGACGTGGCGCTTGCAGCGGAAGCGGACGAGCAGGGCGGGTGGCGACGACGACGTCGGCGCGTCTTGCTGCTGCGCGGCCGAGGCGGCGGCGGCGAGCTGTTGGGTTTTTGTGTTTTAGGGGTTGTGGTTGTTTGAGGATGGGGGGCGCGTTCAGTCGGCTCGTCATCCCAGCGATCCCCTTGCGCGCGCGCTCTGTGCGGCGGTGCGACGACGAAGAAGAGGCGCGCGCGCACCAAAGAGGTGGCGGGAGGGCAAGACTTCTTGGACGCACCTGCCCACGCTCCGAACGCGCCCGCCGCGACCACGGCGATCCAGCGAGCATGCGCGCCCGCTGCTGCTTCTGCCGCTGCTGCTGATGAGCGCCCGCGCGGGCGCCCGTGGGCGCGCCGGCGCTGTGCCGCATCATCATTGAGGCGAGGAGAGGGTTGTTTTGCGGTTTGGGAGGACGAGCTGTCCTTTCCCGCCGCCGTGGGGTTTATTGCGTGTCGGCGTGTGTTTGTTTGATCGATATGGTGTGTCTCTGTGTCACGGAGGATGATGAGAACGAAGGGGCCATTGAGGCGACAGGAGGGCGGCGGCGGGCGGAGGGCAGAGAAAAAGGGCGACGGCGCGCGCGCGGCCGCCGCCAAAAGCCGCTTGCGTGTCGCGCCTCGCTGATGCACGTACGTGCGTGCTCTTCTCTCCTCGCACGCCCGCCAATCTCACAAAAAACCAACGTTCCCGTGTGTCTTTATCGATCACGACCAGCACTCAACAAGATGACGGGCCGCAGGAGAGCCCCCGCGCGCGCGACTGACGAGTGACACGCTCGCACCTGTCGCGGGACGCGCACCCGCACCCGCGCGCGCCCCGACCGACACCACGCAATGGCGCCCCTGCGCCTCCTCACGCTCGCGGGGGCAAGGTCCACCCGCAGCCTGCAGCATGGAGCGTCGTCATCATACCGCCCGCAGGCGCTCACGAGTCAGCTCCTCGCCAACGGCGGCGGCGGCGGCGCCCCGTCGGTGGCGGCGGCGGCGCGGCCAACTGTCGCTGTCCTCCCGCTGCTCGTCGTTCCTCGCCGCACCTTTGCCGCCAACACCACATCAACTGCAAAAGGAGCTTTCCCAGACCGCGGTCCCGCACGCCATCCCCTCAGCCCCCGCCGCACATATGCCGCCGACGCCACCTCGACTGCAAAAGGCGCCCTCCCGGACCGCGGCCCCGCCCGCGAAAAGCTGCGCGCCGTTCCCTTTGAAGCCACCCGTGCCGAGGCCGATGCCGCTTTCGCGCAGTATCACAATCGTCACTTTCTCCAAGCACGACAAGCACCAGCCCTACGCAGAGGAGCAAAGGAATCTTTCTTGCCTTTCTGGATTGTCCCCCCCGGAGGCTGCCTCGTCCGCACGCGCCTGACGCGCGCTAGCCTAGGAGTGGACCGCCTCGTCAGCCGCTACGACGCGCGCACGGGCAAGCGCGAGCCTCGGTGGGAGACGCAGTGGACGGACGTGGCGCTCGACTACGACTCGACGGCCGCGGTGGTCGAAGATTGGGAGGGAGACGGCGGCAAGATGGCCGCGGCCGCTGCTGCTTTAGGGGTCGACCACGCCTACTCTCCTGGAGACCCGCGCCTGCAGCTGTACGCCGGGAGCCCGAAATATGGACGCGCAGACGCCCGCAAAGTAGGCCCCGCGCAAGCTGTGTCGCGTGCTCGAGCCATCACGCCCGAGATGCTCAAGGTGTCAGAGGGCGGCGGCGCTGCAAGCACCACCACCACCAACGAAAGCGACGACTGCCGCCGTGTCGGACCCTTTGTGATGCCACCCGACGTGGCGCGCCGCTTGGCGCAGCGGCAGGTCGAGGCCCTCGAAGCTGAGCGCTGCGAAGCGGTCGTGCGTGCTTTAGCCCCCCGCGCTCTCAGACAAGGAGGCGGAGCAATGGCCATGCACGTCAGGCTGCTCGACCTGCGCGTCGAGTTTCTGTCGGATCACGGCGGCGGGCCCGAGGTCGCACCTGTCTACGCGCCCGTCTTTGTCTTCAGCTGGAGGCACGCAGGTGTCAAAGTGCGCACGATGGTGAGCGGCGTCAGAGGGGGTGGTGCGGGCGCTGGTGCGGGTGCTGCTGGTCAACTGCGCGTCGCCGGGCCCATCTTGCCGGACGAGACAAAGGTCGCTGTCTTGACCACTGCGGCCGTGCTCTTGGGGTTGCAAGCAACAGGGGCCGCCGCAGCCATGTCTGGCACTGCCCTGTTCTACGGAGGGTTTGTGCTTCCCTTTATTGGGTCGGGCCTCGCGGCGCGCGTGTGGCCTGCGGCGCGCACGCTGGCCGACCGCGGTGGCGAGCGCGCGGCGGACGCGGCGGCAGGGTTGGCTGGTGCTGGAGCGCAGGCCGCGAAAGGGTTGTTTGGGAGGGTGGCAGACGCGGCCGAGCGGTTTTTGGGGCTGAGGTTGCCGTCGTTTTTCGGTGGGCGTGGGGGTGATGGTGGTGGCGGCGCGTCTTATTCGTCCTCCTCCTCCTCTTCATCATCAACGTTCGACGCCGAGTACGTGCGCGCGTACGAGCAGGCCGAGACGTTTCGGTCGCGCCGCGCCGCAGAGGAGGAGAGGCGAAGGGCGAGGGCTGGGCAAGACTATGGCGGCGGGGCGGCGTACGGCGGCCAGCAAGGAGACGACGACGAGCCCTTTACGTTCACGAGCGACGATTTCGCCGAGGCGGTGCGCAACCCCTTTGCTTGGGCCGAGCGCAAGGCCGCGGAGATGGCGCGGCGGCAGGCTCGGCGTCGCGCGCGCGAGCAGGCGCGGCGCGACCAGTATGAGCGGCGGTATGGCGGTGGTGGGGGTGGTGGCGGGCAGCGGTACCAGCAGCAGCAGCAGCAGCAACGAGCATCGTCGCCTCCACCACCGGGAAGCGGCCCTCGCGACCCTCAAGGTTTCTATCACCTGCTCGGCGTCTCGCCCGATGCCACCACGGCCGAAATCCAAGCTGCGTTCCGCGGCAGGGCGATGCGCGACCACCCAGACCGAGTGCCGCAGGGAGCACCAGAGTCGGAGCGTCAAGAGGCGACGCGGCGCTTCCAGCGCCTGAGCGCTGCTTACAACTGCTTGCGGGACCCGAGGCGAAGGCGCGATTATGATGCAGGGGGGTGGAGAGGAGGAGGCGGAGGGAGCGCGTGAGAGGAGCTTGTTTTGCAAAACATTTTTTTGTCGTCGCCTTCGTTCATTGCTTCTCGCCATGCTGCTTCTGCCGCCACTCCACCAGCGCCGCGTCCACAGCGCGACGCACCGCCCGTGCCGCCGCCTCGACCGCGCCGCCGTCTCCGTCCTGGCCACCACCCGTCCGCCGCACCGCCACCTCGCGCAGCTGCGCCTCGCCCCACCCGCTCTGCGCGGCCAGAGCCAGCGGCAAAAGAGCATAGGTCGCGGCGCGCGCGATCTCGCGGTGCGCGTCGCGCGAGATCCGCCCTGCGTCGTACTCGGGGCGCAAGGTGGCGATGACGGCGTCGGCGGCCGCGCGGCGCGCTTGGTACTCGCGGGCGCGCTGAGCGGCCGCGGCCGCGTCTGCGGGGGGCGACGGCGCGGCCGGGGGAGGCGCTGCCGGCGCTGCAGCAGGCGCAAAGTAGCGGCTCCGGCTCAGCGAGGGCGGGACGCGCGGCGGAGCTGCGGCTGCTGCTGCACCGCCCGTCGGCGCACGGCCGCCACCCGCACCACCACCACCACCACCGCGAACCACAGCGACCAGCGGTGCGTCGAGCCCTGCGATCCGGCCTGGAGCAGCCGCCGCCGCCGCCGCTGGCCTCTCAGACGCCGTGGCGGTGGCGAGCTGCAGCAAGCGGCGCCGAACGTCGGCGGCGGGCGACACAGCCGACGACGACGGGGGAGGGCTGCCGGCCGAGACGACCACTGTCGTCGCCGCTGTCGTCGTCGTCGCCGCTGTGGCCCGCGGGCGCGGCGGCGGCGGCGCCCTGTTGCTGTTGTTGCTGCTGATCCCGCCGGCACCACCACCACCCCGCGCCCTCTCCATCTCGGCCCACAGCAGCCCCTCGTCCTTCCCGCCCGCTGCCGCCGCCCCGAACGAGCGCCGCTCCGCCGCGCGCTGACGCTGCCGCTCCGCCTGAAGCGCCTGCAAGCGCTGCGCGAGCGGCGCCACGTCGGCGGCAGCAGCGGCAGCAGGAGAAGAGGACGCCGCCGTCACAGCAGCCGCTGCCCGCCTCGCCTCCTGGTCGGCCTGCAGCGCGGCCACGACCTCTTGGCGCGTGCGCAGGCGCTGCTGCTGCTCCGTGGCGTGCCGCGCCGCAAAGTAGCTGCTGGCCACGAGCAAGCCGCCCGACTGGCGCCGCCGACGCTGCTGCTGCTGCTGCTGCTGCTGCTGTCGTTGCGCCGTCGCGGGCGTCGGCACCCCCTCGTCGCTGAGGATGACGCGCCGCGAGGCGCCGGCCGCGGCCCTCTTCTTCCTTTGCTTCGTCTTCCGCCGCCTCCGACGACCCTTGACGCGGCGGCCTTGCCTCTTTGGCTTTGCGCCGTCGCCGCCATTGGCCGGGCGGCGCCGGCTCGGCCCCGCGCCGCCTTCCTCCTCCTCGTCCTCCTCATCCTCGTCGCTCGAACTGCTGCTGCTGCCAAAGGGCGACGACGACCGGCCCGAGTCGCCCTCTTCGTCCTCTTCGCTGCCGCTGCCGCTGCTGGCCGACCGCATCCAAGCCTCCTCATCTTCTTCTTCGCCCTCCCCTCCACCAAGGCGCCGCCGCTGCCGAGGCTGCCGACGCGCCCCCTCCTCCTCGCTGCTCGTGTCTCCAAGCATCACGATCGTGCTGTCGCGCCCGCGTGCCTCGAGCCGCCTTGCGCGCGCCGACACCGCGCCCGCTCCTTGACCCTGCTGCTGCCTCCGCCGCTGCTGCTGCACGCGCTGCAGCAGCGGCACGTCGACGAGCGCGTCGGCCTCGTCCTCCACCTCGCGACCGTCGCTGCCGAGCACGACCACCTCCCGATCGCGCGCCCTCTGCGGCGTCCTGCGACGCGCCGCAGCCGCGGCCGCCGCCGCCCCAGCCGCGGCCGCAGCAGACGCCACATTGTTGCCCCTCTGCTGCTGCTGTTGCTGCCTCTGCTGCCGCCTCCCTCCTTGCTGCCTCCTCCTTGCCGCAACGCACCGGTCGCAAAACCAGTCGCCCTCTGGCACGCTCCCCAACCCTACGCACGAGCAGTGGTAACCCGCGTCGCAGCCGTCGCAGATGAGCAGTTCGTGCTCGTCGTCGTCGCGCCCGCACGCCGAGCAGTGCAGGTGCGCAATAAAGTCGAGGAGCTCTCGCGCGGCGTCGTCGTCCACGTCGGGCCTGTAGGTGCGCTCCTCGACGCGCACGGTCTCGACGAGGAGAGCGTTGCCGCCACCACCACCACCGCCGTTATCGATCCGCCTGCGCTCGATCGTCGTAAACCTCTGCTTGCAAAAGGGGCAGCGCGTGTCGCTCTCGGCCCACTTTTGCGCGCACGCGAAGCAAAAGACGTGCGCGCAGCTGTCGAGGGCGCCGAGCTCGGCGAGGCCGTCCTCGGGGCCGTCGAGGCAGATGCCGCATTTTAGTTCGGCGGGGGCGGGGGCGGGGGCGTTGGCGGCGTTGGCAGCGTCGTCGTCGTCTTCCGCGCGGGGCCGCTTCTTGGTGCTCCCCCCGCGCGGCGACGGCGCCGCACCAGCCGCGCCCTCGCCGTCGCCGGCACTGCTGCTCATGACGTTTGTCCGAAGCAGGCGCTCTCTCGCGCGCGCGCGCGTTGCAGAGGGTGTCGGGAGGACCTCTGTTCTCTTCTTGCGTCCGCGTCGCCTGCGCGCGCGCGCCCTGCTGATCGCAGGCGCAGACGCGGCGCGCGCTGGTTATAGGTCCTGGGTGGACATGAGTAAGGTGTTGTGTGGTGTACGCTTGTGTGTGTGAAGAGCGTTGCGGGGCTGAGAGGTCGGCGGGAGTTGAGACGGCGCGGCGCGCATCGGCGTCCGACCGCGCGCGGCGCGGCGCGGTGGGCGCGCGCCTTCGGCTCTTAAGCTCCGCCCCGCGCGCACTGCAACTCTCTCACAAACTAAAACCCGAACGAAATCCGTGACCTCGCGACCACCCTCTACTTGGAAACACACTTCCCCCGCACGAAAGAAGAAGAGACCAACACCGCGACTCCCAAAAAAGCTTTTGCCAACGATTCCGCGTCTCTCCCTTTCATGGGCGCCGCCCCGCTCTTCGCTCTCCTCCTGTCCTACGTCTCGTACCGGCTCGCCGAGCGCGTGATCCAGCAGCAGGTGTGTGTGTCTGTCTAGGGCGAGCTTGCCCTGACGCGCCGCTGCGCTCACTCGCCCGCTGCCCCCGCCGCGCGCGCGCGCGCGCGCGCGCACTCGCCGCCGCCGCCGCCACGCGTGCTAGTTGCCCTCACCTCCGCCCCCTCAGCAACCCACGCGCGCGCGCCCGGGGGC
>Ga0315899_10007152_pt1 | contig 11990 bp, 11 predicted proteins | sample LakEriMetagenome_2_FD_203518 | JGI IMG/M metagenome (GOLD analysis project Ga0315899, IMG submission 203518) | Freshwater fungal communities from buoy surface, Lake Erie, Ohio, United States - Buoy 4 MA112 | ecosystem: Environmental > Aquatic > Freshwater > Lake | place: USA: Lake Erie, Ohio... | reverse complement strand
AACATCCATCCCAGATTCCCTCCCTCCTATTAGGCTCTCTTTCCATTGGTCTGATGAGGGGATGCCTTGACGGCGATGGTCATGCGGAGCATCCACTGCGGGCGATGCGGAGCATCCACTGCGGGCGATGCGGAGCATCCACTGCGGGCGATGCGGAGCATCCACTGCGGGCGATGCGGAGCATCGACTGCGGGCGACGCCCTGGATCCCCCGTTATGGGATTTTCGATCCTAATAATCTCTCTCTCTCACACACACACAGACTCTCTCTCTCTCACACACACTCACTTTCTTTCTCTCCTCTCTCACAGCTCTGCTCCACGCGCACCAGTTGGACCTGGGACCGTGTGACCATGATAACAATATAAGTAATTTAAAAAAAAGACAATGTTAATTTTCTTTACACGCACCAGTTCGTGATCGGGGTACCCACATGTAGCCTTGTTTCGTTCAAAAATGTCGGCCACAGACTTGAAGTACAAAGAGTGGCACATCTCCACGTCCTCCTGTTTTTTAGAAACAGGAAGAAAAATAGAAAACAAAAAAGTGTCAGTCGCGTCCGGCACACGCAAGAGCTCCGTGTGTGTGGGTGAAAAAAAGAACCGTGTGTGTGTGAAACTAAAAAACCTGAAAGCGTTGGGCAGCAGCCACCAGCCCGTCGCATTTTGCCCGTTTGCGCGCTTGAAAGGGAATGGGCTGTCCAACCACCACTGTCACGTTAGCAACACATTAGCAACACATTAGCAACACATTAGCAACACATTACCTGTCCAATGACAACTGTCACCCCGTATGCCGGTCGCCGAGGTATCGGCAGATAGTATACCCCTACCTGTCACGTTAGCAACACACTAGCAACACATTAGCAACACAGGCCGAGGTATCGGCAGATAGTATACCCCTACCTGCAGCCGCACCTTCTGCCAGCCTATCTGCCGATAGAGAGAGAGAGAGAGAGGCAGGCGGGGTCAACGCTTTATGGTTCACGGTTCAGAGTTGAGGGTCGGCGGTTCAGAGTTTAGTCACCGGCCAAAAGGGGATGGGGAAGCCAAAGATGCGGCGGGTAACGTTTTGCGTTTGCGGCCAGTAGACGTTGTCCAGTAGATCCCACTCTCCCATCGACACCACCTGCCCATCCAGACCGTGCGTGCGCGAACACTCTCTCACACATTCTCTCTCTCTCTCTCTCTCTCTCTCTCTCTCTCTCTCTCTCTCTCTCTCTCACACACACACACACACACACACACACACACATCTCTCTCTCTCTCTCTCTCTCATACACACACACACACACGACCGACGCACACGTTCATGCACATGCACAAGCACACCAAAGGCGAAACCAAAACCAAAGGCAACAAAATTTGCACTAAATCAAACTGAACTAAACTAAACTAAACTAAAGGCAAAACAACTTGCATTTGCTCACGTGCAAATGAGTCTTCATTTTTTATGTGACACAAAAAAAAGAATACCGGGACGAGGCGGGCCCCGTGGAGGAGGGCCATGCGAACGAACCCTTTGCGCGATCCTAGCAGGTAGACCTGGTTTAGGGTTGAGGTTTCAGGGCTCAGGGTTTAGACCCGTGTGTTCTGAGGGATTAGGGTTTAGGGTTTAGGGTTTAGCTTTACCTTCTTCGCTTTACAATGTGTTCTCTAGTTCATGGCCACCAAAGGCAGCATGGGTAAGTGAACGCATTCATTGACATACTGACATACACTATGCTAGGCGTGCATCTGGCTGACACATTCACATCAAGGTCAAGAGACACATTCCCATCAAGAGACACATTCACACCAAGAGACACATTCACATCAAGAGACACATTCACATCAAGAGACACATTCACACCAAGAGACACATTCACATCAAGAGACACATTCACACCAAGAGACACATTCACACCAAGAGACACATTCACATCAAGAGACGCGCGCATTGCCAAGGGACAGGACACAGGACCCATTCGCCTCGAGGCAAGTGACGGCACAACCTTAGCATGGGCATGGGCATGGGCAAGTCAAGGCACGGGCAAGTCAAACTATCGGCATGGGCAAGTCAAAGCAAATCGAAGCAAATCGTTGCCAAGTCAACCCACAACCTTCTTATCGTGTGCCAGGGAGATATTCGACTAAACCCTAAACCCTAAACCTTCTTGTCCCAGGAGCGTGCCAACGAGATCTCCGCCTGCACAGCGAACAAGGCTCAGAAAGTCTGAATCGGAACTGATGCGGAACCCCTCTTGAGAACTTGCGCTTGTAGTTGCATCCGCATGTGTCATACGATAAGTCTCAAGGACACATACTTAGGACTGAAGGACACATATTTAGGACTTAAGGACACATATTTAGGACTTGAGGACATATGTGATAAGATAAGTGGTATGCATTGATACATGGATACATGGATACCTAGATGCATTGACACATTGATACCTAGATGCATTGACACATTGATACAGTGATACAGTGATACATTGATACATTGATACCTAAGTATGTGTCCTTAAGTCCTAAATATGTGTCCTTAAGTCCTAGATGCATTGATACATTGATACATTGATACATTGATACATTGATACATCTGCCTGACCTGACCGCCCGGGACCACTATGCAGGTTTGGTGGTCCTTGAGCGCCACCGCAATCGCTGTTCGTGTGTGTGTGTGTGTGTGTGTGTGTGTGTGTGTGCGTGCGTGTGCGTGAGTGGACTTGGCTTAATTTTGTAGTTGTGTGTGTGTGTATACTTGGTTTAGTTTAGTAGTAATGAGTTTAGCACCTTCTTTGCTGACTTCCCTTGACCCCATCCACTGCACCACATCGCGCCATACCTGTGTTGGTTTAGTTTAGTAGTTGTGTGTGTGTGTACTTGGTTTCGTTGTGTGTGTACACGGTTTGGTTCTCCTCCTCCTCCTCCATGCCCTAGGCTGTGTACTTAGTTCTCCTCATCCACTAGTTGAACTTAGTTTTGCTGTGTACATAGTTCTCCTCCTCCACTAATTAGTGTTCCTCCTCCATGCCATAGGTGAGAGGGGATGCTGAGAAGCCTGCCTCTGCCTCTGCCTCTGACTCGTCAGGTCACCATGTATTGTCGAGACCTTCCAGCTTGTTTCAAGGTACCTTAGACCTTGATTTAAGGTCCACTACAGCATTTGATGCCTCGGTCTACGACTGCAATATCATCTTATCTGATTTCATCTGATATCAAGTGAATCATGACGTTGAACATGACCCTTAGGAATTAAGGACACATTTAGATATGCATTACAGGAATGAGATGAATCATGAAGTCGATCATCATGCAGGGCACAAGGTTTCCAAAGAGTCCCTTCCACTGCCCCGTCAGCGAGAACAGCCCCCCTGTAACTGGCATAATACCTATACATATGTATATATGAGGTGTGTGTGTGTACATATGTATATATGAGGTGTGTGTGTGTGCGTGTGTGTGTACATGTTTCAGATGTAACAGGCATAGTACCCATGTGTGTGTGTACGTGTGTGTGTGTGTACGTGTGTGTGTGTGTGTACGTGTGTGTGTGTGTGTGTGTGTGTGTATGTGTGTGTGTGTGTATAATACACTCTAGTACAGCAACACAGAACACAGAACACAGAACACCATGCGGGTGAAAGCCCAACATAGCAGCACGTCCCTCAGCTAAGACCCCCCCCCCCTGTAACCCCTCCATACCACGCCTGTCCTTTCCGTTGCACTCAACAGTGCACACGCCCTTTCGCGAGGGACCTCCCTGTATACGTTAGGTGTGTCGTTATGTGTGTGTGAATATTACGTGTGTCTATAGTACATACCATATGTATATATTATACTCTCTCTCTCTCTCTCTCTCTCTCTCTGTCTCTCTCTCTCTCTCGCTCGCTCGCTCGCTCGCTCGCGCGCGCGCGCTCTCTCTCTCTTAGCACGCACCTCTTGAGCCTCGGCGCCAGCGTCCAAGGTGACAGAGAGGTTGAGATAGGAGATGGCCAGGTGTAGAATGCTCTCATGCAGGGCACCGCGCATCAAGGGCCAGTAACGGCACCCAGAAACCTAGTTTGGTTTAGTTTAGTTTGCTCCAAGTTGTGTTACCTGCCACCGCGCATCAAGCGCCAGTAACGGCAGCCGGAAACCTGGGTGTGCATGTGCGTGTGCGTCATGTCATGTGTGCGCGTGTGTGCCTGTGCGTGTGCGTGTGCGTGTGTGCGTGTGCGTGCGTCATCAAGGGCCAGTAACGGCACCCAGATACCGATACCTCAGGAGCCGGTGCGCTGGGGTCCAAAGCAGGCGGCAGATAGGTAGCAGCCGTGTAGACGTAGTAGGCCAGGCTCAGCGCCACCGTGACAGCAAACCCTATAATCAAAATGTTGTGCATGTGTTTTTAAGTTTTATTCTTTTCAAATAAGTATATGTAATATAAGCAGCATGCATACCATCTGGCCGCACATAGTACTGGCCGGCCCACATGCAGAGGGCGACGGTGCCAAGAGCGGTTCCCAGCACTGCGCGCTGGCGCCACCCCCACCGCCACCCTACCCGGACAGAAATGGCCTTGAGCATGCCAGACGCGAGGACTACGGGGCACGGGATGAAGAGCACGAAGACTGTGTAGTCGTATAGGACGTCGGCGTATGTGTGTTGCGTGCCCAGGGACGACAGCAGAAAGGGCCAGATCAGGCTGATGTAGAAGAGCCAGCCGAAATTCCAAAGCAGCCACACGGCACACAGCTCGCACGCCTCACGCGGAAGAACCCGGGGCAGCAGGGAGTTGAAAATCAGGATTGACAACGGGACGCCGACCAGTGGAAGTGCAAGCAGGTGACACAGGCACGCAGCCAGCAGCTCCCCGCTGGCAGAACCGAGTGCGATGCGACGTGCAAGGGCAACGGCGACCGACCCTATGAGCAGACACGCGACACACGCACCATAGCACTTCGGTTGAGTATGGGTGGAACGGGAGACACCGCGTGACAATGACATTGTGCGCGTGGTGAGGCAACTGGCCACGTGTGCGCAGGGCACCGGACGGGACATTAGCGGGGCCTTGTTACCTGCTCCAATCAGCGCCAGACCGAGCAGCGCGCGCCGGTCAGAGTGCGTGACGCGTTTCCCGAATCGGTCCTCGCGTCCACGCCTGTCTGGACTGCTGCCTGCGCGCTCTCGACCGCTCGCCTCAAGCCGCACCTGCGCCTGCTGCCCGGCCGCAGTCGTCGCCCCGCCGCCAAAACCCATGGGGCCTCAAGTTGGGCCACCTATAAAAGGAAGGGGATATTAACTTTTACGTGTTCTGAACACAAGAAAACAGTCCGTGTGGTAATGCTGACCTTGAACTAAGTACCCTGTATGAAGAGTTCACGCGGTCCCTAAATCATGGTCGGAGGATCTTTGCACTGAAGAACAATGCAGGTGGACCCTGCGCCAGTGACGGAGCACGGGGTCCCAGCCGCAGGTGTCGATCGACGGACGAGCAGTAGAACCTTGGCCGGCGACGCCTCGGGGGCGGAGGATGAGCCAGCGGGGGAGACGTTGCCAGGCAACCCTGGGGTTGCAGGGGGTGCGTGGGCAGGGCAGGTGAGGAGAGCGCGCTCGCGTGGGCCTTGCTGCACGGTCAAACCCTGCGTAGTCAGTCAGATACCTGGACAGGCAGACAGACAAACAGACAAACCGACAGATAGACATAAGCCCAGGAACAAACGTGTTCGCACGCACAAGTCTTCTGCACAGACACAGAGGCACACAGGCTCATGGATACACACGAGCAGCGGGCGCGTTTTCTGAGATGCTCCTTTGCGCAGTCTGGGCAGTGGAACAGTGTTCGCGGCCCGCCAAGCGAGGTCGCTGCATCTTTGTCCGCACTCTCAGGGTGAGAAGCGTGCAGGCCCGGGAATCGGGTGTCATGCACCTGATGCAGGGGGAGAGTGTGCGCGCGTGCATGCGCGCGTGCGTGCGAGAGAGAGAGCGAAGGAAAGGGCGAGATGGAGAGAGTTGGTGCGCGTGCGTGTGCGCGTTTGTCTGTCCTAAGCTCTACACACACATGGGCTTGAAGCATGTGCCTCTACGGGCCTCCTGCGCCGCGAGCGACGAGCGCGGACCGCCGTGGCGAGAGCTGCGTGCGCTGCGAGATCAGCCTTGGTTCACGGAAGATTGAACGCTGTGTGTTGAACGCTGTCTGTGTATCCTGCCTGCGCTTCAGAAATTTTGATCAAGAGGCCCGAGCGCGTGCGCTCCGTCAGCAGCAGAGGCACAAGAGCTCAAAAGTCCTCGACTAAGTCACTTTATATAGTGAATGTACTAAAGGGCAATGAATTTTGCGATATTTCTTCAGGGACGCGCAGCAGTTTGCTGTGTGGGACTACGACCCTGGCGTCCTTGCAGCCACGTCGTGTGCTGTGAGCGCTGGCGCCTTTATTTCCGGGTGCTTCACCGTGAGTGGGCACGATGCGTTGGGGGGAAGCGCCCTCCAGCGATTTCTGCACGGTATTCTCAAACGTACTCTCTATAGTGACTTTATATGGTAAAAGTGCTTTGGCACTGACTTTTGAGAACTTCTTGCAAGGGGGGCTGCTCCTGGTGCACAGTGCTCTCTGCGCGGGGACGGTCTTGGTGCTGCGAACGCGGGGACCACATGTGCGATACATCGTCAACAATTATCAGCAGCTGGCAGCTTGCTACCTCACCCTCGTCTTCTACATGGCGCTGGCAAGCACTCAAAAGTCGGCATGTCCGTGGTCTCAAGCCGCTCCTCTATTTCTATTAGTTAGTTCTCATTGGCACTTGTGTGGTCTGCGCAGGCCGAAAGTGTTCTGCGAGAGGAGCGGAACCCTGCCTGGATCTCTCGTGGGGAGAAGGCACGCGAGGCACGCGAGGCAACCAGCATCGACACCTGCTTGTTGGCCGGGTACACGGTCGTGCTCGCCTCCGCGCGCCTGCACTGGGAGTGGGTTGTGATGGCGGTGGGCGTGGATCTGGCCGGCGTGGTCTTGGCTGGTATTTGGGTGGGGCTGTCACCTTCCTCGATGCAGCGCGTGTTTGCGAGCCTGGTGCTCTGCGGCGGTTGCGCCACGTACCTGAGCTTCAACCGCATTAGCCATTCGCGCCTCCAGTTTGAGTCGCTCCAGCGCATTCGCGCTCTCGCCACCCGGAGCGCTGAGTTTCTCTGCACACTGATCCCGTCGCGCGTGGTGGAGCGAGCACATCTCGTCTCGAATTTCGGCAAGAACTCCAAGGCCAAGGCCAAAGGCCACCGCCGGAACTCCGACGCTGCCGAGCTCCGCACCGAGGGCCAGGACGGGGAGCACAAGTCGAGTCAGGACCTTTTCGGGATCGCGTCGGGCTTCAACCTTGAACTGCAGGAGAAGCTCGACGATGTGCTCATGATGTTCTGCTCCTTACCTCCCCTTGACACTTTCGGGACCAACATTCAGGCGTTCGCCCTCCTCAATCAGATTTTCTCGGCCTTCGACGACGAGGTGCGGCGCTTCAGAATGTTCAAGTACCACCACATGTTCAACACCTACATCGTCGCCAGCCCACGCGCTGCGTTGAGTGAAAAGTACAAGGATGTCGTTGACGAGCACGCGGCCATGCTCGCCCTTGCTGTGCGCCTCAAGGCAGCCCCTTCTCCCTTTCTCAAAAGTTCTCTGTGTCGTGACTTTGTCTAGTAAATATACCAGGGCACTGACTTTTGAGAATTTGTGTCACGAACTTGTTTCAGGCCATCGCCTCGCACTTCAGCAACGCCGCTGGGGACCCTCTGTGGCTCGCTATTGGTATCCGTGTCTGTGTTGTGTGTGTCTCCCTCTCTGTGTCGTGTGTGTCTCCCTCTCTGTGTCGTGTGTGTCTCCCTCTCTGTGTTGTGTGTGTCTCCCTCTTTCATACGTACTTGACTTGGTGTTCTTCTGTGTGTTGTGTGTGTCCTCCTCTTTCATACGTGTGTGTTGTGTGTGTGTGTGTCTCCCTCTTTCATCCGTACTTTGACTCGGGAGAGGCATCAACGCGTGTCTTCTTCTTTTATAAGTAGTAGCATGCGTTCACGATGGAAGCAATTTAGCTTTACCGCAGAGAGAGAGAGCGAAACAGAGCGGGAGAGCGAGAATGACCTTTCCTTGTTTAAGGAAGCTATACAGTTTTAATAAGGGGTCCTTGTTTAAGGACCTCTTAAAGGGGTCCTTGTTTCAGGACCCCTTAGGGAAGCTATACAGTTAAATACAAAAAAATATAAGCACGCCATGTTGAATAACATGGTGTCAAAATATGATTAAATACAAAAATGAAGTAAGGACGCAATGTTGAATACCATGTCTCTGTCTCTCTCTCTCCCTCTCCCTCTCCCTCTCCCTCTCTCTCTCTCTCTCTCTCTCTCTCTCATGGTGGACACCATGTGTTGAATAACATGGTTCCATGCAGAATAAATGGGAGTCCTTGACTAAGGAGGAAACTATACTATTAAATACAAAAGTATTTGGAGTTATATCGAATGGTAAAAGCTATTGAATGAATAGGTATGGATATCGGAAACATGGTGGGCAAGATTGTGGGCTTGGAGAAGTCCTTCTGGTGTCTCTTCGGGCCGGCCATCAACGTGGCCGCGCGCCTCTCGCACATCACAGGGCGCGACCGGCTGTATGAGTCCTGCATTGCCGTAATCACGAAGGAGGTGGCGGAAAGGTTTCAGGTGGTGCGCAACAAGATTGCCAACGGAACGCACAGGTCAAGCGATGGCAAAGGCAATGCTGACGATTCAGGAACCGAGAGTCTGACTGGGCTTTCACCAGGGTTCGCTATAAACGTGCTGGGGCTGCGCAATATCAAGGGGCAGGGTGAATTGCTGCTCTATTCGGTAGCCGAGTCGATAACGGCAGATGCAACACCGAACACCCTAACTCCTTTCGAAAGCGGCGCGTCGGCCGATGAGACCCAGGATATTCCGCGTTACACCGGGAGCTTTAGGCTGCGAGCGCGATCGGGACTGATTGGCCCGCGAACAGGCAGTATGGCGAAAGGGCACTCGAAATCACCGCGAGCCTCCTTTCAAAATATGGTTCGAGACTCCAGGGAATCTATGGTTACATCCGGTTCCCGGCGCCGCCTGTGCAAGTTTGGAGATTCGTATACGGAAATGGATCACGTTGCCGAGGAGGAAAGCCTCGTGTGCACGCCGCAATCGTCAACGCACACCATGGCTTCCAGCACGGTTCCCGAAGGCTTGATGAGAGAAAATTCCACTACGTCAGCAGGCCGCAGGTATTCCGAAGATGACGGGGGGCCTGCCGTTGATGCCGACAAGGCTGCCGACGGGAGCCCGCCCACGCACACTTTCTTGGACATTGCCAAGAAGTGGAATGACGCCAAAGCCGGCCTTCACCTGCAGGGTTCTGCCAACCATGACAAGATGATCCAGGATGAGGCGGGGACCAGCCAGCTCCCGTCAGGGTCCGAGGACGACTCTGGTGCGGGGCAGCTGATCTCCCTCTGGACGAGAAAAGATGGGCTTGTTCAGGGCAGCAATAGCATCATGGTGCCTCTTCGGCCGCCCTCGGCGAGCGGGAGCTCCAGAGGCGCGTCGGAAGGTGGGTCGCGGCGCTCCTTGTCAAAGCGCAGCTGCAAATCCTCGATATCTAGCTCGAAATCTAGCTCCAACAACAGCTCGAAGAACAGCTCGAAGCAGAATTCAAGAAGGTGCTTGAATTCTTCTGCAGGGAGGTTGCTCGCTCTCGACATCGAGAGCACGCACCTCATCGAGGAGAAAGGAGATTCGGACGGCGGTGCAGCTCCTCCCAGCACGCCCATGAACGAGCCCCAACCTGCGTCGCTCAACGAGCCTGGCGCGCCTGGCCACCTCGATGCCGATCCCGGTGCACAGAGCTCCGAAAGACAGGCTGAGGCACACGTAGACGTAGATGTCCAGACGACATCTTGGCACAAACAATACATGCTGCGAATGGAAGGCTTTCGCACGAAATCTCGACCAGTACGTGACGCTTGGTGGCAAAATGAACACCCAGCACAGAACCCCATGGTGCATCCCCATGGTCAACACGACAGAGACAGAGACATGCGCGGTAGCATGCGGATGCGGAGCAGCAGGAGGCGGTCTCATGTCTTTCAGGGCTCAGATAGCGAAGACCCCACGTACCCTATATCACGAAGAGACTACCCTTTCAGCTACAGAGCCATGCGCCGCCTCAATAAATGCGCCAGACCGGGCTTCATGGCAGAGTCAGAATATGACTCGCGTGAAAGCGATAATGAAAGTGGCGACTCGAGTGCCGACGCCAAAGACAGTTGGCATGAGACGGGTGGACAAATGTCGCCCCGCTCCCTCCTTCTGCGCGAGGCGGAGATGCTGCAGATGGAAGCCATGGCGCGGGCGCGCAATGCGTTCCGGAACTTGGGTCTAAAAAAGATCAATGAAAGATCAAAGTACAGCAACAGCAGGAGTAAGAGGGCAAGAGGCGGGGACACCAAGAGCAGAAGCCGCGAGGAGAGAGGAGGTAGCAAGGAGGAGAGAGGGAGCTCCGGACTTGAAAGGGAATCCGGAGGAGGTAGCAAAAGCTGCGAGGGGAGTACTAATACTAGTGCTGACGCGTCACTATCTGGGTCCAGATCGAGCTCTTTCCGGAATTCGCGCCGCTTCGATGGCAAAAACAGCAACTCGCAATCGTCTTTCATTACAATTTCTGAGTCCGGAGCCGGAACCACGTCGACGTCGACATCAGAAGGTTTCGCCGGCAGCTTCCGCTCCCTCTTGAACGACTCCTTCAAGCAGAACATCCTGTACGGCAATTCGTTCCAGCTTCTTGAGCTCGAAGATATGCTCAATGAGCAGTTTCCAGTGCATCGCAATGAAGTGCTGTCTGGCAGCTCCGACGAGGCCAGTCACACGTCGAGTTACGTTAGAAGAGCTGTCTATAAAAACGAACAGAAGTTCAGGAACCGCCGCACGTGCTGGATTGAGAAGATCTTGTCGTCGCAAAACTCGCTCAACCGCACGCACCGCACCGAAAACACCAATGGCAGCTCCAATAACACCCAATCCTCTACTGGACGCCTCCTTGCAGGCGAGGTGGAGTGGTTCAACGAAGATTCCTTGCATCACATTGACTCGAAAGAGATCAAGGTGGCAGGTCCCTTCTGGCATCAGGACGCATCCGCGTGGCACCAGAACCCTCTCATGACAGGCACTAATAGCTAACAATAGTAACATTAATGGCATAATATGTAAAGTATAATTGTAAAGAATAGTAGTAATATCAGCACGCATAACTAATAGCTAACCTCTGATGACAGGCACTAATGCTAGCCAGAGCTTGTCTGGGTTTGGCAAATCGGAGGCATCTTTTGGAGGCGGAGCCTTTAGCTCGTCGCTCAAGCGTTTATATGGCCTGATTTCGTTTTCGCAGACGAATACGCCTGCTGTATCGGTCCTTAATACTCCCCAGCACAGCGACTCAGAGGCAGCTCGCGCTAATTCGCAGCCGCTTGGGGGGACTTCGCAGCCCAGCGACTCAGAGACCGCTCGCGAACTGGCGCGAAAGCGCTCCACATCGCCACAACAGATACGTCGCCGCAAGCCGGAGACCAAGGACCACCACAGCACTGAATATCCTAGCACAGGACAATCGACTGATGCTTCCGTTGACTGCACTTCCCCCGACCGCGCTGCAGCCGCCCGGGATGGTCCTAAGCGTTCTGACGGGACTATGCGTGGCGGCAACGCAGGGGCCACTGACAAAAATTCGCCTGAGCGCACAGCACACAGCCCCCCAGCCCCCGACCGGACTTTGGTGGTGGCGCGCAGTTCGCCAGCATCTGGACCCGGGTGGTCTGGCTCCGACTCATCAGACGCCTCGCAGCACAGGATGAAAGAGAAAGGAAGCAGAGGGCGAGGGCGCGAATACGCCTCCCGGTCGGGCCGGGAAGTGAAGGAGAAGGCTTGGAGCGTGAGTGGAGAGGACAGAAGCCAGGATTCAACCGATGAGCGTCGCTTTAGTCAAGAGCG
>Ga0315899_10007151_pt1 | contig 11991 bp, 13 predicted proteins | sample LakEriMetagenome_2_FD_203518 | JGI IMG/M metagenome (GOLD analysis project Ga0315899, IMG submission 203518) | Freshwater fungal communities from buoy surface, Lake Erie, Ohio, United States - Buoy 4 MA112 | ecosystem: Environmental > Aquatic > Freshwater > Lake | place: USA: Lake Erie, Ohio... | reverse complement strand
GCCGCCTGAAAAGGCGACCTTTTGATTCAGCCTTTATCTTGTTCAGTCTTTACGGCCTGCCGTGTGGCCGCGCTCGCTGCCGGGTGCGCCCACGTCAACACGCGCGTCGATGACATAGATGCCGCCGGCTTTGACGATCTTCTCGCCACGCTTCAGCGCAGCTGCGAAATCGGCCGCGTTCATCACCGGCCCCTCTCCATCAAGCCCCTGTGCCTTGGCAAGTGCAACAATATCGATGGCTGGTTGCACCATTTCTTGTCCGACGAATTTGTTTTCAACGGGGCGACCGCGCACGACTGCCATCCGCTCCTGATGTGCGACATCGTTGTAATAGACCTGATTATTGGCCACGACGACGAGGAGCGGAATGCCCATATGGGCCGCCGTCCAGAAGGCATTGCAGCCCATGGTGAAGTCGCCATCACCTATCACCGTCATGGGGAAACGGTCGGAGCCTTTCACCGCAAGCGCAGTGCCAATCGCATTTGATGGGCCGGAGCCGACACCGCCACCTCCGTCGATGCCTGCATAATCGAGCGGATGTGTGAAGTTGACCGTGTCGGATGGCCAACCCAGTGCATAGCCTGCCATGGTCACTTTTCGACCATCGACAAATTCGCGCACGGTTTGCGCGAGGTCACGCAGGCTCATCACGCCGGACTTTTTCGCGGGCTTGAGATCAGGCTCCTTGCGCGCTGGCCATTTTGCCTTGGCCTTGCCCTTTGCACCTCGTTGCTTCTGCACTTCCGCGAGAAGGGCATGAACGAGTTGATCAGAGGTGGAAAGGATTTTGAGATCGGCAGGTGGCAGGCCGAAATAATCCATGCTCCAGCCATTATGCAGATAATCATCGACTGAGCAGTGAATGACCTTTGCCTTCACCTCGGCATCCTTGCCAAGCGTCTGGATGAAGTGGCCGCGAAGGTCAACCCAATCCAGCGAGAGGATCACATCCGCTTCCTTCGTCATCTGGGATGATGCAGGCGAGGGGCGGAAGCGTGGCTCCAGCGGATGAAGGGGATGCTGTGTTGGAAAAGCGGGCGGCAGTTTCATGTCGGTGAGCACGGCTGCGCCCAGTGCTTCGGCCAAAGCAATGCGCGCGTTCCAGTCCTCCATATTGCGCGAGCCGCGACCCATCAGGATGAGCGGTTTCTTCGCTTTCAGGAGCCATTGCGCGGCCTGCTGCACGGCCTCTTGTGTGGGGGCAGGCGGCGTGCCGGGCTGAAAGCGCTCCATGTCCGGGAAGCGGATTTCCCCCGTCAATTTGCTTTCCTGCAATCCGACATCAAGGCACACATAGGTAGGGCCATAAGGTGGGGTGGAAGCAATCTGCCATGCGCGGGTGAGGGCTTCGACGCTGGCGGCCGCAGAGCGGGGTTCATCATCCCATTTCGTGTAATGGCGAATGAGTGCGCCCTGATCTTTGGCTGTGTGAATCCAGTCAATCCACGGTCTGCGTTCCTCTGCATCGCCGGGGCCTGTAGCGCCAAGGATGACCATTGGATTGCGCGCGCACCAGGCATTGAAGACGGCCATGGTCGCATGCATCAGTCCCACATTGGAATGGAGCGCGACGCCCATCGGCTTTTCGGTGATCTTCGCATAGCCCTGAGCAATGCCAACCGCATGTTCCTCATGCAGGCAGACCATCATTTGCGGATCACGATTTCCAAGATAATTGACAAGACTGTCATGCAAGCCGCGATAGCTCGCCCCCGGCGTCAATGCGATGTAGCGTAGATCAAGGCGGCGCAGCATCTCGGCCATGGCGTCCGATGCCCAGCCCAATCGTGCATTGGATTTCTTGATCAGCTGGTCTTTGTCATCAAAGCGTGCGGTTGCGAGTTTGGTGTCGCCCTTTTTGGTCTTGGCTTTTGTGACGGCCATGAATCCCTCCCTGAACAGCTCCGATTAAACACGAGCTTCAGCAGGAGGGAAAGCATCAATCTTGGGCTTCCAAAGCACGCCGCAAGCGGCGGATCAGGACGCGGCGGGTCTTTTCATCAGCGGCCTTGCGAATTTGCTCATCAATGTCGAGCACGAGGCGCGAGAGATCATTATGCCAGTCGCGATGGCCAAGCCCCTCCTGACTGAGGCGGGGTGCGGGACCACAAACGGGCGTGGCTTTTGCGCCATCAAGTTCGACGCAGTCATCAAGCAAGGGGGCAGAGACGATCTGTGTCGGCATGATCTGGGACAGGCGCGCTTTCAATCCTGCAAGCGCCTCCTCTTCGCCATGTACGAGGAAGATTTGGCCATGCAAGGGTGCACGCTCATTCACCCATTGCACCAGCCCATCAGCATCTGCATGGCCGGAATAAATATCAAGCGTGCGGATACTGGCTGCAACGCGCACCTGTTCGCCCATGATCCGCACCACTGCAGCCCCTTCCTGCAAGATGCGGCCCAATGTGCCTTGCGCCTGAAAGCCGACAAACAGCACAGTTGCATCCGACCGCCACAACCAATTTTTGAGGTGGTGGCGGATGCGTCCGGCTTCGCACATGCCACTGGCTGACAGGACAATATGAAAACCACGGAAGCGTCCGATGGCTTTACTCTGTTCGACGCTTTCTGTGAAACGCACATTGTGATGGTTGAGGGCATGAAGCAAAGCGCCGCCATCATGCATCTCATGCGTATGGGCGCGGAAGACTTCACTGGCGCGCATGGCAAGTGGCGAGTCGATGAAGATGGGACATTCGGGAATGTCCTTCGCATCAGCAAGGGCCACAAGATCTGCGATGAGTTCTTGTGTGCGTTCAACCGCGAAAGAGGGAATGAGCAAGGCGCCGCCGCGTCTGGCGGCTTCGAGCACTTCGCGCTTGAGTGAGGCCCGGCGCGCCTGCACTGAAAGGGTGGGGCGCTGCGTATCGCCATAGGTGGATTCGCAAATCAGGTGGTCGATCCCCTTGGGACCTTCAGGATCGACTTGCAGCAATTTCGCCTTGGTGCCGATATCGCCTGAAAAGAGCAGACGCGTCGTGCCCTTGCGTGTGGCCGCCTCGATTTCGACAGAGGCTGAACCAAGCAGATGGCCAGCATTCCAGAATCGCGCCCGAAAGCCCGGTGCAACATCAATCCAGCGGTCATAATCATGCGCTGCAAATTGCGTTAGCGTTTGCTCAGCATCCTCGTCATTATAGATTGGTTCAACCTCATCCTGCCCGCGCTGGCGATTGCGACGATTGAGTTGTTCGACCTCCATCTCCTGAATATGGGCGGAGTCAGGCAGCATCACGGAGCAAAGATCAGCGGTTGGACGCGTGGCGTGGATATGACCTTTGAAGCCATGTTTCACAAGCTTTGGCAGAAGGCCGCTGTGATCAATATGAGCATGGGTGAGGACAACCGCGTGGATCTGCGAAGGCGTGAAGGGGAAGTCGCGATAATTAAGCTCCTTCTCCGTCTTTGACCCCTGAAACATGCCGCAATCAATGAGGATGCTTGCGCCATCTCCCTCCAGCAAGAAGCAGGATCCTGTAACCGTGTGGCTTGCCCCGTGAAACCTCAGGCGCATGGGCTCTCTCTCGTCAGAACTCTTTTCTGGCTGTAGAGTTGGCGTTCTGGGCCTCTCTGTCAAATCGGGATCATCATGGCCACGCGCGAACAACTGGACTCACCTGCCTATCGCATCGCCGCGCTCAATCAAGATTTTCTGCTGGGCGATTCCATGCGTGGTGTGCGTTTCCTGCTCGAATATGCACATGCGGAAGAAATGCTGCGGCGCTGGGGTGTGCATTCCACCATCGTGGCTTTTGGCTCCGCGCGTGTGCGGGAAGATGGGCCAGGCGAACAGTCCCGCTGGTATGAGGAAGCGCGGCGTTTTGGGCAGATCGCCTCTGAACGTGGCGGCGCACTGCACCACAATGGAGATGTACGTGAGAATGTCATTGCAACAGGCGGTGGCCCTGGTCTGATGGAAGCCGCCAACCGCGGGGCGCTTGATGCAGGAGCGCCCTCCATCGGCTTCAACATAACCTTGCCGCATGAGCAGGAGCCCAACTCCTATACCACACCGGAACTCACCTTTCGCTTTCATTACTTTGCCATGCGCAAGATGCATCTTGTGATGCGCGCCAATGCGCTTATCGTGTTTCCTGGTGGTTTTGGCACCATGGACGAGTTGTTTGAAATTTTGAATCTGCGTTTGACCAACAAGGTCGCGCGCCTGCCCATCGTGCTTTTCGATGAGGTTTACTGGCGCAAGATCATCAATTTCGATGCCTTTGTCGAAGCCGGCATGATGGAGCAGTCTGCGCTGGATCTGTTTCGCTTCGCTGATGATGCGGAAGCTGCGTGGCAATGTATGCTTGATCAGGGTTTGCTGATTTCGCGCGATGCGCCAGCAGCATCACAAAGCAAGCCATAGGCGCTGCCCATCGTGGCGCTATAAATCAGTAGCATGATTGCCGACAACCACGGCGCTTCCATGCCATAGGCGCTGCCAAACAGGCCAAGTCCGATCAGGGGGAAGATGGCAAGCCCCATGATGAGCCATGCAGCCATGCCAAAGACGAGACCCTTTGCCAGTCCACTTCGGCCCGGCACTCGCCGCCAAATACGCGCAAAGATGAAACCCACGATCAGCGCACCATTGAGCCACGACAGCAGCCATAGCAGGAGGGGATGCAATTCGCGCCCGGTCACTGCGCTGAGTGCCATTTGCAGGGCTTCATAGGGCTGAAAGTCCGGCATGATGTTGAACGCGCTCTTGGCGCTCATCAGCAGGAGATGGGCAAGTGTGCCACTGAGCCCGGCGAGCAAGGCTGCCATGAAGGGTGGCACGGGCATGTCAGAGCTTCTTCAGAAAGCCAGCCAGTGACATCAAGCCTTCCGGCCAGGGGCCATGTCCGGACTCGACATTGATGTGGCCTGCTTCGCCAGCATCAAGACAACGGCTGCCCCAAGCAAACCCAAGATCCTCAGTTTCGCTGAATGTCGCATAAGGATCATTGCGGCTGCCCACGATCAGCGAAGGAAAGGGCAGTGGGTCACGCGGATAGGGTGTGAAAGCTCGATCAATCGCGTCGATCTCTCGCGTCTTGGCTTCGCTGGGGGGCGCAACAAGCAAGGCGCCACGCACGATCTGCTTTGGGAGACGGGGCGCAATATGCACGACAGCTGCAACGCCCAACGAATGTGCGACAAGCAGGACGGGGCGGGTGGCGGTCTCGACTGCGTTTTGAATGCGCTGCGTCCAGTCCGCCAATTGCGGGTGGAGCCAATCCTCTTGCTGCACCATACGCGCCGTTGAAAGCTTCGCTTCCCAGCGGCTTTGCCAATGGTCTGGGCCAGAGCCGCCCAGCCCCGGTATGATGAGGATATCAACGTCGGATGTGCGCAAGAGATGTAACCTTTGACTTGATCGGCTCTTATGTGGGCCAGAGCAGCGCCGCGCGCAAGCCGCGTCCTCAGATGAGCTTCTGACCGCGCATACTCACATGGCCATGGCGACCGATGATGATATGGTCATGCACCGCAATACCCATGGGTTCGGCAATCGCAATAATCTCCTTTGTCATGCGAATATCTGTCGCAGACGGGTTAGGATCGCCGGAGGGATGGTTGTGCACCAGCACCACGGCTGTGGCCCCCACTTCAAGCGCTCGGCGGATCACCTCACGCGGATAGACTGGAGCGTGATCAACCGTGCCCACGCCTTGCACTTCGTCGGTGATGAGGCAGTTACGCTTGTCGAGAAAGAGAATGCGAAACAGTTCGCGCTCTGAATGGGCCATGGCAGCATGGCAATAATCAATCACATCTTTCCAGGAGCCCAGAACCGGTTTGTCCTTGAGCGATTGACGCGCCATGCGCCGGCCTGCTGCCTCGATCAGCTTCAGATCCAGCGCGGTGCTCTGACCTATGCCATTCACGTCCATCAGGCGTTCTTTGCTTGCGCCAAGCACGCCCGCCAGACTGCCAAAGCGTTGCACGAGATCTTTTGCGAGTGGTTTGATGTCGCGCTGTGGAATGCTGCGGAAGAGCAGAAGCTCCAGCACTTCATAGTCCGGCATTCCTGCTTCACCACCCTCAGCGAAGCGTTGGCGCAATCTGTCGCGATGGCCCTTGTAATGTGGAACGGCAGCTGCCTCTGCGAGGCCCTGAGGTTGTGACGGCTCCTCAGGCGCTTCGCTCACGCTTGCGCTCCATAGGGCGGTTGATGCAGTCCAGCCGGTGACAGCGTGAAAATTTCAACGCCATCATCTGTGACGCCAACCGTATGTTCGAACTGCGCCGAGAGCGAACGGTCACGCGTCACGGCCGTCCAACCATCATTCAGAATCTTCACATGAGGACGGCCAAGATTGATCATGGGCTCAATGGTGAAGAACATGCCGGGCTTCAACACCACACCCTCACCGCGCCGTCCATAATGAAGGATGTTGGGCTCATCATGGAAGAGGCGACCAAGACCGTGGCCGCAAAAGTCGCGCACAACCGAGCAGCGTTCAGCCTCCGCATATTCCTGAATGGCAGCGCCGATGTCGCCGGTGGTGGCACCCGGTTTGACAGCGGCGATGCCACGCATCATCGCCTCATAGGTCACTTCAACGAGGCGTTCTGCACGACGCGGGACGGCGCCGACGAGATACATGCGGCTTGAGTCACCATGCCAGCCATCGACAATGAGCGTCACATCAATATTGACGATATCGCCGTCGCGCAGCGGCTTGTCATCTGGAATGCCGTGGCAGACGACGTGATTGATCGAGGTGCAGATGGACTTACGATAGCCGCGATATCCCAGCGGGGCGGGATAGGCCTTGTGGTCCATGGCGAATTCAAAGGCGATCTTGTCCAGCGCCTGCGTCGTCACACCGGGCTTCACCAGTGGGGCGAGCTGGTCGAGTGCCTCTGCGGCCAGTCGGCCAGCCTTGCGCATTCCCTCGAAGTCTTCGGGGCCATGGAGTTTGATCTGGCCCGTCTTGCGCGCGGGCGCCAGAGAGGCTTCTACGAAGGTCATCGGATCACCGGAACGGCTGGAAACGGGCTCGCGAGCCATAGTGCTTACGGGAAATGGGGACTGATGGAAAGATAGGGAGCGCAGGCGGTTTTCGCGAGGGGTGCCGCAGGGCGCCGGGGCAACGGCCAAGCCTTTGGGGACCGTCCTTTTTTGCGACCATTGATGCGGCTGTGTCTTTCCGGGGGCGGGCATGGTATGAGCCTGCGCCCGCTAGGGCCTTGGCTTTGAGAATCGAGTTTACCTGCCCCATGATCAGTGAGACGCCTGCCTTCGGCCAGTTTGCCCCCACGCCCTTCATCGAGGGCCTGATGGAGCGCACGCGGCGCTGCGATGCTTCCTGGCTCGGCAAGCGCAAGGCCTTTTTGCTGCGCGGGCTCGCCACCCGCGCGCTGAAGGGGCAGCCGGTGGATACGCAGTCGCTGGGCGCCAGAATGCGGCTCTATCCCTACAACAATGTCTGCGAGAAGCGCATTCTCTTCACGCCCCAATATTTCGACGCGGCGGAGCGCGAATTGCTCGCAAGCCGCATCACGCCTGACTTCGTGTTTCTAGATATCGGCGCGAATATCGGCGGTTATACGCTCTTTGTCGCAGCCCTTGCGGGTCCGCGTGCGCGCTTGCTGGCGATTGAGCCGCAGCCGGAAATTTTTGAGCGGCTGATTTACAATGTGCGGCTGAATGATTTTTCCACCGTGAAGGCTCTGAATTGCGCGGTGGCGGATGTGGAAGGTGAGATCACGCTCTTTGTCGCACATGGCAATAAGGGTGAGACCTCCATGCGCATTGTGAATGCTGACTCGCGTGGCGACCAGATTCGCGTGCCCTCCAAGACGCTCTCCAGCATTGTTGCGCAAGAAGGTTTTGACCATATCGACGCGGTGAAGCTCGATGTGGAAGGTGCGGAAGATCTCATCATCGAACCCTACTTCCGTGAGGCGCCCGAACAGCTGCGCCCGAAACTCGTTTTGATGGAATTCTCCCATGGCCGCTGGGCCGCCGACCTCAACAAGATCCTGCTTGATTGCGGATATAAAGAGGCGTTGCGCACGCGTACGAACGTAGCTTATGAGCGCGGGTGAGGCCTTCTCCCATTGGGAGAAGGTGCCCGCGGATGCGGGCGGATGAGGGGATCGAATCCTGAACCAGTGAGGCACCAAGTTGTGCCTCTTTTTGCATCTCCCGATCCCCTCCTCAGTCAGCTCGGCAGACAGCACTGGGAGGAGCGGGCCACGTTCTTGGGAGAAGGAAGCTCGCCCACCCCCTTGCACCCCTCGCTCTCACTCCGTAAACCTTGGGGCATGGGAGAACCTCACATGTCGCAAGAAGCCGTCACCGCTGCCCTGCTCGTTATTGGCGACGAGATTTTGTCGGGGCGCACGAAGGACAAGAATATCGGCTATATTGCCGAATATCTCACCAATATCGGCATCGACCTGAAAGAAGTGCGCGTTGTTCCTGATGAGATGGACGAGATTGTTGCGGCGGTAAACGTGTTGCGCAAGCGCTATACCTATCTCTTCACGACCGGCGGCATTGGTCCTACCCATGATGATATTACCGCTGATGCTGTAGCAAGCGCGATGGGGCTTGAACTCTATGAAGATCCGCGCATCATCGCGCTGATGCTGGAGCGACTGAAGCCCGAAGATCTGAATGAAGCGCGTCGCCGCATGGCGCGCATTCCCCGCGGCGCAGAACATGTCGCCAATCCGATCTCGAAAGTGCCTGGCTTCATGATCGAGAATGTCATCGTGATGGCTGGCGTGCCCTCCATCATGCAAGCCATGATGGATGACGTGGCCCCGCGCTTGAAGACGGGTGCGCGCATGATGATGGAGACGTTGGAAGCGGGCCTGCCTGAAGGGGCTTACGCAACGCCTTTGTCGGATCTGGCCAAAGCTCATCCCGATGTCATCATCGGCTCTTATCCGAGCTTTCAGGATGGACGCTTCCGCAACCAGATCGTCGTGCGCTCAAAAGATGGCGCGAAGTTGCAGGCCGCTTTGACAGCGATCAGCGACATGCTGAAGAGCTTGCAGCACTAAAGCTGACGGAACATCACCAAAGCATCCACATAGCCTTCGCGTGGATGGTTGAAGGCCTGTGGCAGGCGCGCGAGCGTCCTGAATCCCAGCCCCTCCCATAGGGCAATCGCGCGGTGGTTCGTGCTGACCACGAAATTGAATTGCATGGCTCGAAAGCCGCGCTGGACAGCGTGATCCAGAGAATGAAGGCACATGGCCCGCGCAATGCCGCGGCCGGTCTCACCCTGCGCTGTCATATATCCGCAATTGGCAATATGGCCGCCACCGCCCATCTGGTTTGCACGAAGATAATAGGTGCCGACGATGCGCCCATTCTCTTCAGCGACAAAAGTTTCACGACCATCTGCGAGCCAGTAAGCAAGCGCCTGCTCGCGTGTCATGTCGCGGGGCAGAGCATAGGTTTCACCCGCGGCGATTACGGGACCAATGATGTCATGAATGGCTTGTGCATCTTGTGGCTGAGCAGGCCGGATCTGCATGGTTCAGTTTTCCGCAATCCAGCGGCTATCAACGAGCCAGCGCTGGAAGGCCAGTACCGAGCCACGGTCGGGGCAGGTGGCAAAGAGGCCCTTGCAGTGATCAAACAGCCAGGCGCGGCGCATCATCACCGGATCGAGCGGCAGTCCGGCCGCCAGAATGGTGATCACAGGCAGATAAGAGACTTCCGTGATTTCATGATCAGCGCCGGGGAAGCGAGGGGTAAATCCTTTCGCGTCGATGCTGAAATAGGTCTCGAATGCTTTTGATGTTTTATCAAGCTGCCAGGAACGGCCTTCATCGGCAATCGCACGATAGTCCGTAAGCGGGATCTTGGCGAGTGCAGGCTGATGATCGCCATAGCTCACATAAAGGATCTTGGTGTCGGGCACGCTTTTGTTGATGCGCTCGCGAAACTGATCGCGGTCGCGCTTGGCGAGCACCATGCGCCAGAGATATTCGTCAAATTCAACATCTGCATTCCAGCGCAATTGGTCTGTTTCACGTTGGGCCTCTGGCGCAAAGCGGAAGTTCCATGGCGAATGGGTGGACATGCTGGAGGCGACGATGAATTTTGGTTTGCGCGACGTCTGATCTGTCTGTGCCTCGATGATCTTGGCGACTTCATTGAGGTAGAATGAATCGCGCTGGCGCTGATCAGGGGCCCGATGGATCGAGGTATCAATGATGCGATCAAAGCCGATCGCTTCATAAAAGCGCCCCACGCCGGCAAAGCCCGCAGAGGCCGGATAGATGATCGCCGTTTCATAGCCGCAGGCCTTGAGATATTGCGGCAGTGAATGATGCAAGCGGCCAGACATGAAATTGGCCACGAAGTTGCGCGTCGAGCCGAAGGCATAGGTGGAAAGCCCCGTCAAAGCGCTGAAGTCGGTCAGCCAAGTGCCACCGCCAAAGGTTTCGACACGCAGCGGATGAATACGCCCATCGAAGGATTGGAAAAAGCTGTTGAGTTCCGGCGGGTAGTTGAGGCCCGGATAGACGCCGGGGGGCATCGCAGACTCATTGAGGAAGAGCACGATATCAGGCGGCGTACCAACGGGCTTGCATGTGATGGTGCCTGCGGTGATGGGTGGAATGCTGGAGCGAGGCGCAACTTCCATAAAGCCCTTGTTGGCGAATAGTTGCGGCAGATCTCCAATTGATGTCATGAAGGAGGAGAGCGCGAAATAACGCTCATTAAAGAAATCTGCGTTGCGCTGTGCCAGCGGCAAATGGCCGAGAAAGCCCATGACGAGGGCCGCGCCTATCAGTTGCGAGCGATGACGCAAGGAGAGATTGCGCGGCATGTCATGGCGCCACACGAAAGACAGCGCGATGGCACTCATGGCGAGCGCCAGCAACATCAGCCATGCCTGGTGGGGATAGGCCGAGAAGAAAAATTCGACGGGCGCTGAGCTGACATAGAAGGCCAGATCATAGGCATGGAGACTCATCGCCACGAGCGCAAATTTCGCGCGAGAGGCAATGAAGATCGCGATCAGGGCGAGCGTGGTGATGGCAAAGGCGACCCGCGGGCGGGCAAGCAGCGCCGTCAGAAAAAGCATACTGGCCAGATGCACGGCCAGCACGCCCAGAAGCAGGAGGGGCTCCGGCTCGCCATACCACAGAAAAACACCCCAGCCGACAACGGCGCTCGTGCCCGCAACCTCCGGCCGGAGGCGGGCGAGTGGCGCCACAAACTTCTTTGTGTGCTCAAAACTGGGGATGAGCGACACGGCGTCTCCCGGAATGTGAAGGTCTCATGACAGATGTGGCATGAAAGGGGGAAAGCTACAACGCCAAGCCAGCTTTTCGGGCCTGTCCGGGGGGTGCTTTCGTTGCCGCCTCTGACTTGATAGTTAACGGCCAGATCGGAGAATTTCATGAGCACTGAACCCGCTAAAGCATTTCCCGTGTCCTGGGATCAATTCCACCGTGACTCGCGTGCGCTGGCTTGGCGCCTGTCTGGCGAGAAGGGGCTGCGCGCCATTGTCTGCATCACGCGCGGCGGTCTGGTGCCGGCCGCCATTGTTGCGCGCGAGCTTGGAATTCGCATCATCGAGACGGTGTCCATCGCCAGCTATGGTGAGGATCGTCAGCAGGGCTCGCTCAACGTGCTCAAGGGCATTACGCCAGACCTTATGTCAGGCGAAGGCGAGGGCATTCTGGTCGTGGATGATCTTGTCGATACGGGTGCCACGATGAAGCTGGTGCGCCAGATCTTGCCCAAGGCCCATGTGGCGACGGTCTATGCCAAGCCGCTGGGACGCCCGCTGGTTGACACTTTCGTCACCGAGGTCTCGCAGGACACCTGGATCTATTTCCCGTGGGATCTGGAACTGTCTTACGCCAAGCCTATCGCCGGTAAAGGCTAAGGAACCTTCAGCCTTGCCGTGCGTTGGCGAGGCGTAGAGGTCATCATGAACGAGACAGAACCCCGCATCGTCTACAGGCCCGCCGGGGGAGGCGGTGGGGGTGAATGAGGAGATGATCCGCAAG
>Ga0315899_10007150_pt1 | contig 11991 bp, 6 predicted proteins | sample LakEriMetagenome_2_FD_203518 | JGI IMG/M metagenome (GOLD analysis project Ga0315899, IMG submission 203518) | Freshwater fungal communities from buoy surface, Lake Erie, Ohio, United States - Buoy 4 MA112 | ecosystem: Environmental > Aquatic > Freshwater > Lake | place: USA: Lake Erie, Ohio... | reverse complement strand
TGGTGTTCCCAATAGTTTACAGCTACCTTCCGCCTCCTTCGGAGCGCCACTTGGGACACCTCAATTCACCCTGGCTCGAACGGATTCTTGACTCACTCGTCCGCACTGTCATATTCAAGCGCGTTTGGGTTTATACCTTGACAATTCTGGTTACCGGCCTTGGTGTATACGGCATCAGTCGCATGCATACGACGGGTAACATCGTGGATGATATCCCGGACACAGACCGCGTCATCACCGACTTGAAATGGTTCGAGTCGAATTTCAACGGTGTAATGCCTTTTGAAATTCTGGTGGATTGTCAGAAAAAAGGACAAATCACCAAAGAGAAAAACCTCCAGAAAATCGAGGAATTGCAGCAACTGCTTGCCAATTATGAATTGAAGTTGGCCGATACTATCATCCATCCGTTTTCAAAATCACTGTCCATCGTCGACGCCGGCAAATATGTAAAGCAAGCCTTTTACGATGGCGATAGCGCCTATTACACACTCATTAACCGTGAAGAACAAGCCTTCATTGGAGAGTACATCAGCAGTGAAGACAGAGCGGATAAAGGCGTGCAAAAGACATTTCTGGACAGCACCAAGCGTATGACGCGCATTACGGCTCAGGTAGCGGATATCGGCACCAAAGAAATGGACCGCTTGATGAGCGAGATCAAGCCGCAAATCGACAGCATCTTTGATCCTGCCAAGTATAAAGTGACGCTTACGGGCACCTCCATTGTATTTCTGGAAGGAACTAACTATCTCGTCGGTGACTTGTTCAGCTCGCTGCTCTTCGGGGTCATCATCATCTCCATCATGATGGCCATCATGTTTTGGAGCGCACGAATGGTTTTCATCTCGTTCATACCGAATATCATTCCTCAGATTGTTACCGCCGGTATCATGGGATTTGTGGGAATCCCGTTGAAACCATCAACCATTCTCGTTTTCAGTATTGCGCTCGGCATTACCGTCGACAACACTATTCATTATCTGGCCAAATACCGTCAGGAACTGAAGTATCACGATTGGAAAATCAAAGAATCCGCCTTGCTCGCTATTCGCGAAACAGGAGCAAGTATGGTATACACCTCTCTTGTTCTGTTATTCGGCTTTGGCTGTTTTGCGGCCAGTGAATTTGAGGGAACCAGAGCACTGGGCGTACTCACAGCCGTTACATTGCTGGTGGCCATGATTACCAACCTGATTATCCTTCCGGCCTTGTTGCTCTCTTTCCAGAAGCGCATCACAACGAAGTCATTCAAAGAGCCATTCTTTCAATCACTGGATGAAGAAGACGATCTGCATTACGACGATTGGAGCGTTCGAAAAATCGAATTGGAAAAGAACTAATTTTGAAGGAGTGAATTTTCGAAAAATCTCATTCCGGTAGCTATGAAAGGAATCATTCTCGCAGGAGGCAGTGGAACTCGCCTATACCCGCTCACACTCGCCATCAGCAAGCAACTCATGCCTGTTTACGACAAGCCGATGATTTACTATCCGCTGTCGACACTTTTGCTCTCGGGTATCCGTGAAATTCTCATCATTTCAACTCCTCATGACCTGCCCGGATTTCAAAAGCTGCTGGGTGATGGTTCACAATTGGGTTGCTCCTTCAGCTATCAGGTGCAGGAAGTTCCCAATGGACTGGCTCAGGCGTTCGTATTAGGTGAATCGTTCATCGGCAATGATAAAGTAGCGCTTGTTCTAGGTGACAATATCTTCTACGGCAAAGGCTTCGGTAAAATTCTGCGTGAAAACACCACAATCGATGGTGGATTGGTTTACGCCTATCACGTCAGCGATCCGGAACGATACGGGGTGGTTGAATTCGATAAAGACGGCAAAGCCATTAGCATCGAAGAAAAACCCCAAGAGCCCAAGAGTAACTACGCCGTTCCCGGACTATACTTCTACGACAATGATGTCGTTGGAATTGCCAAAAACCTCAAACCAAGTGCCCGCGGCGAATATGAGATTACGGATGTAAACCGAGAGTATCTGCGCCAAGGTAGACTCAGCGTTCAGCGCATGGACCGTGGCACGGCATGGTTGGATACGGGAACTTTTCTCTCACTCATGCAAGCCGGTCAATATGTGCAGGTCATAGAAGACCGCCAAGGACTGAAAATTGGTTGTATCGAAGAAATAGCCTGGCGATTGGGCTTTATCAACGATGCACAATTAGAACAATTGGCCAAGCCGCTTGTTAATAGTGGCTATGGAAAATACATCCTTGAGCAACTCAAAGCAGGTCGATAAACCAATGCTGACTACCCAAGATTTCCAGGCCCTCATCGATAAAAAAATCGAAGGTTTCTGTAGGAAAAACGGAGACTCCAATATTCTCCAGCCCGTCAATTATATACTCAATCTGGGGGGAAAACGAGTGCGGCCATTGCTCACGCTTATGGCAGCAGACTTATTTTCAGACGATATTGAGGATGCTGTTTATCCGGCGATCGCCATCGAGATTTTCCACAACTTCACCCTGATGCATGACGACATCATGGACAACGCCCCACTGCGTAGAGGCCACGCTACTGTCCATGAAAAATGGAACCGCGATGTTGCCATCCTTAGCGGCGATGCCATGCTGATTCAAGCCTACCAACTCATCATTAAGACGAGGCCGGAATGCCTTGGAGAGGTAATGCAGATCTTCAATAAGACGGCTTTGGAAGTTTGCGAAGGACAGCAGCTCGACATGGATTTTCAGTCACGCAGTGATGTCACCATTGCCGAATACGTCGAAATGATTCGACTCAAAACATCGGTCTTACTGGGAGGCGCTATGAAAATCGGAGCCACAATCGCAGGAGCATCCGAAAGTGACAGCGAGTCAATCTACAACTTCGCGATTGACCTCGGTTTATCGTTTCAATTATGGGACGACTATCTCGATGCCTTTGGCGATTCATCCAAAACCGGCAAACAAACAGGGGGCGATATCCTTGCCGATAAAAAAACCTTTTTGATGATCCGTGCGCAGGAAAAGGCATCTACCAAGGAGCGAGAAATACTGTCACAATGTGCCGCAGGTACTATTAACGGTCAGCAAAAAATAACTACGACATTGGATCTGTTCAAAGCATTAGGCGTTGATGCGGAATTACAATCGGAAGTGGAACGCTACTACAACAGCGCGCTTCAACACCTTGACCGCATTCATATTGCGGACGAGCGAAAGATGCACATACGCCAATTAGCATTGGCGTTGCATCATCGACAATTCTAATAGCTTACTTTCCTCCGATACGATCAAAGTGACCGGTAGTCACCTTTCCGTCTGAGCGCGTGAAGATGAAGAAATATGTCCCATCGGCATTGTCCTTACCGTCCCAGTTATTCTTGTAGTCGTCATCCTCGAAGACGAGCTTACCCCAACGATCAAAGACCTTCAACGAACTGCCTCGGAATCCCTCGATACCGGAGATTTGAAACGTATCATTCTTTCCGTCACCGTTTGGTGTCATGACGTTCGGAATTTTAGTATCGCATTGATCCACGAAAATGGTGCTTGTTCCCGATGAGTTGCATTGATCAGTGAAGGTCACTTGATAAACACCGAAGTATTCAGCAATGAATGAATAGTCGATTAACTCAAGAGAATCCACATTGTAAACTACTGAATACGGTGGCGCTCCCGCTCGCGCTAAATCCTCTGTTTGCAAGCCGAAGCAATTGTAGACCGTAGGAGCTACGAAAATCGGTCCGGGCTCAACCACCGAGAAATCTTCGCTAAACGTATTGCCACACCAGTCGGACATGGTAATTGAATACTCTCCGGCATCTCCCACCTCGAACGCATGGGTTGGCGTTTCCAAGCCATCCGACCATAGATAACCGTATGGAGGGAAGCCACCGGTGATATTTGGTGCTACAACCGTATCATTGTTACAAATGTACACGGGCTTCATTTCTACTGAAGGTGCGATATAATCACGAATGATAATGTTGGTAGTCAGCGTATCGAGTTGCCCCTCCAAGTTGATGTAATACATGTCGATATTGAGGGTTTCATCACCTTCATTATCGATACCATCAGCGACTGTTTCAATGGGAATAATCACGGTCTCGCCTTGCAAACTGAAGGTTGTCGGTAATGCGGCGAAGTCGACACCATTGATGGCAATACCGGAGTAATTCAAATCGACATCGAGCACCTCGGCAGCGCATGCAGGTGGTTCAAGGCGCAACTCTCCGTCAAGACATCCCTCAATCAAAACAAGCTCATCAAAACCTGTTGGACCGTCAATAGCGTATGCTGAAATTCCGGCACCGGATGTTTGGAAGCTACCCTCCTCAAATACGACCAATGACTTCAAAGAAGCATCCGATCCATCGGCAATGGCCAGTTTCATGTGATAGGTTTCTCCGCAAACCATGTCGGCATAAACACGCAAAGAGTCCGTATATCCCGTGCAGCTCACGGTGTTATTGATCGTATTGCCCGGATTGTCGATGTAATACTCAGAATTGAGCACGTTGTTTACAGAAGAAATCGTGATAGGCAAAAAAGGATCGCTATTGGGAACACCTGCGATATTTTGCGCTCCGTCAGGGAATGCAGCAGGAGCTGCGTATGGGCCGGTTATGCCCGGACCTGAAAGGAAAAACGCGAATACGTCATTGTAAGTGGAATTCACCCATGTCAAGTATTCGTCGGAACCAAAAACATATTTGAAGGTCAGGATAGGCCCGGTCGCCACGAAGTCAAATTCCAAAATCGCCACGTCATTCACGTCATCGACCGTGAAGGTTTGACCAATAAGCGGAGGAACAGAGTTCGCGATCTCCAATAAATCCGGCTCAACCATGACGCTATTCAAAGGCTCGCCCCCTAATCCATTCGGCGCGAAATTCTCAACACTACTCGTGCATAAGATTACACCATTGGTAATGGGGAAATTTCCACCTGCATTTTGATACGTACCGACTTGGATGACATCCCCGGTAAAGGTGATATTGCTTACCTCGAGGTCAGCCCCTACCAGCGCAGCTACAGCCTCTGCCGGTGTTACGGTGGTTACAGTTAACTGTGCGTTTGCTTGCCAAGAAGCACACATCAGTAAAAAGATACAGCTAAATTTTCTCATATTCATATACGTCTTTTTCGGTGACCATAATCCGGCAATTAAAGTTGCCTGTTAGCGCATCACCCTTATCATTCCGCTACGTTCGATGGTATTGTATCTGGCGTCGGTTGCTCGCAAAATAAAGCTATAAAGCCCGTCCATCACAAAATAATCGCCTCCTAAATACCCCCCTGTCCAGAACTCCTCCATGTCGCGCGTCTCAAAGACGACCTGTCCAAAGCGATTGAAAATTGTCAAGTGATAAGAAAGCACGTCTCTGCCCACGGGCTTATACACGTCATTCAGGCCATCACCGTTGGGACTGAATGCATTTGGAATATAGATTTCCCCGGTAGCCTGAAAGGTCTGACTGACCGTATTGTGACAACCCAACGGCGTGTACGCATGCAAGGTTGCCACCCATTCGTCTAGTGTATTGAACCTATGTTCAGTGTTGTGATCATTCGATAAAGATCCATCCGAAAACTCCCAAAACGTCACGAGGGAATCCGGCAATAAATTCGTCAATCCAATTGTCTCATCGTCCAAGTAAACCGAATTGAAGCTCGGTTGAATGAAGTCCGTATTCACCAGCACCTGATCGGTAGCTACGTTTCCGCAGAGGTCATTGACAACGCATAGATATACACTCGGCCCGAGCGGTGTAAAACGCGCAACGGGGTTATTGGACATTCCCTCCCATTGAATAGTCAAAGCACCGATTCCACCTGTTGCCTGGGCATACACCTCAATTTCATCATAAAGGCATATGGTGGTGTCCGAAGTGATGGTTAATTCAATAGGCACTTCAGGTATAAAAATCATAAGGGAATCACTGCCCGTGTTTCCGCACTCATCGGTTACCTGAAGGTGAATCGGCGTGTCTATCGAAGCCGTGTAATCTGTCTGCGTTTGACTGCTAAACAGCGCGTCATCTGCCCTCCATTCATAGGTTAGGTTGCCGCTACCTCCCGACACCTGCGGTATGAGCTCGTTGGTTGTTATGCAATTGCTCTCAACATTATCACCCAGCAAGACTTCGATGACAACATCGGGCACAACCACATCGACTGCATCGAGCGAACTATTGCCGCATTCATCCTCTACAAACAGCGTCAATTCCGCTGTCTGTGCGAAAAAATCAGCATAGCCCGCTGCGGCGCTCACCGTCGAACCGTCTATTTGCCAGTTGTACGTGTAGGAACCAACACCTCCGGAAACTGTTGGATTCAACGCAACCTGATCGATACAACGCACTTCCCAATCGGCGCCCAATTCAAAATCCACCGGCACCGCAGGCACCTGAAAGTCCAACAAATCATCGGCAACAACCCCGCACTGATCTTCAACCTGCAATTCAATAGTGCCGGTTTGATCGCTCATGTAGGTCAGTTGTGCTGCAATCGATTGCAATGCACCATCCACATACCAAGCATAACTGTAAGTGCCGTATCCTCCGGAAATAACAGGAACGATATCGACAATATCTAAGCAGGTCACAGATAAATCCGCACCCAGGTCGAGAACCAGCGGAGGATTTACCTCAAACAAAACATCCACTGTTGTACTCACAGACTCCACGCCGCACGTGTCACTCACCGTGAAATTGTAAGTCGTTGCGGCCGACGGAAAAACCGTATGTGCAAGCCCTTCAAAACCATCCGACCAGGTTATGGTGTAATCTCCAAGTCCGCCGGTGACCTGCGGCTCCAACAGCGCGGCTTGCCCGCAATTAATGGTCACATCTTGTGTCGACACATTGAGCGCGGGTAAATCATAGATGCCGATAGAAACCGTTGCGTTCGTTGAAGCACAACCTGAATTCTCCAGCGTTATATCGAGGGTTTCCATTCCCTCCAATACAAAATCCTGGACTGCTTCAAAATTCAAAATCACCTCTTCAATTCCCGGTGGAAACACAACCTCAGTGTATGGAAAGATGATATCTGTTCCGATAATCGCATTTCCTGCGAATGACAAACTATAGGTCTGCTCGCCGTCTATACTTCCGGTGCGTGAGAACGCCAAACTTCCCGGCTGGCAGCCCTCAAAAATCCCTCCATCGGCCGGTGCTGAATATGCAGGGGGAGCATAATTCAACGACAAGACATTACTCTGAAAACTACCTCCCTCCAGATACACCCATGAATCATAGAGATCATCGAAACCGTCACCGATTGCGATTTTAATGTGATATAGCTCGCCGCAAATGACTTCCGCATAAGCTGTCAAAACGGTCGTAAATCCATTGGCCTGGATATTCGCCATATCACCACCGTTGTTGTTGTAGTACTGCGCGTATTCGCCGGCATTCACTGTATTGATACTGATGGGAACAGTAGTCCCAGGCACCAGCGCGATATTCATGGCGTTGTTGCTGAACGGCCCCGATAAGCCGGGCCCACTCAGAAAAAACGCAAAGGCATCATTGAAGTTCTGATTGACGAAATCGGGATATTCTTCTGAGGAAAAAACATAGTTGAACGCCAAACTGTCGCCCGTGGGAATAAAGTCAAACTCCAATACGGCCGTGTTGTGCAACTCTTGTCCACTGAGCTGCTCCAGGTCATCATCACCTACACTGTCGCTTCCTGAGGGTGGACCGCCACTAAATCCGTTTTCATCGTTAGGGCCTGCTGCACCGTCGACATTACCCGTGCCAATCACTACACCACTGCCAATACCCAATCCGCAACCATTACAATTGAAGCCTGCTATCTGAGCGTTATTGCCTTGAAAGGTGATATTATTAGCCGTGACCCCGGCACCAAGCAATACATCCTGCACGGCGCCTGTGGCATTAATTACATTGTCAATTGTTAACTGCGCTTGAGCGTCTAAGCAGATCGCCCCCAGAATGAGAATCAAAAATTTGCGCAGGCTAAACATGAATCTTGGCTCGGGTTTTCCTAGCTAAAGTAATGTATATCATTTGTATTATCAAACATCCTTGCGTTTTCTTGGTTGTAAATTGTACATTTGAAACCTATGGAGGAAATTATCCGAATTGAAGGTCTCACCAAGCATTATCGCATCGGTGATGAAGTTATCAAAGCCTTGAACGGCGTGGATTTGTCCATTCGCAAAAACGAATACGTAGCACTCATGGGGCCCTCCGGTTCGGGCAAGAGCACCATCATGAATATCATCGGATGCCTCGACACACCGACCTCGGGCAGTTATTTCCTCAATGGTCCGGACGTCGCTCAGCTCAGCGATAATGAATTGGCTGAAATTCGAAACAAGGAAATCGGCTTCGTATTTCAAACCTTCAATCTGCTGCCTCGCTACAGTGCCCTGGATAATGTGGCGCTACCCTTGGTGTATGCCGGTGTGCCCAAAGAAGAGCGGCAAGAACGCGCCAAGCAAGCACTGATTAGCGTTGGACTGGGCGACCGCTTGCATCACAAGCCCAATGAGCTCTCCGGAGGACAACGTCAGCGCGTAGCCGTGGCGCGCGCCCTGGTGAATCGCCCCTCCATCATTCTGGCCGATGAACCAACGGGTAACCTCGATACAAAAACAAGCCATGAAATCATGGGGCTTTTCGATGACATTCACGCAGCCGGCAATACCATCGTGATTGTAACGCACGAGGAAGATATTGCGCGTATGGCGCGCAGAATCGTACGCATGCGCGACGGCAAAGTGGAAAGTGACTTAATCAACGCACCAGCGGCATCCTTGGCGGGGGCTTGATTTAATCAAGACAGGAGCGCCGCACCTTTAATTCAATTAGACATACCCCGTTTCAAAAAACCGCCATTGTTTCCTTCAGCGAATAAGGCTTTCCTGTGGTAAATTCGCGGCTCAACTTTTTTCCCATGGCTCATCCGACTATCGCCGACCTGTTTAAATCGCAACCCATCGACAGCACCGTCACCGTTCGTGGCTGGGTGCGTACGTTGCGTAACGATCAATTTCTTTCCGTTTCTGACGGTTCCACCATTCGCACCATGCAGATTGTGGTCAATAAGGAACAACACGGAGAGTCCACTCTGAAGCGCCTTCAAACAGGTGCATCAGTAGCAGCAACGGGTAAAGTCCAAAAGAGCCTTGGCAAAGGCCAAGACATTGAAATCATCTGCGATACACTGGAAATTTTGGGTGATTGCGACCCCAATGAATATCCCATTCAGATGAAGCGTCACTCACTGGAGTTTCTGCGTGAAAAAGCACACCTGCGTTTCCGCACCAATACGTTCGGTGGCGTATTCCGCATTCGCCATCACCTGGCGTTTGCCATCCACAAATTCTTCAATGACCGCGGTTTTTACTACCTCCACTCCCCCATCATCACAGGAAGTGATGCTGAAGGGGCCGGAGAAATGTTCCGCGTCACCAACTTGAATCCCGAAGAAATAGCCGAAAAAGGAAGCGTCGATTACAGTGAAGACTTTTTCGGCAAGCCCACCAATCTGACGGTGAGCGGACAACTCGAAGCTGAGCTCGCAGCACTTGCGTTGGGTAAAGTCTACACCTTTGGGCCAACCTTCCGCGCCGAAAACTCCAACACCAGCCGTCACTTGGCTGAGTTCTGGATGATAGAGCCTGAAGTTGCCTTCAACGACATCGTCGACAACATGGATCTTGGCGAAGATTGCTTGAAGTTCTGTATTCAGTATGCACTGGATAACTGCAAGGATGATCTCGAATTCCTGCAAGAGCGCGAACTCAACGAAGACAAGCAAAAGCCTGTCGATGATCGCCAATCCATGCCCCTGTTGGAACGCTTGAATATGATTGTAAGCAACGAATTCGAGCGCGTCACTTACACCGAGGCCATCGACATCCTGCTTAACTCCAATCATTTCAAGAAAAAGAAATTCAAATACCCGGTAGAATGGGGAATCGACATGCAAAGTGAGCATGAGCGCTACCTGGTTGAGAAGCACTTTCAGAAACCGGTCATCATCACCGGATATCCTGCGGCCATCAAAGCGTTCTACATGCGCATGAATGAGCCTGATGAGCAAGGGCGTAAAACCGTTGCCGCGATGGACATACTCGTGCCCGGTATCGGAGAAATTATCGGCGGATCACAGCGCGAAGAACGCTATGAAATGTTGCGTGAAAAATGCGCGCAATTCAATATTCCGGAAGATCATATTTGGTGGTACCTGGAGACCCGTAAATTCGGAACATGCAAGCATGCCGGATTTGGTATGGGCTTCGAACGACTGATTATGTTCGTAACGGGAATGTCGAATATCCGCGATGTGATTCCATTCCCGCGCACTCCGCAAAACGCAGAATTTTAAGATCAGGCCATTAGTTCACGCGCATTGGCAAGCGATGCTGCAGTAAGCTTTTTACCACTGAGCATTTCGGCCAATTCATTGATGCGGTCCTCGCCTTCCAGCGGAGCCACTTCCGTGAAGGTAGTAATCTCATCGGCGTACTTACGCACCTTCCAATGATGATCTGATTTGCCAGCAATTTGTGGTAAATGTGTTATAACAATCAACTGCATCTCTGCGCTCATTTCTTTGAGAATGCGACCGATTTTCAAGCCTACCTCACCACTCACCCCTTGATCGATTTCATCAAGAATCAACACGGGCAATTTGCGATGTTTACTGATGGAGGCTTTTATGGCCAGCATCACGCGCGAGAGCTCTCCGCCGCTGGCAACCTTGTGTATGGCCTGGAATTGCGACCCTTTGTTGGCCTTGAATAAAAACGACACCTCATCCATACCCAATGCATGAAACGTAGTGCCCTTCTCCACGCGCAACGACACACCTGCGTGCTCCATGCTCAATTGTGCGAAGTATCCTGACATCTCCTTTTCAGCCCGCAAAGCGCCGGAAATTCTGGTTTCGTGAAGCTCGTCTGAAAGCTCAGCAAGCTTCCTTTCATAACCGGCACATTGCTTTTGCAGTTGCTCTATCTTTTCGTCGCTCGTGTTGGATAGCTCCACTTTGTTCGCCAATTCAATCTCCAACTGAACCAATTCTTCTACCGAATTCATTCGATGTTTCTTCTGCAATGAATACAGTGCTGACAGGCGATCTCCAAGCATTTGCGCTTTACGGTCATCGACTTCAACACGACCGGAGAAGCTTTCCATGTCACGCGATAACTCGCGCAACTCAACCAGCGAACTCTCCAATCGGGTAATGTAATCCTTCATTCCGGCGTGCTCTCCACCCAATTTGGTCAATTGCGCCTTGGCTCTACTTATCAGTTGAAATGCACTCTCCTCGCCGCCCTCTATAAAACCGTGAGCGGCTTCAAGTGCACTTTTGATTTGCTCGGCGTTGTTGAGCATATGTAATTCCTGCTCGAGGGCCTCTTGCCGCAGATCATGCAGATCCGCTTTGCGCAACTCCTGCAATTGAAACTGGATGTAATCCATTTCCTGCTGCCATTGTCCCTGACTGCGCACCAATTGATCAAGCGCCGCAGTAGCCTCTTTCCAGGTATCATACACCTCCCTGTAGTTGGCAAGTAATTGATTGTTGGCTGCAAATGCATCGAGCACAGCAAAACGAAAAGCTCGCTCACTCAAAAGTGAATTCTCATGCTGGCTGTGAATATCAACGAGCTGAGCACCCAATGCCTTCAGCACGTTTAACGGCACCGGCGTATCGTTGATGAATGCGCGGCTCTTTCCTCCCGGAGCAATCTCTCTGCGCACCGTTGTCCGTGCTTCGAAATCCAAATCGTGATCGGCAAAGAACGTTTCCGACACCATGCCTTGTAAATCGAAAACCGCCTCTACAATGCACTTTTTCGATTCATCGCGAATAGCCTTTTGATCGGCACGTTCGCCAAGCAACAAACCGAACGCACCCAACAAAATCGACTTACCACTTCCTGTTTCTCCCGTGATGGCCGTAAAGCCTGTCTCAGGATGTAAAACCAGGCTATCAATGAGCGCGTAGTTGCTTATGCTTAATGATTTCAACATAAAA
>Ga0315899_10007148_pt1 | contig 11993 bp, 23 predicted proteins | sample LakEriMetagenome_2_FD_203518 | JGI IMG/M metagenome (GOLD analysis project Ga0315899, IMG submission 203518) | Freshwater fungal communities from buoy surface, Lake Erie, Ohio, United States - Buoy 4 MA112 | ecosystem: Environmental > Aquatic > Freshwater > Lake | place: USA: Lake Erie, Ohio... | reverse complement strand
GGTAGGTGACTTAAACAAGAGAAGAGGTCAAATTGAAGGCATGGATTCTAAAAACAACACCCAAGTTATTAAGGCCAAGGTACCTTTGGCAGAGATGTTTGGTTATGTTACTCAACTACGCACAATCACTTCCGGTAGAGCATCGTCCACAATGGAATTTGATCACTATCAAGAAGCACCTAGAGGTGTTGCAGATGAGGTGGTAGCTAAAATCAAAGGTAAAAAAGCAGAAAAAGTATAACATATATAGTTCTTTATTCAATATACAATGAGCCAAAAAATCAGAATCAAACTTAAATCTTACGATTACAATCTGGTAGATAAATCTGCAGAGAAAATCGTAAAAACAGTAAAGTCTACAGGTGCTGTTGTGAACGGACCAATTCCACTTCCAACTAACAAGAAAATTTTTACTGTGTTGCGTTCGCCACACGTTAATAAAAAGGCAAGAGAACAATTTCAGTTGTGTTCTTATAAAAGATTGCTCGATATTTACAGCTCAACCTCAAAAACTGTTGATGCATTGATGCGCCTCGAGTTACCAAGCGGAGTAGAGGTGGAGATTAAAGTGTAAGTGCAAGTAGAAGTAATAAGTTAATTTTAAAAAGAAGAGTATTTAAAAATTATAATAATGTCAGGAATAATTGGTAAAAAAGTAGGAATGACCAGTATTTATGATGCCAATGGTAAAATTATACCATGCACAGTAGTTGAAGCTGGTCCTTGTGTAGTTACGCAAGTAAGATCCAAAGAGGTTGACGGTTATGAAGCCGTTCAGCTTGGTTATGAGGAGCGCAAAGAAAAGCACACCTCAAAAGCCATGATGGGTCATTTTGCCAAAGCACAAACAACCCCAAAACGCAAACTTGTTGAATTCAAAGGATTCACAGATGAGAAGAAGCTAGGGGATATTGTTAATGTTGAACTTTTTGAAGAAGGCGACTTCGTGGATGTTGTCGGAACCTCCAAAGGAAAAGGTTTTCAAGGTGTTGTTAAGCGCCACGGATTTAGTGGAGTAGGTGGTCAGACTCATGGTCAGCACAATCGCCTCAGAGCGCCAGGTTCTTTAGGTGCATCATCATTTCCTTCAAGAGTATTTAAAGGAATGAGAATGGCCGGAAGAATGGGTGGAGATAGAGTTAAAGTTCAAAATTTACAAATTTTAAAAGTGTTAACCGACAAAAATCTTTTGATCATTAAGGGATCTGTCCCGGGTGCAAAGGGTTCTTATGTTCTAGTTGAAAAATAAGATGGAATTAAAGGTATTAAACAAAGAAGGAAAAGAAACAACCAATAAGGTTGTTCTTAATAAAGAAATTTTTGGTGTTGAACCAAATGACCATGCTATTTATCTTGATGTGAAACAGTACCTAGCTAATCAGCGTCAGGGAACCCACAAAGCTAAAGAAAAGGCAGAGGTTGCTTACAGCACAAGAAAGTTAAAACGTCAAAAAGGTACCGGTGGTGCTCGTGCTGGAAGTAGAAAATCAGGAACAATGGTTGGTGGAGGTAGATTCTTCGGACCACGTCCAAGAAACTACAGCTTCAAGTTAAACAAGAAATTGAAGGTGCTAGCAAGAGCTTCTGCATTAACCTACAAAGCCCAAGAAAACAAAATTACAGTTGTAGAGAACTTCAGTTTCGAAGCTCCGAAAACCAAAAAATATTTGGATTTGATGAAAAATTTAAATGTTTTAGATAAAAAAACATTGCTAGTGCTTTCTGAATCAAATAAAAATGTATATTTGTCGGCTCGAAATTTAGGTAACACAAAGGTTGTAAGTGCTTCAAATATAAATACTTACGATGTTTTAAACGCTCAAAACCTGATTCTTTCAGTGGGATCTTTGACCGAAATTGAGAAATTATTTAACTAAAAATTAAGAATTTTCCATCATGGAAACACTAATAAAACCGGTGATAACCGAAAAAATGACCGCTCAAGGTGAAAAGATGAACCGTTTTGGTTTTATTGTACATCCCAATGCCAATAAAATTGAAATCAAAAATGCCGTTGAGAAAGCTTATAATGTTAATGTAGTAAATGTTTGGACACAAAATTATATTGGCAAGCTTAAAACACGTAACACCAAAAGAGGTCCGGTAACTGGTGTTGCTAATCGCCACAAAAAGGCGATCGTTTCATTAAAAGAAGGTGAAACAATTGATTTTTACAGTAATATTTAATTAAGAAATGGCACTAAGAAAACTTCGCCCATTAACGCCTTCGCAGCGTTTTAAAATGGCAAATACATTCGAGGAGGTAACAGCTTCCAAACCTGAGAAAAGTTTAATTGAACCGGTTAAAAAGTCAGGTGGAAGAGATTATACAGGTAAGATGACCATGCGCTATATCGGTGGTGGTCACAAGAAAAATTATCGTATCATCGATTTCAAAAGAAGTAAGGATGGTATTGAAGGAACAGTGAAAACTATTGAGTACGATCCTAATCGTAGTGCACGTATTGCTCTTGTTTTCTACAAAGATGGAGAAAAGAGATATATGATTGCTCCTGCTGGCTTAAAAGTTGGTCAGAAAGTAATGTCAGGAAAAGGTGCTGCTCCCGAAGTAGGTAATGCTCTTTTATTGAGTGAAATACCATTAGGAACAATTATCCATGCGATTGAATTGCATCCAGGCCAAGGCGCGGTGATGGCAAGAAGCGCTGGTACTTATGCACAACTTGCTGCTCGTCAAGATAAATACGCTGTGATTAAAATGCCTTCCGGTGAAACACGCATGATACTATTAACATGCAAAGCAACTATTGGAGCTGTATCAAACGCTGACCATAACTTAGAAGTAAGCGGTAAAGCTGGTCGCTCACGTTGGTTAGGACGCAGACCAAGGACTAGACCGGTTGTGATGAACCCAGTTGATCACCCAATGGGTGGAGGTGAAGGAAGGGCTTCAGGAGGTCATCCACGTTCGCGTAAAGGTATTCCTGCTAAAGGATACAAAACAAGATATCCTAAAAAGGCATCTAACAGATACATCATCGAAAGAAGAAAGAAATAATATAAACGGTTTAATGGCCCTGTTAAATGGGTTCACAACTAAAAAAGAAATAAATGGCACGTTCACTCAAAAAAGGTCCTTTCATCGACCACAAATTAGAAAAGAAAGTATTGGCTGCAGTTGCCAGTGGAAAAAAAACTGTGATTAAAACATGGTCAAGAAGATCCATGATTACACCTGATTTTGTTGGTCAAACAATTGCAGTACACAACGGAAATAAATTTATTCCTGTTTATGCTACTGAGAATATGGTAGGTCACAAATTGGGTGAATTTTCTCCGACAAGAAACTTTCGTGGACATGCCGGACAAAAGAAAGACAAAGGTTCAAAATAATATTGTAAGGATACATACACATGGGCGTTAGAAAACATAAAGCAGCAGAAGCCAGAAAAGAGGCAAACAAAAATATCAGTTTTGCCAAGCTTAATAATTGTCCAACCTCTCCTCGTAAAATGAGATTGGTTGCCGACATGGTTAGAGGTATGAGTATCGATAAAGCTTTGTACCTATTAAAATACAATCCTAAGGAAGCTTCAGGACGATTAGAAAAGTTATTGCTCTCTGCAATTGCAAATTGGCGTGCTAAAAATGACGGTGTGCGTTTGGAAGAAAGCAATCTTTACATCAAAGAGGTTTTTGTAGACAGTGGTCTTCAAATGAAGAGATTGAGAACAGCACCGCAAGGAAGAGGTTACAGAATAAGAAAGCGTTCAAACCACGTTACCTTGGTTTTAGATAGCAAATCAGAAGTTAATTAATATTTAATACTTTCAATAGATACATGGGACAAAAAGCTAACCCGATAAGCAACAGATTAGGAATCATCAAAGGATGGGACTCTAATTGGTATGGTGGAAATAACTATGCCGATAAAATAGTTGAAGATTATAAGATCAGAAATTATTTGAATGCCCGTTTGGCGAAAGGTAGTATTTCAAAAATCATTATTGAAAGAACTTTAAAATTAATTACAGTTACCATCAATACTGCACGTCCGGGTATCATCATCGGAAAAGGTGGTAAAGAGGTTGATAAATTAAAAGAGGAGTTGAAGAAAATTACCAAGAAGGACGTTCAAATAAACATTTTTGAAATAAAGCGTCCTGAGCTCGATGCACAATTGGTTAGCGACAGCATAGCACGTCAAATTGAAGGTAGGATTTCATTCAGAAGAGCGATTAAAACTGCAATAGCTTCTTCTATGAGAATTGGTGCTGAAGGTATTAAGGTTAGTATTTCAGGTCGTTTGGCAGGTGCAGAAATGGCAAGAACAGAACATTATAAAGAAGGTAGAACACCACTTCATACATTCAGAGCTGATATCGATTATTCATTATCAGAGGCGCATACAACCTACGGAAGACTTGGTGTAAAGGTTTGGATCTGCAAAGGTGAGATTTATGGAAAAAGAGATTTATCTCCAAACATTGGTCAATCTGCCTCAGCAGGAGCTTCTGCCGGCAAAACGGATAGAAACGCACCTTCAAGAGGAGGGAGTGGAAAGCCGAGAGGTGGAGTGTCCGGAGTTGGAAAAAAAAGAAACAGTAAATAAAGTTAAGATTTTTTGATTATCAATAATATTTAAAAGAGATGCTACAGCCAAAAAGAACGAAGTATCGTAAGATGCACAAAATGAAGATGAAGGGGAACGCTAATCGCGGTAACCAGATTGCATTGGGTTCATTTGCGATTAAAGCTGAAGAAGGTGCATGGATCACGGCAAGACAAATTGAAGCAGCGCGTATCGCTGTTACCAGGTTCATGAAAAGAGAAGGTCAAATATGGATACGTATTTTCCCTGATAAGCCAATTACCAAAAAACCTGCTGAGGTTCGTATGGGTAAAGGTAAAGGTGCCCCTGAGTATTGGGTAGCGGTTGTGAAACCGGGAAGAATTATTTTTGAAGCCGATGGTGTGCCTTTAGCAACTGCCAAGGAGGCATTGAGATTGGCTGCTCAGAAATTGCCTATTACTACTAAATTTGTCGTAAGAAGAGATTATAAAGAAGATACCGTATAACAACGTTAAGTAAAACATCATACAATGTTAAAACAATCAGTCATAAAAGAGTTCAATGATGGCGAATTAAACGAGCGCTACACTGCTGAATTGGCATCACTTTCTAAAATGAAAATGAACCATGCCATATCACCATTGGAGAATCCTTTAATCATCAGAATAACAAGAAAAAATGTTGCGCGTTTGGCAACTGAAATTACTAAAAGAAAAAACAAATAATCATGGAAAGAAACCTTCGCAAAGAAAGAATAGGTTTAGTAGTTAGCAACAAGATGAACAAGTCTATAGTTGTGTCTATTGAGCGTAAGGTAAAGCACCCTAAGTATGGGAAATTCGTTAAGAAGACATCAAAGTTTGTTGCTCATGACGAAAACAACTCTTGCAGCATAGGTGATACAGTTAAAATTATGGAAACCCGCCCGCTAAGTAAGACTAAGAACTGGCGTTTGGTTGAAGTTTTAGAAAAGGTTAAATAATATTCCATTTAGGATTAATATAGTATAAAATGATACAACAGGAATCAAGGCTATCAGTAGCAGACAATAGTGGAGCAAAGGAAGTACTTTGCATTCGCGTGTTGGGCGGAACCAAAAGAAGATATGCTTCAGTTGGCGACAAAATTATCGTAAGTATTAAACACAGTTTACCAAGCGGAAACGTAAAAAAAGGTACCGTTTCTAAAGCTGTTGTTGTGAGAACTGCAAAGGAGGTTAAGCGTCAGGATGGATCTTATATTAGATTTGACGACAATGCTGTAGTTCTTCTTAATGCTTCTGATGAAATGAGAGGAACTCGTATCTTTGGCCCGGTTGCCAGAGAATTAAGAGAAAAACAGTTTATGAAAATAGTTTCATTGGCCCCGGAGGTGCTTTAATCAATACAAAATCATGCAAACTAAATTACACATAAAAAAAGGCGATACGGTAAAAGTTATAGCCGGTGACTCAATAGGTCAAGAAGGCAAAGTGCTGGAAATCGATCGCGCCAGTTTAAGAGCGATTGTTGAGGGTGTTAACATGGTATCTAAACATGCCAAACCATCAGCCTCGCAACCACAAGGTGGCATCATTAAAAAAGAAGCATCTATTCACATCTCTAACCTAATGCTTTCGATTGGTGGTAAAACAACCAAAGTAGGTAGAAAGAGAAATGATGATGGTAAAATAGTACGTTACGCTAAAAAAACAGGGGAGGTTATAAAATAATGACTTACGTTCCAAGACTTAAAGAAAAATACGCAAAGGATGTAGTTCCAGCGTTGAAAAAGCAGTTCGAGTACAAAAGTTCTATGCAGGTACCTCGTTTGCAAAAGATTTGCATCAATCAGGGGATTGGTTCAGCAGTTTCTGACAAGAAGCTGATTGATTCAGCCTTGAATGACCTTGCTACCATTACAGGACAAAAAGCAGTTGCAACCAAATCAAAGAAAGATATTTCTAACTTTAAGCTTCGTAAAGGTGTTCCAATTGGAATTAAAGTTACCTTACGTGGTGATAAAATGTATGAATTTCTTGACAGATTAATTTCTGTTGCTTTACCACGGATTCGTGATTTCCGCGGAATCAACGAAAAGTCATTTGATGGCAAAGGAAATTACACGATGGGTGTTACAGAGCAAATTATATTTCCTGAAATACAAATCGATAAAGTAAATAAAATAATGGGTATGGATATTACATTTGTAACATCTTCTCCAACAGATGCCGAGGCTTTTGCATTGTTAAAGCAGTTTGGCTTACCATTTAAAAACCAGAAAAACTAAGAAGTAACATGGCTAAAGAATCAATGAAGGCAAGAGAAGTAAAAAGAGTGAAACTTGCCGATCAGTTCGCTGAAAAAAGAGCTGCTCTTAAAGCTGCCGGTGACTATGTTGGCTTGCAGAAATTACCAAGAAATTCTGCTCCAACAAGACAAAGAAATCGTTGCAAACTAACCGGTAGACCAAGAGGATACATGAGACATTTCGGTCTTTCACGTATCACTTTTAGAGAGATGGCGTTGAATGGTAAAATACCGGGCGTAGTAAAAGCTAGCTGGTAAATAAAAAATAATTAAATTAGTATTCATATAATTATCCTGTGCGCGGGGTAACATATAATCAAAAACATGACAGATCCAATTTCAGATTATCTTACAAGATTAAGAAACGCCATTCAGGCCAACCACAGATTAGTAGAGATTCCTGCCTCTAACATGAAAAAGGAAATTACAAAAATCCTTTTCGAAAAAGGTTATATTTTAAATTATAAATTTGAAGATAACAGCGTTCAAGGGAATATAAAAATCGCCTTGAAATATCACCCAACCAACAAACTTAATGCTATCAGATCATTGGTACGCGTGAGCAAACCGGGTCTTAGAAAATATGCGGGCCATGCCAACTTACCAAAGGTAATGAACGGTTTAGGTATCGCTATTATCTCAACTTCTAAAGGTCTCATGACCGATAAAGAAGCGAGAAATTTGAATATTGGTGGTGAAGTTATTTGTTATATCTCTTAAATTATTTCAGTTATGTCAAGGATAGGAAAATTACCGATAGTAGTTCCCTCAGGAGTTGAGGTGAAAGTGTCGCCAACTAATTTGGTGACCGTAAAAGGAAAATTAGGTGAGTTAACACAACAACTTAAAGATGGCGTTTCAGTTGAAGTTGCCGATGGTAAAATAGAACTTAAGAGAGCAAGTGAGGAAAAATCTCACAAAGCACTTCACGGTCTATACCGTTCACTAATAGCTAATATGGTTAAAGGTGTTTCAGAGGGTTACAAAATTGAACAGGAGCTTGTTGGTGTTGGTTACAGAGCAGCAAATACTGGTCAAATGTTGGATCTAACCTTAGGTTATTCACACAATATAAGCATAGAGTTACCCAAAGAAGTAAAAGTAGCCACGGCCACAGAAAGAGGTAAAAACCCAACGATCACCATGACAAGCCATGATAAACAATTGCTTGGACAGGTTGCTGCCAAAATCCGTTCGCTGCGTCCACCTGAGCCTTACAAAGGTAAAGGTATCAAGTTCGTAAATGAACAGTTACGCAGAAAAGCAGGAAAATCAGCAGGTAAATAATAGGTATAAAACAACACATTAAAAGAACATAAAATGGCTTTAACTAAAGAAGCAAGAAGGGAAAGAATCAAAAGGAGAATCCGTAAAGTTGTTACAGGAGACGCTCAAAACCCTCGTTTATCAGTTTTCAGAAGTAATAAACAAATCTATGCACAATTGATTGATGATGTTACTGGTCGTACCATAGTGGCTGCATCATCAAAAGTGAAAGAGATAGCTGATCAAAAAGTGAATAAAATCGAGCAAGCTCGTCTGGTAGGTAAAGCTTTGGCGGAAAAGGCGCAAGCAGCCGGTTTAAGCAGTGCAAGATTTGACAGAAATGGTTATTTGTACCATGGTAGAATTAAATCTTTGGCTGATGCAGCTAGAGAGGCAGGTTTAAATTTTTAATATTTACATTGTAACAAGCATATAAATGTCAAACGCGCAAATTAAAAAAGTAAGATCAAGCGAGATTGAACTTAAAGATAAGTTAGTAAGTGTTCAACGTGTTACCAAGGTAACAAAAGGAGGACGTACATTCAGTTTTTCTGCTATCGTAGTGGTAGGTGATGAGCATGGTGTTGTTGGTTACGGTTTGGGTAAGGCAAAGGAAGTAACTGATGCAATCACCAAAGGTATTGAAGATGCTAAGAAGAATCTTATTAAAGTACCTATCATCAAAGGAACCGTGCCACATGAGCAAAATGGTAAATATAGCGGTGCAAGAGTGTTTTTAAAGCCTGCTGCGCATGGAACAGGAGTAATTGCTGGGGGTGCGATGCGTGCAGTTTTAGAAAGTGTTGGGGTAACTGACGTATTAGCAAAATCAAAAGGTTCTTCTAATCCGCACAATGTGGTTAAAGCCACTATTGATGCGCTTGTTCAAATGAGAGATGCGATAACAGTTTCTCAGCAAAGAGGAATCAGTATGCAAAGAGTTTTTAACGGATAATAAATAAAGCTTCATTATGGCTAAGATCAAAATAACACAGGTAAAAAGCGGTATCGACCGTCCTGAGAATCAAAAAAGAACACTCAGGGCCTTAGGCTTCACCAAGATGCATCAAGTGCTTGAGAAAGACGACAATGCCAATATTCGCGGCATGATTAATAAGGTTAAACACTTGGTATCCATCATCGATTAATAACGTTTAGAGCAACGATATAAAATGAACTTAAGTAATTTAAAGCCTGCAGAAGGCTCAACAAAAAACAGAAAAAGAATAGGTAGAGGTCAAGGTTCCGGCAGAGGAGGTACTTCCACACGTGGACATAAAGGTGCTAAATCTCGTTCAGGATACAAGAGCAAGGTTGGTTTTGAAGGAGGTCAGATGCCTCTTCAAAGAAGGATTCCAAAAGTAGGTTTCAAAAACATCAACCGAGTTGAGTATAGAGGTATTAACCTTGATGCTTTGCAGATTTTGGCAGAAAAAACCAAAGCAGCTGATATTGATATGGCTGTATTGGCACAAAATGGACTTGCTTCTAAAAACGACTTAATTAAAATTTTAGGTCGTGGCGAATTAAAGGCCAAATTAAATGTAAAGGTACACGCTTATTCTGCAACTGCTAAAGCGGCAATTGAGAATGCTGGTGGCACTGCAGTAACACTTTAATGATACTATGAAAAGTTTTATCAACACATTAAAAAACATCTACAAGATTGATGAGTTAAGGACAAGAATCCTTAACACACTTGGTTTCTTGTTGATATACAGATTGGGTTCCTTCATTGTTCTTCCGGGTGTTGACTCAGAAGCTTTGCAGGCAGCTAATGGAGATCCTTCGGGACTTGCCGGATTAATCAACATCTTTGCTGGTGGGGCTTTCTCAAGGGCATCAATTTTTGCGTTGGGAATCATGCCATATATTTCTGCTTCTATTGTGATGCAGTTACTTGGTTTGGCTATTCCTCATTTCCAACGTTTGCAAAAAGAAGGTGAAAGCGGACGTAAGAAAATCAATCAGTATACGCGTTTTTTAACTGTATTGGTAACCGTGCTTCAGGCGCCAGGTTACATTGCATCGCAAATACCTGTAACTGCCAGATTGCATAACGATACAATGTTCTGGGCCTCTTCAATCATCATATTGTTGGCAGGAACAATCTTTATCATGTGGCTTGGAGAAAAAATAACTGATAAAGGAATCGGTAATGGTATTTCTCTCATTATCATGATTGGTATCATTGCTAATTTACCCGTAGCATTCATCCAAGAATTTGTATCGAGATTAGAAAATTCGGGAGGAGGTTTAGTTATTTTCCTTGTTGAGCTAGTGGTATTGTTCTTGATCATCGTGGTGTCAATATTATTGGTCCAAGGCACGCGCAAAATTCCTGTGCAGTTTGCCAAGAAAATTGTTGGTGCTAAACAATATGGCGGAGTGAGACAGTACATCCCACTAAAAGTTAATGCTGCCGGTGTTATGCCCATCATTTTTGCTCAGGCAATTATGTTTATTCCATTAACCATTGCAGGTTTTTCTGAGTCTTCTTCAGTAAATAGTTTTGTTACCGTTATATCTGATTACACTGGTTTTTGGCACAACTTGCTTTTTGCGGTGATGATTATTGCCTTTACTTATTTCTACACGGCTATTACTATTAATCCAAATCAAATGGCTGATGATATGAAAAGAAATGGTGGATTCATTCCGGGTGTTAAACCTGGTAAAGATACAGCTACATTCATTGATGCAGTTATGTCTAAAATAACATTTCCAGGTTCATTATTTTTAGCTTTCATTGCCATATTGCCTGCTTTTGCTACCAAAATGGGAATAAATGCACAATTTGCGCATTTTTACGGAGGTACTTCACTATTGATTTTAGTTGGGGTAGTGCTCGATACCTTGCAGCAAATTGAGAGTCATTTGCTTATGCGTCATTATGATGGCTTAATGAAGAATGGAAGAATAAGAGGAAGAAGCAATCCATCGGCAGTTCCGATGGTTACGAATTAAGATAGAAAAAGCTGAGAGATGCTTTATTATAAAACGAAAGAGGAGATAGAGTTAATAAGAGTTAGTTCTTTACTTGTTGGAAAAACCTTAGCTGAAGTGGCTAAGCATATCAAACCAGGTGTAAAAACCATAGCTTTGGATAAAATCGCTGATGAATTTATTCAAGATCATGGTGCAAAAGCTGCATTTAAAGGATACGATAGCTACCCTAATGCACTTTGTATTTCGGTAAATTCTGCTGTAGTGCATGGTTTACCTGGAAATTATGAGTTGAAAGAAGGTGATATCATTTCGGTAGATTGTGGGGTTGTTAAAGATGAATTCTATGGTGATTCGGCCTACACATTTGGTGTTGGTCAAATTGATCAACAGGTTCAGAAGTTGCTTGATATTACCAAAGAGAGTTTATATCGTGGTATCAGTCAAGCTGTTTCAGGAAGACGCATTGGAGATATAGGCGAGGCAGTTCAAACCTATGCTGAAAATGCTGGTTTTTCAGTGGTAAGAGAGCTTGTTGGACATGGTATCGGCAGAAACTTACACGAAGCACCTGAAGTACCAAACTACGGAAAAAGAGGAAAGGGAACATTGATGCAAAGTGGTTTAGTGATAGCAATCGAACCTATGATAAACATGGGTAGGAAAGAGGTGGTGAAAGATAAAGATGGGTGGACAATCAAAACAGCTGATAATAAATTTTCAGCGCATTTTGAGCATACAGTTGCAGTGCAAAAAGAGAAAGCTGATATTTTATCAACTTTCGAATACATAGAAGAGGTTTTAAAAAATAATAAATAAAGATAATAAAAAATAGATGCCTAAACAGTCATCAATAGAACAAGATGGAACAATAATAGAAGCGTTGAGCAATGCTATGTTTCGTGTGGAATTGGAAAACGGACATATCATTACCGCGCACATCTCAGGCAAAATGAGGA
>Ga0315899_10007147_pt1 | contig 11994 bp, 8 predicted proteins | sample LakEriMetagenome_2_FD_203518 | JGI IMG/M metagenome (GOLD analysis project Ga0315899, IMG submission 203518) | Freshwater fungal communities from buoy surface, Lake Erie, Ohio, United States - Buoy 4 MA112 | ecosystem: Environmental > Aquatic > Freshwater > Lake | place: USA: Lake Erie, Ohio... | reverse complement strand
GAGGACGCCTATGAGGCCGCGCGCCGCGCCATGGCCGCGCGTTCGCTGCTGACGGTGATCGCCATCTTCCTCGCCTTCGCGAGCGTGGTCGGCGTGCTCTGGCTGGGCGCGCAGGACGTGTTGGCCGGGCGCATCACCGGCGGCCTGCTGTCGCAATTCGTGCTCTATGCGGTCTTCGGCGCCAGCGCGCTGGGCCAATTGTCGGAAGTGTGGAGCGAGATTTCCGCGGCCGCGGGCGCGGCGGCGCGCATCGCCGACATTCTGGCGACCAAACCCTCCATCGCCGCGCCGGCTTCGCCCGCGCTCCTGCCCGCGCCCGCGCGCGGCGAGATCGCCTTCGAAGACGTCGCCTTCGCCTATCCCACGCGCGCCGAAGCGGCGGCGGTGCGCGGCCTGTCCTTCAGCGTGCGGCCGGGGGAGACATTGGCGATCGTCGGCCCGTCGGGCGCCGGCAAGTCCACGATCTTCCAATTGCTGATGCGCTTCTACGATCCCCAGGCGGGGCGCATTCTCGTGGACGGGGTGGACGTGCGCCTCGCCGATCCCGCGCAATTGCGCGCCCGCATCGGCCTGGTGCCGCAGGAATCGGCGATCTTCGCCGCCACGATCGCCGAGAACATCGCCTATGGACGCAGCGAAGCGACCCGGGCGCAGATCATGGACGCGGCGCGCCGCGCGGCGGCGGACGAATTCATCGCCCATCTGTCGGAGGGCTATGACGCGCGCGTGGGCGAGCGCGGCGTCACCTTGTCGGGCGGGCAGCGCCAGCGCATCGCCATCGCGCGCGCGATCCTGAAGGACGCGCCGATCCTGCTGCTGGACGAGGCGACCTCCGCGCTCGACGCGGAGAACGAGACGCTCGTGCAATCGGCGCTTGAAAACATCATGGGCGAGCGCACCACGCTCGTCATCGCTCATCGTCTGGCGACCGTGCTGAAGGCCGACCGCATTCTCGTGCTTGACGAGGGACGCGTGGCGGAAGAAGGCACGCATGCCTCGCTTGTGGCGCGCGACGGCCTTTATGCGCGGCTTGCGCGTCTCCAGTTCGACGCGGGGGCCAAGGCGCTCGCGCTCTAAGCGCGTCGCGATCGCGCCCGCAGGCGCGCGCTAACATGCGCGCTCATGTGCGCGCTCACGTGCGCTCGATGCACAAATTGCCGAGCCTTTCGCCGGCGAGGCGCCTCCGCAGATTGTCGGCGAACATGCTGGCGTGCGAGGCGCCGGTTCCCGGCCCGCCTGCGCCTGCGATATGGGGCGTGAGAAGTGCGCGATCCATGCTCCAGAGCGGATGATCGGCGGGCAGGGGCTCGTCCTCCATCACGTCGAGTCCGGCGCCGGCGATGCGCTCTTGCGCGAGCGCCTCCACCAGGGCGGCCTGATCGATCAGCAGGCCGCGCGCGACATTCACCACGACCGCATGGCGCGGCAGGGCGTCGATCGCGGCGCGCGAAATCATCTTGTGCGTCGTCTCGTCATAGGCGGCGGCGACGACCAGCGCGTCGCAGGCGCCGGCGGCCTCGAGGAGGCGCGCGCGCGGGAGCAGCGCGTCGAAATGGGCGAGGGGCCCGCTCGCGCGCGTGAGTCCCGTCACATGCATGTCGAAGGCTTTAGCCTTACGCGCGATCTCCTGGCCGATGGCGCCGCAGCCTGCGACCAGCAGGCGCTTGCCGGCGAGATTGTCGAGCAGCGGCGTCACCTCCTCGCGCGCCCATGCGCCTTGCGCGCGCGCCCGTTCGGTCAGGCGCACGCGGCGCATGAGGCCGAGCAGAAGGAACAGCGCATGTTCGGCCACGGCGAACGCGCGCAGGCCCGCGACATTGGTGACCGCGACGCCTTCCGGCAGGCCGCTCGCCAGCGCCTTGTCGAATCCTGATGTGATGAATTGAATCCAGCTCAGGCTCGTTCCCTGCGCGCGGATGATCGCGGCGACGTCGGGCGTATAGATGCGATTGGTGGTGATGAGCACCTCCGCCCCCGCCAAAGCGGGGCCGAGCGCGGCGGAATCGGCGGCCACGCGCAATTCGAGGCCGGGGAACTCCTCCACAAGCCGCAGGAAGCCGTCCGGCGACCCATAGGGATTGAAAAAGGTCGCGATGGTCATGCGGGATCCTCCAGGGCGTGTCGGGCGGGCCTCTTCGGGCGGGCTCTTCCGAGGGCATGCTAATGGGGAAAACGCCGGCCCGCGAGCCTTCCGGCGCGGTTTCGCCCCATTTGCGCCATTAACCACCCGTTAAGCACGTCGCGCATTCACTGAAATGCAACGCTTCGAAAGAAGCTTCCGGCAAGGTTGATGGAACCTTCGCTTAACCATCCGGGCGGTAAGCCTTCGGACATGGTCCGGGGCGCGCGTCCCGGGAGAGCCTATCGGGCACACAGGAGTTTCGGCATGACGATTTTCACGAGCGCGCGCGTCCTGCGCATCGCTGCGGCGCTGACGGCGGCTCTGGCGATCTCCGCCTGTTCCAAGAATCCGAATGAAGATCCCAACGCTCTGGGCGGTCTGGGCGGGCGCGCGGGCGCGGCGACCCCGGGCAGCCAGCAGGATTTCGTGGTGAATGTGGGCGACCGCGTCTATTTCGAAACCGATTCCGTGGAGCTGACCACGCAGGCGCAGGGCATTCTCGAAAAGCAGGCGCAATGGCTCGCCCAATATCCGCGCTATTCGATCACGATGGAAGGCCATGCCGACGAGCGCGGCACGCGCGAATATAATTTCGCCCTCGGCGCCCAGCGCTCCGAGGCGGCGAAGAATTATCTCGTCGCGCGCGGCGTGCCGGCCAGCCGCATCCGCACGATCAGCTATGGCAAGGAGCGCCCGGTGGCGGTGTGCAACGACATTTCCTGCTGGTCCCAGAACCGCCGCGCGGTGACGGTGCTCGGCGGCGCCGGCGCCTGACGTCTGATCCGCCTTTCCGGCGCACAACGGCCGCAGCGGTCCTCCAGCCGCTGCGGCCGACTTGTTTTGGACGGGCGCGCGTCCGCTCGCCTTTCGCTTGCTTTCGCTTGGCGTTCGCCCGGAACCGCCCCATTTTGGCCATGGGCGGGCCTATGCTCGCCGGGGCGTCTCTTGTAAGGCTCCCGCTTGAAGCCGCATGCCGGCGGTTTTCCCGGCGTCTGGATCGAATCGTCCACATGACAGACTTTCGCTGCTCGTCCCGCGCCTTCGGCCGCCTCCTCCTCGTCTCCGCCCTGTCCGCCGCGCTGGCGGGCGTCGGCGCGCGCGGCGCGCAGGCCCAGTTCTTCGAGCGCGCGCCGCCCCAGTCGAGTGCGGACGTGGGCGCCCTGATGCTGCGCCTCGACCGGCTGGAGCGCGAAGTGCGCGCCCTCACCGGCCAGCTCGAGGAGGCCCAGTTCCAGCTGCGCCGCCTGCAGGAGCAATCGGGCCGGCCCCCGCAGGCCGAGGAGCCGCCGCGCGCGCCCGGCCGGCGCGGGGAGGCGCTCGACCCAAATCAGGGTCAGGGCCGCGCCGAGGCGCCCGCCGCCCGCAGCGCGCTCGACGGGCGCGCCGGCGTGTCCGGCCCGCTGGGCGGCGACGCCGCCGGGCCGGGCGAAGACCCCAATGCGCCGCTCGATCTCCTGAACCCGCGCCGCCCGCGCGCAGGTCTGGCGTCCGGTCCTGCGGCAAGTCCTGCGGCAAGTCCTGCGACAAGTCCTGCGACAAGTCCTGCGCCGGGTCCCGCCTCTGGTCCCGCGCCGGGCCCCGCTCTTCTTGGCCAGACGCCGCCGTCCGCGCCGCTTGCGGGCGCGCCCTCGCCGTCGGCCTCCGCCGGGGAAGCCGCGCAGCCCGCCGTCAGCGGCCCGCGCGCGGAATATGAGGCCGCGCTGGCGCAGGCGCGCTCCAATCAGCTCGAGGCCGCCGCCGCGAGTTTCGGCGAATTCATCGCGCGCTATCCCGCGAGCCAGCTTGCGCCCGGCGCCATGTATAATCTCGGCGACGTGTACGCGCGGCGCGGACGCCATCGCGAGGCGGCCGAACAATTTCTGAAAGTGTCGACCGATTTCTCCAAAAGCCCGCAGGCGCCGCAAAGCCTGTGGCGGCTCGGCCAATCGCTGGAGAAGCTCGGCGCCAAGGAGCAGGCCTGCGCGGCCTGGTCTGAAGTCGCGCGCAAATATCCCGGCGCGCCGGCGACGTTGAAAGCCAACGCCGATCGCGACCTGAAGCGGGTCCAGTGCTGAACGCGCGCCTGCGCGACGATCTCTTCGCGCCTTTCGCGCCCGCTCGCGGCCTCTTGCTCGCCGTTTCGGGCGGCCCGGATTCCCTCGCGCTCCTGAAACTGGCGAGCGACTGGCGCTCAGCGCGCGCGGCGGGCCCGGCCTTGTTCGCGGCCACCGTCGATCACGGCTTGCGCGAGGCCTCGCGCGCGGAGGCGCAGGCGGTCGCCGAGGTTTGCGCGCGGCTCGGCGTGCCCCACGCCCTTCTCGAATGGCGCGGCGAGAAGCCGCGCGCCCGCCTGCAGGAGCGCGCGCGCGAGGCGCGTTACGCGCTGCTGGCCGAACATGCGCGCGGCTGCGGCGCCGACGTGCTGATGGTCGCCCATCATCGCGACGATCAGGCCGAAACCCTGCTCATGCGCATGGCGCGCGGCAGCGGCCTCGCCGGGCTCGCCGGCATGCGCCGCGCAAGCCCGCTCGCCGGCCTCGTGCTCGCCCGCCCGTTGCTCGACCTGCCGAAGGAGGATCTCGTGGCCTTCTGCGCGGCGCAGGGGCTGGCGCCCGCGCAGGACGCCTCCAATTTCGATCCGCGATTCGCGCGCGCGCGCCTGCGCCGCCTCTCGCCGCTGCTCTCCGCCGAGGGGCTCACCGCGCAGCGCCTCGCCGATCTCGCGCGCCGGGCCGCCCGCGTCGAGGACGCCTTGGCGCGCGCGGTCGCGCAGGCGGCCGAGCGGCTCGCGCCGCAGGCGACGGCGCACGGCGTCGAAATCTCCTTCGCCGCCCTGCTCGCCGAGCCCGAGGAGATCGGCCTGCGGCTTCTGGAGGCGCAGATCGCCGCGCTCGCCGGCGCCCCTGTGCGGCTGGCGCGGCTGGAGGGCGCCTTCGCGCGCCTCTCGCAGGCCTGCCGGGCGGGCGCCCCCCTGCGCACAAGCCTCGCGGGGGCGGTGCTGACGCTGGATCGCAGCGGGCGGCTCGGCGTGCGCCCTGAGGGCCCGCGCCGGCGCGGGCGCCCGCAAGACGGCGCGCAAGACGGCGCGCAGGCGGGCGAAAGAGGCGGCGAAAAGGCGCCATCCGTTCACGCAATCGCCGAAAAGCCGGCGCTGGATGCGTTCTGCCTGGCGGCTTCCCTTGGCAAGGGGGCGGGGCGCGCCTAGATTAAAGGGCAACAGCCAGCGGTGCGGTGGTCCGGCAGGTCATTTCGGCAGGTCATTCAGGCGCATCATCCGGCAGGATCTACGGCAGGACCCCATGAATCCCAATGTGCGGAACTTCGCTCTCTGGGTGATTATCTTCCTTCTGGTTGTGGCTCTGGTCATGTTGTTCCAGAATCCCTCCCAGCGGGAGCTTTCCCAGCAGATCACTTTCAGTCAGCTCCTGAGCGAGGTCGATCAGGGCCGCGTGCGCGAGGTGACGATCTCCGGACCGGAAATCTCCGGTCACTTCACGGACAATCGTCCCTTCTCGACCTATGCGCCCAATGATCCTTCGCTGGTCCAGAAGCTTTATTCCAAGAACGTCTCCATCGCCGCGCGTCCTCCGCAGGAGGGCAATAGCTGGCTGGTGACGTTGCTGGTCAACGGCTTGCCGCTGATCGCCTTCCTCGGCGTCTGGATCTTCCTGTCGCGCCAGATGCAGGGGGCCGGCGGGAAAGCCATGGGCTTCGGCAAGTCGAAGGCGAAACTGCTCACCGAAGCGCATGGACGCGTCACGTTCGAGGACGTGGCGGGCATCGACGAGGCGAAGGAGGATCTGCAGGAGATCGTCGAATTCCTGCGCGATCCGCAAAAGTTCCAGCGGCTGGGCGGGCGCATTCCGCGCGGCGTTCTGCTGGTCGGGCCTCCGGGCACCGGCAAGACGCTGACGGCGCGCGCGGTGGCGGGCGAGGCCAACGTTCCCTTCTTCACCATTTCGGGCTCCGATTTCGTGGAGATGTTCGTGGGCGTGGGCGCGAGCCGCGTGCGCGACATGTTCGAACAGGCGAAGAAGAACGCGCCCTGCATCATCTTCATCGACGAAATCGACGCGGTGGGCCGCCATCGCGGCGCGGGCCTGGGCGGCGGCAATGACGAGCGCGAACAGACGCTCAACCAATTGCTCGTCGAAATGGACGGGTTCGAGCCCAACGAAGGCATCATCATCATCGCCGCGACGAACCGTCCTGACGTGCTCGATCCCGCCTTGCTGCGGCCGGGCCGGTTCGACCGCCAGATCGTGGTTCCCAATCCCGACGTGTCGGGCCGCGAGAAAATCCTGAAGGTGCATGTGCGCAAGGTGCCGCTGGCGCCGGACGTGGACCTGAAGGTGATCGCGCGCGGCACGCCGGGCTTCTCGGGCGCCGACCTGATGAACCTCGTCAACGAGGCGGCGCTGCTGGCCGCCCGGCGCAACAAGCGCGTGGTGACGCATCAGGAATTCGAGGACGCCAAAGACAAGGTCATGATGGGCGCCGAGCGCAAGTCCATGGCGATGTCGGAGGAGGAGAAGAAGCTCACCGCCTATCACGAGGCCGGCCACGCCCTCGTCGGCATGTTCGTGCCCGCCGGCATTCCGGTGCACAAGGCGACGATCATCCCGCGCGGGCGCGCTTTGGGCATGGTGAAATTCCTCCCCGAAGGCGACCGCTATTCGATGAAGTACAAGGAGTTCACCTCTCAGCTCGCGGTCGCCATGGGCGGGCGCGTGGCGGAAGAGCTGACCTTCGGCAAGGAGAACATCACCTCCGGCGCCTCGGGCGACATCGAACAGGCCACCAAAATGGCGCGCGCGATGGTGACGCGGCTGGGCTATTCCGACGAACTGGGCCTCGTCGCCTATGGCGAGAACCAGGAGGAAGTGTTCCTCGGCATGTCCGTGGGACGCCAGCAGAACATCTCCGAGTCGACGGCCCAGAAGATCGACGCGGAAGTGCGCCGGCTTGTGGACGAAGGCTATCAGACCGCGCGCCGCATCATCACCGAACAGAAGGAAGGCTTCACCACCATCGCCGAGGCGCTGCTCGAATTCGAGACGCTCACCGGCGACGAGCTGAAGGACCTTCTCAACGGCAAGCGTCCCACGCGCGAGCCCACCGACGAGCCGCCGGCGCCGCGCGCCTCCGTCCTGCCGACGACGAAGCCGCGTCCCCCGCGCGCCGAGCCCGACGCAGGCGGGCTGGAGCCCCAGCCCTTGGCCTGACGGCCTGATCGACGGCGAAACGACAAAAGCCCCGCGCAAGCGGGGCTTTTTCATGCGCCTCTAGAAATTATTTCGAGCAGCGCCCATCAATTCGCAATTCTATAATTTGGGTTGTAGCCCACCGCTCTTTAATTGCCTTTGTGCTGTCGGCGAAACGCAAAGAGTCTTGGTATGTGCTCCTTGTTGCGTAGGTAAATTTCATCTGCTCTAGCTCAGCATTGCAGCCATCAACGATTGCTTGTCCTAAAAGCTCAGCTCGTTCGCAGGAACTGCCAAATTTTTTGAGGCGTTCGTTTAGGCACAAGCTGTAACGATCCAACGCGATGTCGAACGCCTTCTTAAATGCTTCAATGTCGTTCGTAGTATTACCAAGCTTAGATGACTGGGCTAACGCCGCATTGGGGCTAATCACCAGAGGGGAACATAGAAAAATCAAAACTCCTGCAAAGGTTGTTACGTTGGCAGCGCATGGCATGATGAGCTCCATAGCAATGCTTAAAAAATCGATTCTAAAAACTTAAGCTGAAGAATAGATTCCTGCAACAGATAACAGGTGGCCCCAACGCGCCGATCAATATCAGGGACCTTGCCAAATCGCGCGTTTTGCGGCTCAGTTCCCCCACAACCAGGGAGGGACCCATGTCGTTTTCCATCAGGCGCGCGTTCGGCGCGTCCTTCGGCGCGTTTCTGGCGCTGGGGCTCGCCGCAGGCGCCGCGCAGGCGCAGGGTCAGGCCGCTTCGCAGGGGCAGGCCGCGACGCCCGGCTTCCCCAACAAGCCGATCAAGCTCATCACGCTGACCACGCCGGGCGGCTCGCTCGACATTCTCGCCCGCATGATCTCCGACGAGATCGGCCGGCAATGGGGCCAGCAGGTGATCGTGGAGAACCGCGTCGGCGCCGGCGGCAATATCGGCGTCGAGGCGACCGCGCGCTCCGCGCCGGACGGCTATACGATCGGCATGGTGACGGTCTCCACCCATGGCGTGAATCCCTCGCTCTACGGCGACAGGATGCGCTTCGATCCGGTGAAGGATTTCGCGCCGATCATTCTCGCGGCCGAATTGAAGAACGTGGTCGTCGTGCATCCCTCCGTGCCCGCCAAGGACGTGCGCGAGCTGGTCGCCTATGCGCGCGCCAATCCCGACAAGATCTCCTTCGGCTCCGCCGGCACGGGCACGACCCAGCATCTGGCCGGCGAGATGGTGAAGATGATCGAGGGCGTGAAAATGCAGCATGTGCCCTATCGCGGCGCGGCCGCCGCCGTGCCCGATCTTCTCTCGGGCCAGCTGCAATTGATGTTCGTCTCCATCCCCGACGTGATCTCGCATATTCAGGCGGGCACGTTGCGCGCCATCGGCGTGACCTCGCGGGAGCGGTCGCGTTCGCTGCCGGACGTGACGCCCATGGCCGAACAGGGCTGGAAGGATTTCGACGTGCGCGGCTGGTTCGGCGTCGTGGCGCCGGCGGGCACGCCCAAGCCCATCGTCGACAGGTACAATGCGACCATCAAGGCGATGCTCGCGCGCCCCGACATGCGCGAAAAGCTTTTCGCCATGGGGCTCGATCCGCTGTCGAGCACGCCGGAGGAATTCGCCGCCTTCATTCAGGCTGAAGTCGCCAAATGGGGCCCCGTCGTGAAGGCCTCCGGCGCCAAGGTCGAATAAAGGCAGGGCGCGCGCGGTCCAGATCTGCGGTTCGGACCGCGCGCCCTCATGCTCCTGATGGATCAGTCCGGCGTCCAGGCGCCTTTTTCAAGCCAGACGTCCAGCATCCAGAAATGGTCGCAGCCGAAGAAGGGCTCGCCGTCGGCGACGACGAAGGGCGCGCCGAAGGCGCCGGCGGCGATCGCATGCGCGACGTCGGCCTGCAGCGCCTGTTTCACGTCCTCCCCTTCGATGGCCGCCGTCAGCGCGGCGAGATCGATCCCCAGCGCCTGCGTCTCGCCCGCCCATTCCTGCGGCGCGGAGATGTCCTCGCCCTTCGTCCAGAGCTTGCGGAACATCGCCATCGCGAAATCCTTCGCGAGCTGCGGGTCGCGCGCTTTCAGCCAGACATAGGCGCGCATCGCCTTGACCGAGGAATGGCCGCGCAGGCCATGCGGGCGGAAGGGAACGCCCCAGAGTTTGGCGAGACGCTGCGCGTCATGGGCGAGATAGGGGCCCTTCAGCGGATAATCGGGCAGGGGCTTCATGCCCATCACCTTCATCACCGTGACGCCGACGAGAATGGGCTTCCAGTCGGTCGTGCGGCCATGGCGGGCGGCCAGCGCGTCGATGCGCGCAGCCGCCAGATAGGCGAAGGGGGAGAAGACGTCGAAATAGAAATCGAGCGGCGGCCGGCTCATGCCCCCGTCCCCTGTTCGGCGGCGAGCGCGTCGCGCAATTTCACCTTGGCGATCTTGCCGAAGCCGATGCGCGGCACGTCCTCCACCACGCGGATCTCGGCGGGGCGTTTGAATTTGGCGAGCGAGGCGAGGCAATGGGCCTCCACTTGCGCGCGCAGCGCCTGCGGCGCGGCGCCCGCGTCGGCGGCGATCACGAAAGCCACCACGCGCTCGCCCCATATGGCGTCGGGCGCGCCGACCACGGCGGCTTCGCGCACGCCGGCCACCTGCAGGATGCAGGCCTCGACCTCGCCGCCCGACACGCCTTCGCCGCCCACCTTGATGACGTCTTTCGTGCGGTCGGCGAATTCCAGCCAACCATTCTCCAAAAGGGTCACGCGGTCGCCGGTGATGAAGCGGCCGGCCGCGTCGAAGGCCTCCGCCGTGCCGCGCGCGTCGTTGAAATAATCGCGGAAGACGGACAGGCCGCGCACGCCGCCCACCAGAAGATGGCCGGTTTCTCCCGGCCGCACGGGACGGCCCGCGTCGTCCTCCACATGGATGCGATAGCCCACGGAGGGGCGGCCGATGGAGCGCGCGGGCTGGGCCGACCACGGATCGCCGACGATGCCCTGCGCCACCATTTCCGTCATGCCCCAGCCGGTGAGTTCGCGCAGGCCGAAGCGCTGGGCGAAGGCGGGCGTGTGATTGGCGGTGATCCACATGCGGAAGGCATGGGCGGGCGGGTCGCTCTGGCCCAGAACGCTGGAGGTGAATTTCACCTGCGAGGCCAAAGTCGCGCGATGCTCCATGGCGACGGGCCAGAAGCGGCTTGCGGAGAAGCGCGGTTGCAGGACGACCGTGGCGCCGGCGTAGAAGGCGCCGAGGAACGACCACGAGAAGCCCACGACGTGAAAGAGCGGCAGGAAGATCTGATAGACGTCGTCGCTGCGCACGCCCTGTTGCGTCGCCGCCATTTTCGCGCCCCACAGAAGATTGGCGTGGGTCCATACGACGCCCTTGGCGCGCGCCGTCGTGCCTGTCGTGAACAGGATCAGCGCGGGCTGGAGCGGATCGGGCGCGCGGGCGGGGGCGCGCGGGCCGAACAGGGTTTCGAATCGCGCCGAAGCGGGAACCGGCGCCGCGGGCGCAAGGCCGGCGTCGTCGGGCGTCGCGGCGACGAAGGACAGGCCCGGACAGGCGGCCAGCATGTCGTAGAGACGCGGCTGCGTGATCGCGGCGCGCGCGCCCGTCGCCTCCACGAGATCGCGCACCTCCGGCGCCGCCAGAGCGGGATTGCCGAGCACGGCGACGGCGCCGATCCATGCGCAGGCGAAGCGGGCCAGCAAGGTCTGCGGACAATTTTCGAGCAGGATGAACACGCGGTCGCCTTCGCTGACGCCGCGCGCGCGCAAGCCGCCGGCCAACCGCGCGACATCCTCCTCGAAGGCGCCCCAGGTCCATATGCGCGCGCCGCCTTCCAGCGGCGCCCAGATCAGGAAAGGCTTGTCAGGATGGGCCTGCGCGCGTTCGCGCAGGCAGGAGGCCGCATCCATGCCCGCGAAGGGGTGAAGGAAGCTCTCGTGCTCGATATGCGGCGTCGTCATGAAGTCTCGTTCCTCATTCCCACGCGGCGGGGCGCGCCTCGTGCAGGCGCCCGCCCAGGCGCACGGGCGCGATCATGGCCGCAAGTCCGGCCGCATCCGTCTCCACCGCGACGCCGCACAGGGTCGCGGGCCCTTCGGCGGGTTCGAAACGCCCCGAGGAGATGCGCCGCGTGAAACGGTTGAGCGGCTCGGCCTTGTTCATGCCGATCACGGAATCGTAATCGCCCGTCATGCCGGCGTCGCTTTGATAGGCGGTGCCGCCGGGCAGGATCTGCGCGTCGGCGGTGGGGGCGTGCGTATGGGTGCCCACGACGAGCGAGGCGCGGCCGTCGCATAAATGGCCCATCGCATATTTCTCGCTCGTCGTCTCCGCATGGATGTCCACGATGGCGGCGTCGCAGCCGCGGCCCAGCGGACAGGCGTCCAGCTCGCGGTCGGCGATGGCGAAGGGATCGTCGAGCGGATCCATGAAGACGCGGCCCATGAGATTCATCACGAGCACGCGCGCCCCATTATGGGTCTCGATGAGGTTCACGCCGCGCCCGGGCGTGCCGGCGGGATAGTTCGCCGGCCGGATGAGACGCGGCTGGCGCTCGATGAAGACGAGCGTCTCGCGCTGGTCCCATGCGTGATTGCCCAGCGTCACGCAATCCGCGCCGGCGTTGATGAATTCCTCGCAGATGGATTCGGTGATGCCGAACCCGCCGGCGGCGTTCTCGCCGTTCACGCAGACGAAA
>Ga0315899_10007144_pt1 | contig 11995 bp, 13 predicted proteins | sample LakEriMetagenome_2_FD_203518 | JGI IMG/M metagenome (GOLD analysis project Ga0315899, IMG submission 203518) | Freshwater fungal communities from buoy surface, Lake Erie, Ohio, United States - Buoy 4 MA112 | ecosystem: Environmental > Aquatic > Freshwater > Lake | place: USA: Lake Erie, Ohio... | reverse complement strand
CAGGGAGGAGCCAGGGAAACCTCGCAAGGACGCCCGACATGGCCGTTGTCACCCCCTTGAATAACCCTGGTGGTCCTGAGGGTGACACCGTTACCGTGGCTGAAAAATTACTGAATACTGAATACTGCCTCACATCGACCTCACAACATTTCGCAATGCCCAATTTCAGTTCTTGGGCCAAGACGCAAACTCGCGCAAGACCATCAACTGGGGCCACATCAAGGCCTACAAAGATGACCTCGTGCTCAATTATCTAGTCGACCACGTGGCCACGGACAACTGGGAACGCGACTACAACGCCCCGCATGATGGTCCCCCATGCAAACGCCGCCGCACTGGAGACCACGAACCTGGAGGGAGACAACGAGCCTGAGCGTTACTCTCCGACCTCGCCTGAGTATTGCCCCTGACAACTAATGGTGCTGCCGATCAGCACCCTTTCTTTGTCAGTAAAGGGGACTTGCACTTATTTCGCGAACATGTTGCAATTCCCTTCCAATCCCACCCGAGCTCCTTCACATTTCGCACTTGTAGACAGCGGCACAAGCATTCATATTCTAACTTGACACACATTCTTGTCCGATGCAGTTGTCAATCACTCAGCAGTAGCATCTTTCGCAGGGTCCAACAGCCGAGCCACACACAAAGGCACATTCACAGCACTTGTCCAATGCTCAAACAACAAATTTCACCGTCTCGTCCAAAAGAATAGCGCCCTGGTAGTCCCAGATGCCTCCCGCATGCTCTTTAGCATCAGCCAAGCCCTCCTCCCAGGCCATCACGTACACTTTGGGAACTCCCCTGGTTTGCTACTCAAGGACACCAAAGCATTCATACCCTTCGTACGCGACACACACACGGGCATGTATCTATTGCCCCTCGTTCCCCCAGTCTCACGTCATAATGGCACATACTCTCTTCAGCAAGCAATGCGCGCAGCAGTACAGGCTATTTCCATACCAAATCCCTCCCGTATCCTGACTGCAATTCCTATCACACAATACAAACCCTCAGACATTACACTTCACAACACCTTGGGTCACATCGCACATCGACACGCTCAACAACTTACCGTCGTCATTCCACAACCCCTCGGCAAGGAAGTTACCTGCCCAATATGTATCACAGCAAAAGTCAGAAGGACCGCTCGCCCACTTCCATCAGACGTCACCAAACGCGCTCAACACCCATGGCAAGACGTATCAGTCGACCTGTCTGGCAAAATGCGCATACAAGGCATCTCCAATGTGTACTACTACATACCATTCGTGTGCAATTATTCCGGAGCAAAAATGGTGGAGTTCGTTCAACGCAAGAGCCACTTCATTCACGCGTACCGCACGTTCGTAGCTCTCCTAGAGGGCGTACATCCCCGTAAACTACTCACCGACAAAGGCTGTGAGTTCATGTCTCATGAATTAAAAGAACTATTGGAACTTCATTATGTTCATCACCAAACATGTGCTGTAGACGAGCACTATAGCATTGGCACCAGCGAAAACGCAGTAGGACGACTGAGAGAAACGGCACTAACCCTTCTCTTACAAGCCAACTTGCCAGCAAAATTCTGGCCCTGCTCTATTCAGCACAGCGTTTTCCTGAGCAACTATACCAGCCGCAGCCGTGCCAATCCTAAACTCACCGTCTACGAACTGCTCTTCCAACACAAGGCAGACTTGTCGAAGGTTCCGCCGTTCGGAGCGTACTGTACAGTCTTCCGAGCACGCGATCAATGCCAAGGCAACCTCGACCTTCCGAGCTCCCCTGGCATCTTCATAGGTGTGGGCATATATCAGAAGACTCTAGGATACATGGTAACCGACGCAAGTCTAAACAAGATCACCGTCACCAGAAAACACCTATCCTTCGACCCACAACTATTTCCACTGCATCTCAAGCCAGATGCGCCGCCACTCTTCAAGAACTATCACAAACTCACCACTCCAACACTACCCACACCTGACTCGACGCCACCGATGCACCCCTCTCAGTTCGAAGAACAAGACAGCTCAGACTTCGAACCAGACGACAAGTCACCTGCTGAAACACCAACCACAGAACCTAAAGAAACACACAAACGCAAAAGGACAGAAGACGAGTCCGAATCCAGTGACTCTGACTCCGACATCGTCACCACGTCCACGCGCGCTTTACGACCTCGTACGCCCAAACCTTTAGTGAACCCACTAAACCTACCCCACGTTACGACACTGACGAGGCATTTCGCAACGAACGCAACAGCATGATTGGCAAACGAATCACAAAATACTTCCCAAGAATACGCTATTAAAACAGACAATTACCTGGTAGTGTATGACGATGGCGACCAAGAAACAATCAGATATCGAGATCTGTCGCAATACCTGCTGGTCCATCCAGACTTTACCTCCACTCAAACCAACTTCATCGCACTCTCCGCACGCCTTGAACAAGAAATCGAAAACGCACGATACAATACCGCGTACTCGCAGTACCACGCACACGCTGCCACCGAACCCCTTGAGCCTAACTCATGGAGGGAAATGCGGAAAAGCACACATGCAGCAAAATGACAAATTGCATGCGACGAAGAAATGGAGAGCCTACGGAAACTCAACTGCTAGCAGGTAGTCCCACTAAGCTCAGTTCCCCCTGGCACTCCCATCATGGGGTCACGTTGGACGTTCAAAGCCAAAACCGACCAGCACGGAGAAATTACGCATCTCAGGGCCAGGTTTGTCTGCCAGGGATTCTCACAAGTTAAGGACGTCAGCTACTGGGAGTCCTTCTCACAGGTGGTCTCCTTCACCACCATCAGACTCCTTATTGCCCTCACAGCACTGCCTCACTGCGCTATACACTACGATGTATCCGTGGCCTTTATCACTGCGGAGATCGACCCCACTCAGCCTCCTATATACTGCCGACTGGCTGAAGGCTACGAACCCCGCACAGAGAGCGTATACCTACTTAAACTCTATCTATACTGCATGAAAGACTCTCCCAGAGGCTACAACTTACACTTTAACTCGGTGTGTTTGAACTTCGGTCTCAAGCGTTGTATCTCAGACGAGTGTGTCTACATCAAGATAGAATCTGATGACCACCTCAACAAAGAGACCCCTGCAGCCTCCCTGGATGTGATCACATCGCAAACTACATGCCTCATCGCACCTGAACACCGCATCCATAAGGACTGCCACTATGCCTTGCGCATTCTCATCGTCAGCACGTACGTTGACGACAACTTGATTTTCACGAACTCTCGCACCTATGCCGACGAATTCGATGATCACTGCAACAAATCATTAAAGATGAATCTAGAAGGAGACCTCACATGGTACCTCAGCGCACTGTATACACGCTGCCCCATCACAGGCACGGTCACTGCAAGCCAAGAACGTTACATAGATAAGCTACTGCAACAACATGGCATGCAAAATTGCAACCCCGTTGCCGTCCCCTTCCCAGCCAAATGCGACGACATCCTGGCACAACTAGCCACACCAATCGAGAACCCAGACCCCAAACTAGTCAAGGAGTTCCAAACTCTCTGCTGCGGCCTCCCCTACCTCCAAGTACATACCTGCCCTGAGACATCATTTGTTGTCAGCCTTCTCTCAAGGCACATGACCAAAGCAGGCGAACTGCACATTGCGATCGCAAAGAAAGTACTCAGATACCTCCAATCTCTCAAACATCTACATCTCAGCTGGAGCGCAAAGTCCTGCAACCCACCTCATGTTCCTGGAGAGATTTATGGCTGGATCGACTCCAGCTTTGCCGACATCAAGTCACATGACAACACACATCGCGTAAGCTCTATTGGATGGCTCTTCATGTGCAACAATGGACCTATTTCGTGGAGAAGCACCAAAACACCACTGATTGCACTCAACGTCGCGGAAATCGAAATGATCACGCTCTCCATCGACTCACAAGAAGCAATCTTCTTATGCAAGCTCGCAAACGAACTAGGGTTTATACAAACTCACCCCACCATCATATATGAAGACTACGAATCTGCAGTCGCTCTTTCAAAAGAGAATCGCTTCTGCAAACGCAGCAAACACATCGATGTGCGTTGGAGGTTCATAGTTGAGAAACAAAGGCACGACGACATCAAGGTCGTTTCCGTAAACCGGACCATCATGATAGCAGATATTCTATGCAGTCCCCGAACAGTTGCCACATTCTCAATGTTTCGAAACAAAATCCTCGGGTACAATAACCCTCCCGATGTACAGAAGAAAGGTGTGTCTACCACTTCTAGTCAGCAGGGAATCGCTGATGACATCGCTGCCAACGATGAGCCATCACGGAATAATTGCCAGGACACACTCACGGCAGACTTCTCACGAAGTTTCTACCGCACGCACAAGCACGAGTGTACAAGTGCAGGCACGGTGACCAACCTTCTCTCGGCGTACCCACAAGCTCGCACCGCGATGTCACCGAAACCGACCACACACGATAACACGGACGTGCACAGCTGCCTCGGGAACCACACCTTTGAGCCTGTGCAAGAGTCCTAGTCTGGGAGGTACTTGGAGGCAGGGCGGCCAGGGTCCAAACCTGGTCCCACGCGTGTGTGGGAGTAGCTGCTCACGTCCGGGAAGGTTCCCAGCGCTCACCACGCTGCGACCGCGAGGACCGCACACGACATGTGATGTGCCCTTGCACATACTCGCCAGTGATCGCCCCACCGCAGATGCGAGGACCGTCGTCCATGCGCACCTCGCGATGAACTGTGGCCCCTGCATGACCGTTTTGGGCAAAACGGTACTTCTTCACGAACATTCCGGGGGGAGACCCACGTACCACTCTCAAAGTTTTGAGACAAGTTGCATGATTTTTTGTTTCTGGGTCCCACTGAATTTTTTGTTCAATTTCCGAGTACGATCCTGGAAATCTTTTCCTTCTATTTTTTTTTTCTTTTCAGGAACGGCACCCGTCAGCATTTATGCCACATACCTTGCCTCACTCTTCTCTCCAGTTACTCTCGCGAGGAGACGCATTACAAACTCGCACGCTCCCACACGGCACCACCAAGAAGCAGCAGCTCAAGGAACCATTGAAGCAGCACCATGAGAAGCACATGGATGCAGAGCAAGACAGCGAGGGCGCACAGCGCCACACAGATGGGGCAGAGTCCAAGTGGCACATGGTGCTAGAAAAGGAGGCAAACATGCAAGCACTCGATGAACAGATTAGTGAGATACACGCAGCCGAGTACAGAGCACAGGACAGCAATCAACAGTACCACCGAATTGGTGCACGGTCGAGCTAGGGTGCCTCTCAGTCAGACATGGCACTCGGCCGTGGATGAGGGCAGCTTGAGGGTACTCTGTATCATGGTAAGTATTTTGGCGACCGTAGCACAGCTGAAGTCCGTTCCTGGCGTGGTGCGGATGACTTTGATTGGCTTGATAATCTGGCATGCTGTTATAGTTTTGACCTATGTGGCTTGGCTGGGGTCGCAGTTTTGGAAGCAGGAACCGAACCTACATGGTGCGACTTGGGCGTTTGAGGCCATCTTGTCGCTGTGTCATCTGGGTGCGCTCCTTGTGGTACTCGATCATCTCGCGGTGTATGGAAGGTTCCTGAGAGCTAAGATTAGAGTCTCGGAGCTAGAGGTTAGGTATACAGTTCCTGAGGTCAAAGGAGGAGACGGGTTTGCAGTCATTCAAACGCCATTCTGCAAGATAATCACGGATACAAACTACCTTCGTGTTGGGCAGGAAGCTAGGGATTTATTCAAGGATCCGTCGCAATGGGTGTTGGTTCCGGTCAGTGCTCCGTTCCTTCCTAGGATCAGGGTTATTTATATGGGATGCCAGACAGGCCGGGCACATGACCCTGCTAGTTAGCGGGGATGATAAGAACTAGGATTGAGGTGAACCAGGCGCTCATAGGCTGAAAACCTGTGAACGCCTGTGTGCATACTTACACGAAACCACAGACATCAAGCACGCGGAGTCGCGGCCTAGGCTGGCGAATACATGAAAGTGTAGAGGATACTAAATTGAGTACCAATAAACAACTCTCTCTCTCTCTCGCCCAGAACCTGTTCTCTCCAATCTAGGCGGGTAACTATTGAGTCATGGGCCAATTAGTTATGTCACGGCCACTGCGGTGAAATACCGAGTGGGAATAACCGGGGGGGGTCTTGGTGTGTGTTGAGTGTTTAATTGGAAAACAAAAGAAACCAATTCTCTTTAAGGTCACCGAGCCGAGTTCCATACCGTTCACGGTGGTTGACAGTTGGGATTACCTTGGTTTGAGGAATGAACAAGAGGAAGTGAAACTCGAGCGCGCAGCACCCATGCATGCGACGCGCTTGCTCGGATCGGCACACCGTTAAAACACGCGATTCCAGGCGCATGTTTTATCATGTATGTCTGGATCATGATATTCCCAACCGAAACAACGGTACGAGTTAACTCAAAACGTCAAAAAATGTGTGACGTAACGACATACGAGACAGGAGGAGTGGCGTTGAAAGGTAAACACGAGATCCTTTGATCTCGTCTCGTTCTAGGTGTCAACACTAGGCCTGGTTGAACTCTGCCCCTGTCACCTGAGGCTGGTACGGTCCAATGCGGTCAGTCATATGCTGTCCTACCCCAGTGCAGACTGATATAACTGTGACGTCCAAAGGCCTCCGGGACTCTGAGGAGAAGCACGGCGAGACACAGAGGTTCAAGTTCCTCTGCCAAGATATTGGCGACACCGCCACAGGTGAGCTCACCTGTGGGGACGCAGGAAAGCGCGTGGTGATGCGGAGTCCGTGCGCGGGCGCCCCCCTAGACCCCCCGTTATGGACCATAGTTTTTTACTTTGGACTTTGGACTTTGGAGTGAAGGTTAGACTACTTGGCGAGACTGAAGCTCTACGTCTGGCCAGAGGCACCTCCCGCATTTCTGGAAGAGGCGCCTGCCGCCTCTCCTGCCATAGCTGCCGCCTCTCCTCGCACATCAACCTGAGGATCAAGCCTCAAGTCCAGCTATCATAAATGCTTGAATCGCTTAAAGAACCCGTTGCCGTCACGGACGGGAACGCGCTGCTGCACGGGCCCGTGGGGCAAGGAGCACGTCATGGAATCGAGTATGACCAGAGTGAGGGGAACGCCGTCTGTCAGCTCAACATAAGTTTGTTTTTGAATACGCGAAGCTCCAATACTTGACCGGATTACATGGTATGTCGGCACACAGGCCCTACTTGGGAAAGAACGTGGGCAGAGGTGGGCAATCACGTGGGAGCTGCTTGCACCACCATGCTGCCATCAGTCACGGGGATAAATCTCCAGATCACCGCGAGCACAGAGCCCGTGAGCGCCATCCACACGACCGACACGGCACTTGGCACCCTGGCCTCGTACTGCCCAAGATGCAATGAGGCGAGAAGGAAGCCGAAGGCGGAGGACTTCATGGCCGTTTCGATGGCCATCGTCCGGCACGACACCTCATCAAAGCCCAGCACAGCCGGAACAACATAGCCCGCAAGCCCGCCCGCCAGGTGGAGCGCGAGCATGGGCACCTGCAGCTTCCACCCCGCCTTGAGGATGGGCTCTGAGACCTGCGCCACCGCACTCCCCACAAGGAGACACGTACTTGCTACTCCTATCACTGGCGTCACCGGCAGCATCTTCTTCACATAGCCCGGTACCAAATGATTGAGTGTCATGCCCACCGCGATCGGCGCCAGCACCACCTATCTCACCTCAACACCAAACCCCATGCACGCACACACGCATACACCAACACGCGCGAGCGCACGCACACACACACAAACACACATGACACACAACACACAGGACCCTGGTCAGAACCTACGGGGGGGAAACGCAGGTGTCTATGGTCCATTGTCATGCTTGGTTCTTGGCGCTTGAATATGGAGGCGGACACCTCACCTTGCGGAGCAAAGCATGCATCTCACATTGCGCAGGCAAGGATGCACAAGCGAGCGTACGTGCTCCAGGAAGCCTAGGACGCATGCACCGCCAAGAGCGTACGTGCTCCAGGAAGCCTAGGACGCGGTGCCCCAGTTTTTGGCACGTGAAGCTGTGGCAGAGAGGACCAGCTGCTAGGACCTGGATGGCGGATCTATGGCATAGATGCATCTACGCGATTCGGCATGCATGCATCTACATGCATCTCCGCCATACGCCAATGCCATCCATCCTTCAAACCAATGCCAGATCCAATACCTGGATGGTGGATACGGCAATGCCATAGGCATCAACGGGCACGACGGCACCCAACAGAATCTTGCAAAGTAAAGGAGTCATTATTATGGCCCCGATGGTCGTGGCCGTTGTCATGAGGACCGACAGCGCAACGTTTCCCTTAGCAATGTAGGTGCACAGGTTGGACGCCTGCAAAAAGCAGAGAAGAGAAAATAGTAACGCAAGAGGGCCTGCAGTGAAACCCAAACAGCATTTCAAGAGCGCCTACATCCGCCCACCTGGCCGCCGTTGATGCAGCCAACGAGCACGGTTCCGGCAAGGAGCGCGTCATTAAGCTTAAAGGCCTTGCCCAGTGCAAGGGCCAGCAGTGGCATCATCACGTAGCAGAGGGAGAACTGCACGAAGATGCTGTTTGGCTCCTTGGCCACAGCAGCAAAGTCTGCCGGCGTGAGCGTGATGCCCATCGACAACATGAGCGCAGCCAGCGCAGCGGTGAAGTATGTAGTATCGAACCATTCAAAGCTCTTCGGGCTCTTGAGAGCGATGCCAGTGAATATCACAGTCCACAGCGGGAAGAGGTTTGTCGTTATCTGGGCAGTCTTGAGGTAGGCATCAAAGAGCTTCGTGCCAAAGGACGCTTCCGACGCCCCGCCCCTAAGCGCGGGCGAGAGTGCCGCACCGTCGCGCAATGCGTCGTGCGTTACGCCAGAAACGGGACGCGGCAATCTTGGGTGGTGTGCAGGGGCCACATGCAGCGCGCTGGAGTCCGTAAGCAACCCGACGAGCACCACTGCGGACGCGAGTGCGCGCCGCAACATCGTGAGATGTTCAAGGATTTTTTTTAAATTTGAAGAAAATTTAAATTGACCGGTATGGCTAAAATTAGGCGTTCGTTGTTTTAGGAATTATGTCTGATTCATACAAACTTTTCATCAACTTGAGTTTACTCGGTCACGTTACCGAGTTACGAGGGAGGAGGAGACGGTTTAGTAAAACTATGTTCTTCTTATCTCGGTTGGAGCGCTCGGAGTGGATTCCTGCGTTTGTTTAATCTTTACGACAAGAGTTGATCCAAATCTTGGGTCAACTTTTTTCAAATTGATCCTTTTCGAAAACTCTCGTGTGGAATTACGACAAAGAGTCCGGAAACACCGTGACAATGGTCCCCCCGGCTGGAGTTTGGTTGATAATAAACGGAACACACCTTGAAACTCGGTCGCTTCTTGGTTTTCAGCCGTGAATCTAATTTACCACAAATTTTCGACTCCCATTTTACTGGATTACAACTTATTTGACTTGTAAACTGGGCCGTGGTTTTCAGTCGGACGGGACCAAAAAACGAAAAGGTCCACAGGCACCACGGGAACTCGACTTCTATCTAGCATGAGCTACGCGAGCTCTCTGGTGGAGGGCGCTGAGAACGACCCGGAGCATTCGGCCGTGATGTTCCTGACGCAGCTGGCAGGTGCTGTTTCATAGTGTTCTTAAAAAACGATGTTGTTCTTACAACGACACTCTGTGGTCGCGTCTAGCTGGCAAGACGCATAGAGCCCCGGCAGTGACTCGCGCGAGCCCCCTGCAGGTGGAGGTTACAGGCGCCGGAGCGAGATGGCGACGGCTGCCCGTGCCCGCGAGATGACGCCCGCTCAAGTCAATCAAGGCAAGGCGAGCATTAAGCGCTCCTGGAGCGAGAGTAACGCGGACGCGGACCTCGTCCGCCAGGTCGCGCCCGGCACCATCGTGTGTGCGTCCACTGCTCGGAGCTGGTCTTGTCTGCCATTTTAAGCGGCCGTCACACTGTTGTTCGCTCGCCTCCCGTCGAGGGGGGGGCATCGATCACACGTGCGCTAACGGGACCGGGGTGCGGATGTGGGCAGATCCAGAGGAAGGCCCGGCGGAAGAATCAGGGCGAGCTGGTTCGGCAGCTTGATTCCGCACTTCCGGATACTTTCCGCCGCGGCGTGTCATTCAACGGAGCCGGCGGCCGCGCACTGGGCATGGCTGGGCGTTCCCTCCATGACGTCCTGGAAGACACTGTGATGGTCTTGGCATGGCTTTCTAGCCCTAGAAACCCCGCTTCGCAGCGAGAGGGTGGAGACCAAGGCTCGAGCCAAATGGTCGCCGACGTTGGCCCGCTCATGCGCGATTTCATGGCATCAACTGGGAAGAATGCGCTGGATATCTCGGCTGACGCCAATCTTTTTGTCGTGTCTGCGGGGCTGCGCGACCGTGGATCAAGGCGCAAGGCGACGCAGAACCGGGTCAAAGACATTACGTCCGAGGGCGTTCGAAAAACCTCGAGCACCGGAGCATCCACACCTCGGCCGCCCGCACCTCGCGCGATGGCAGCGGGATCGCCTCAGACAATTCCATCGCCGCCCCAGCGCCCGTCTGTCCCGGCGACCCAGGCAGAAGAAGGCCCGGCGAGCACCAGTGCAAACACCTCACCCTTCCTTGTCAAGATGTCACGTGACAGCCTCGCCCTGGCGCCACTGGTGCTGGAGAAGAGCGAGCATACTCGGTTGCCGCCCATCCGTATCATTTCCACTCACTCTGGTTACGTGAAAGCAGAGCACGCGGCACAGAAGCTGCCAGTCACTTGCAAGACGGAGCAGAGTCAAGCGGAGCTCTTGCAGGAGCTGAGCCAAGCGCCGGCCGCTGTACACCTGAGGGAACAGGCCCTGCTTCTGCTCCTTCTTCATCATTCGCCGACACTCCTTTCCTGGCCCTCCCTGTGCCCTGGAGTGTGACGGTTACATGCTACTGTATGTACCAAGCGGGTCATCTTGGCTGACCCTAGCAATTCTCTCTCAAGTCGGCGCCCTGGAAGCGGATTTCATCCGTCAACCCCGGATTTGAGTGGAAACAAGCTATTGAGATTTCGTGCCCGGAAGACAATATCATTCGTAACAAAATAAAGCACATTGTTGGCAAAGACTGGGTCAAGGCACAGGTAGCGGCTGGGGCGTAGCGGCTGGGGCGCCACCTCTGGAAGCTCAAGGACACCGTTCTTGGCAACACCACAAAAGAAAAAGGATGGCAGCGCGTGCTAGATGTGCTAGATGGCTACATCCGGCGACGCGCTGCTCCAACGTCTGCTGCTGCCGCCTCGCCCATTCGAGCACGAGGAGGTCGAGGAGCCCCCCGACCTGTCTTCACCATACGTAGCGCGTTCCTGGTCCCCTCGGTCCCTCCCCCGGGCCGCCCTCCTCTCTTGTCCCTCAGTCGCACTCCCCTCCTGTCCCTCAATCTCCTGACGCCAAGGAGCCAGGAGCGCATGCATCCGTTGAATGAGGTCTGCGAGCGTCATTTCAACAGGCGAGGCATGCGTGTCCCCCGTTGAAGCGCCCTCCTCTCGCTCCTCTCTCTCCTCGGCATGGTCCTGCTTGGGCTGCGTCTTGTGCTCATAGTTTGAGTGCAAGTGCGATAGGACAGGCAGCATAAGACGGCGAGGGGAGTAGAGGCAGCACATGACAAACAGTCGAGCACAGACATGGCAAACAGTCGAGCACAGACATGCTGACAACTCCAACAAGAGAAGAAGAAACTGGGGGAGGAGCAGACAAGCTGCCCAGTTGCGCGCCAGGGGCTGTATAGGAGGAGGCAATGATGGTGACCTGGGCGAGTTCAAGGCGGCGGGATGGCGCGAGTGCATGTGCGCGCTCCAACAGGCGCATGGCGTGCTCCACTCTCGTCCTCTCTCCGCCCCCTCGCAGTTTCCTGGCGTTTTCCATCCCGCACCCCTCCTCATCCTCCTCTACCTCCTGCTCCTCCTCCTCCTTTCCTTGGAGCAGCTTGAGGCCCTCGGCAATCTTTTCCCGACAGACA
>Ga0315899_10007140_pt1 | contig 12000 bp, 11 predicted proteins | sample LakEriMetagenome_2_FD_203518 | JGI IMG/M metagenome (GOLD analysis project Ga0315899, IMG submission 203518) | Freshwater fungal communities from buoy surface, Lake Erie, Ohio, United States - Buoy 4 MA112 | ecosystem: Environmental > Aquatic > Freshwater > Lake | place: USA: Lake Erie, Ohio... | reverse complement strand
GGCGGGCGAGAAATCATCGATCAGGTCCATTCAGGACGCTTTCGAGCGCAAGATGATCGTCGGCGGCGGCGGTCCCACATCGGGCAATGTTCTGTTTCCCACTCTGGCGAACGGGCTTTTGGGAACGAAGTTCGAAGTCATACGCGGCTATAAAGGCTCCGACGAAATCGCGCTGGCGATGGAACGCGGCGAAGTGGAAGGCGTGATGAGCTGGAATTATTCCAGCATCCGCGCCGCCCATCCCGATTGGATCCGCGACAAGAAGATCACCATCATCCTGCAGCTCGCGCTTCAAGGTCACCCCGCGCTCCAGGGCGTTCCGGTCATCATGGACCTCGCGCGCACGCAGGAGCAATCGTCCGCCATTCGCCTGATCTTCGCGACGCAGAACATGGCGCGTCCCTATATCGCGCCGCCGGAAACGCCGGCCCGCGTCACGTCCCTCCTGCGCAAGGCGTTCGACGACACGACGGCCGATTCCGAGTTCCGCGCGGAAGCGGAGCGACGCGGCCTCGACGTCAATGGCGCCATGACCGGCCCTGACATCGAAGCCCTCATCGCGCAGCTCTATGCGACGCCGCCGGACGTGGTCGCAAAGGTGAATGACTTGATGAACATGCGGTGAGGGCGCGGCGCGCAGCCGCCGCCTCCCAAAGGAAGGACGCGGCGGCGCTAAAGCCGCCCGCTCCCCTTGCGCTTGCGCAAGGACTGTCCGATGCTCTGCGAAAGGGCCGTCGAACAGGCCCGCCCAGGGGAGAAATGCGCCATGCGAAACATCGTCATGTCCATATTCCAGCGCTCCGCGGCGCGACAAGCGGCAGGCCTGTTGGCCGTCCTCGCGCTTGCAGGCGCCGAGGCTGACGCCCTCGCGCAAAGCGACGTCGCGAAATTCTACGAAGGGCGCGCCATGTCGCTCATCATCGGATCCGGCCCGGGCGGAGGATATGACTTTTACGGCCGCCTCGTGGCGCGTCGTCTGGGCGACCATTTGCCGGGCCGCCCAACCATCACGCCCTCGAACATGCCGGGGGCCGGCGGCAATACGGCGGTCGCGCATGTCTACGCGCTCGCGGCGAAGGACGGCTCCGTCATGGCCGCCTCCTCCTCCGGCTCCCTGCTCGACGCTCTCATCGGCGACGCCACGCTTGTGCGTTACGATCCGCTGAAGCTCAATCTGATCGGCAGCGCGAATTCGGAGGTCGCGGTTTGCGTCGTGCGGAAAGATGCGCAGGCGCAATCCTTCCGCGATGTGTTTTCGCAGGAGCTTGTGATCGGCGCCAGCGGAGGAACGACGCGCGACATGCCGCTCGCTCTGAAAAATATTCTGGGCGCACGGATCAAGCTCGTGAGCGGCTATGCGGGCTCGCGCGACGTCATGCTCGCCATGGAGAAAGGCGAAGTGCAAGGGCTCTGCGGGATCGGCTATCAGGCGACGATGACGCAGCGGCCGCATTGGTTCAAAAGCGACTCGCCGATGCGCGCCCTCGTTCAGGAGACCATTCGCAGCGAACCGGAACTCGACCGGCAAGGCGTGCCCAAGGCGATCGATTTCGCGAAGACGCCGGAAGACCGGCGGGCGCTCGAGACCGTCTACGCCCAGCTCCTGTTCACGCGCCCCTTCATGATGGCGCCCGGCGTTCCCCCCGAGCGCGTCGCTGCGGTCCGCAAGGCTTTTATGGCGGCGCTGCATGACCCCGCGCTTCTGGCGGAAGCGCAAAAACTGAATCTCGCCGTCGATCCCATGTCGGGAGACGAGCTGGAAGGGCGATTGAAAGGCCTTTATTCAACGCCGCCGGCCATTATCGAGCGCGTCAAGCAATCGCTACAGACGCAATGATCGCGGCGTGACGCCATCGATCAATCCTGAAGGAACAGGACGAAGATCCGTCGCCCGTTTTCATGATGCGTGCGAACCCAGCCTTGATGGAGCTTGGCGATCTCGGACGTGATGTAGAGGCCCATCCCGGAGCCGGTCATATCGGCATGGCCGCGCACGCGCCGGTCGAAAATATCCACTTCCGAAATGAGGCCGGGATCGGTTTCGATGTTCTCGACCCTGAAACAAACCCCTATGTCGATCTCTTCTTCGCTGACCTGCAGAGATACGCTCGAATCCGGCGGCGAATAGCGCAACGCATTGTCGAGAAGATTGCGCAGGGCGATGCGCAGCAATACGGGATCCGCAGTGACATACAACGGAGCGTTCCGGCTATCGATGCTGATGCGCGCGCGCTCAAAACCCGCGAAGTCCAGAGCCACCATCTCGACAAGCAGCGCGGGTTCGTAACGAACGGGGTTGAATTGCCGCCGACGCTCGAGAATGGTCGCCGCGACCAGCGCGTTCGACAAGGCCATGCCGACCCGGTCGATGACCGCCTGAGCGCGCACGACGGATTGGTTTTGCGCCCGCATCTCGCTGCCCATCAGCTCATTGCCGATGGATTGCAATGCCGCGGAAGCATTGTTGAGGGGCTGCCTGACTTCATGGGTCAGGACTTCGATCAACCTTTTCTGCTCTTCGGCGGTCTGACGGCTCTCGCGCTCCCGCTCTTCCGCATGGAGCCGCCGCTCGCCTTCGCGCACCAGGGCTTGCGCGGCGCTGGATTCGGCGCGGTTCAATTCCTCCAGAACGATGACGATGAATCCGATATGGGCGAGCACGCCCGCCAGCATGATGCTCGTCGACGCGATCCTCGTGAACGTGCTCTCTGAAAACATCAGAACGGGATCGAGCGTGACGACATTGATCGCGCGAAACGCGGCGACAGCCGAATAGATCGCCGTCGAGACGAAGATGAGGAAGCGCCCCAGACCGTTGCGAAGGCCGCTATCCCAAATCAGCACATAGAACATGGCGCCGCCCAAGGCGACGAAATAAAGCGAATTGACGAAGGTCCGGAATACGACCGCCTGCGGCGCGAGCAGCAGATTCATCATAAGCAGGATCGCCAGCGCCGACAGGGCGATTTTCTTGAAAGGCTTGGCGAACTCCTTGGAGCAAAGGGCCAGGACCCTGAAATACATGGTGAGCCATAAGGAGACCGCGAACAGAATAAGACCGATGCGCCCCGTATCGGCGAGGATCATCAGAAACGAGGCGGCGCCGATATGGGCGCAGATGTCGGAATAAAACCAATAGCGCAGGCTGGGCTTTTTAAGCGCCCTCCACAGCATGCCCACGAGAATGGTGAGCACAAGCAGCACCCATGCATGGGCCGTGATGAGCGTGGGTAGATGCAGGGCGAACACGATCTGTCTTTGCCGCTAGAATTTCACGTCGCCCGTGAGCGAATACCCCACGCCGTGCAGTGTGCGGATGGGGGCGGCGCGCTTGGTCGTGGTTTCGATTTTCTTGCGCAGCCGGAAGATCGCGGCGTCGAGGTTTCGGGCGGAATTCTGATCCTCGCCGATCTGTTCGGCGAGCGCCTTGCGATCGCAACCCTTGCCGCCATGCACGCCGAGCACTTGCAGGATCTGCAATTCAAGCGGAGTCAGTTTGACGTTCGGCCCGTTGGAGCATTTCAGTTCGGACTGGTTCTGATCAAGCTCCCAGAAGGTGGCGCCGGCGCCGCCTCTGGCGACGCGCAGGCTCACGGTCTTGATCGCCTGCAGGACTTGATCGAACCGAACGGGCTTGTTCAGGAACATGTCCGCGCCTGCGGAGAGGCCCGCATTGAAAGCGTCCGGCCCCATGCGCCCGGAAATGATGATCACGCCGGCGTTCGACTGGGCGCGGATGAGCATGATCAGATCGACGCCATCGATTCCCGGCAGGCCGAGATCGACGACGTAGAAGTCATAGGACGAGATTTTCGCTTCCGCCAAAAAGGCGGAGCCCGACGTGAACAATTCGACGTCGACCTGCTGGGCGCGCAGGAAGGCTGAGAGGAATTCCCCGTATTCGACGTCGTCGTCGATGATGCAAATCTTCCGGGGCGGGGACATGGATTCCACGGCGTTCGTTCCGATCGGGGCCATCATATTTTGCATATTATCTCGTGACCCTGAGACTGACTATGCTTCAAAACTGAGAAAATGTAATAATAAAAGTGCGCTTTCATGTAAATCTAACGAAATTACCGAATTTAAAATAGAATAAGCTATTGCAAAAAATCATATATGATAAATGATCGTCTGACGATCTTCGGGGACCCGACTGAGAAAACGACCGACGAAATCCCCCGATTACTGGATTCAGGGAGGTTCCATTGAGCAACGCTAATTCGGGCAAGCACCCGCCTCAATTTGTGTTCGACATGATCGTCGCGCAGACGACGCGCGTCTTTCTTCAGGATCCTGCGTCAGCGGAAGATCTCGCCAAGGTCGAGGCCGCCAAATATTCGGCGCTCTATGACATCGAGGGTCTTGAGACCGACATCGTGGCCGGGATCGAACGTTTCATCGCGTTCATCGACTCGGTCGACATTTCAGACGTTGATCTGATCCTGTCGTCCTTCGTCTGGTTCGCCGCGAATTTCGAAGATCTGACGACGCCGCGCAAGAAGAAGTCGATGTTTGGAAACCCCCTCAAGGGAAAACCAAAATCGCCCTCGCGCGTCTTTTCCGCCGCAAGCCTGTTCAAGACGTACACCTACCCCGTCGGCTCGCGCAAAGCCCCGATTCGTCCGCCGGAATGGAAGCCCGAGGATGAGGTGGAGTTCAAATCCGTCTTCTCGCTTCTGACCGCGACGCCGACCGCCGCCGGCGCCGACGCGTCCTGATCGCGCCGCGCAGGACCGAACGTCAACGGGGCTGACCAGAAGCGCCTGGTTGCGGCGTTGCGGCCAGCGCGAGAAGCGGAGCCGGCATCGCAATCCCGGCGCGCCGCATGCGCTGCGCCGCCGCGCGGCATGCGCCCGCATCCTTCGCCTCGATGGCGGCGCGCGCCTGTTGCGCGAGATCGGCGCTGAGCTCCGGCGCTTTCGCTGTCGATGACGTCGTCGCGGTTTGCGGCGCCGGCGCCGCGGCGGGTTTGGCCGGCGCGCCGCGCGCCTGCGCTTCCGGCGGAGACGGCGGCGGATTCCCGCCCCCCGACGGCGCGGTCATTTGCGCGCGTCCCTGCGGGCCCGCCGCGCCGACGCCCTCCTCCCGAACGGGGCCGCTGAGGCTCGATGTTTGTTGCGCAGGGTCTGAGCCTGCGGGTTTGGGCTGGCTTGCGGCGCCTGGCGCCTCGACGGCGGTGGGCCCTCCCGCAATGGGTTGGGCGGACTGCGCAGAAGCGCTCGCTTGCGCGCCGCTCGAACGCTGCGGCGCAGCTGGCGCGGCCTTCTCGACGAATGCGGCCAGTTCCTGACAGAGATTCGCCTGTTCCGCGCGCCCCGCGCAAGGCATGGCCGCAAGGGAAAGAACGAACAAGACGGGGAGCGCGCGAGCCATGCCAGCCTCCTCTTCACGTCGCGCGATCAGGCGCGCGCGCGGGCGCGGGCCCAGCCGCGTTCCTGACCGGCGCCGCGCCCTGACGTTCCGCGACCCACAGATCATGATGACGCTGCGCCCAGGCGAGATCGACCTCGCCCTCGCCCATGGCGCGAAAGGCGCCCTCCATACCGATGCTGCCGATGTAAATATGCGCAAGGATCGACGCGAAAAACACGACGCCCAAAAGCGAATGGATTCCGCTCGCCCATTGCATGCCGCCGATATCGGTCAGCCGCAGCGGGAATAAAAGCGCGAGCCCCGTGCCGCTCATGACGAGGCCCGCGACGATCACGCCCCAGAACATGATTTTCTGACCGGCGTTGAATCGCCCCGCGCTCACAGGCGCAGGCGACCGCCGGAACAATCCGCCGCCGGATTTCAGCCACGCCAGATCGACCCGGCGGGGCGCATTATCGCGCGCCCACATGACGCCCATGATCAGAAGTCCGAGCATGAACGGCCAGGCGACGAAATTGTGAACATATTTGGCCCATTGCGACGCCTCGCCAAAGGCCGCCGGGCCGATCAGCGGCATCAGCAGGCGTTTTCCGAATATGTAATTCAGGCCCGTCAACGCAAGCAGGATGAACGACGTCGCGACCGTCCAATGGGTGAATCTCTCGAATCCGTCGAAGCGAATGATCGTCGCGCGCGATCTGTCCGCCTCTTCCAGACGGATGCGTCCCCGCAGAAGTAAAAAGAGGGTGAGCGCGAGCGCCATGCCGAGAATCGCGACACCGGCGATCCACGGAACCCAACGTTCATGAAATTGACGCCAGCTGCGGCCTTGCGGCTGTTCGAGAATGCGCGCGCTGACGTCTGGAATGGAGATGCGCCCATCAATGCGCGGGGCGCTTCGAAACAGCGCCTCCTCATTCACGGATTCAACGCTAGGGCGCGACCGCTGATCGGCGGCAGGCTGGGCGCCGAGAGGCGAGGCGGAAGACAAAGCGAGCAGAAGCGCTGCGCCGGCGCCGGCCAATTTGCGTTTGCATTGCGTCGACATCATCGCGCGCCTCATGTCTGAGTGGATGGAAGTCAAATCGCGAGCGACTCTCCATAAGCCGTCTTCCAGCCCCACGCGCCAGAGCCATAGCCGCGCCGCGTCACGCGCTCCTTATAAATTGCGGCGATGATCTCCCCGTCTCCCGCAAGAAGGGATTTCGTCGAACACATTTCGGCGCAGAGCGGCAACTTGCCTTCCGCCAGTCGATTGGAGCCGTATTTGACATATTCGGCTTGCGACAGATCCGCGTCAGGCCCGCCGGCGCAATAGGTGCATTTGTCCATCTTGCCGCGCGAGCCGAAATTACCCACGCGCGGATATTGCGGCGCGCCGAAGGGGCACGCGTAGAAGCAATAACCGCAGCCGATGCACAGGTCCTTCGAGTGAAGGACCACCGCATCGAAGGTCGTGTAGAAACAATTCACCGGACAGACCGCCGCGCAGGGCGCGTCGACGCAATGCATGCAGGCCATGGAGACGGAGCGTTCTCCCGGCAGCCCGTCGTTGATCGTCACGACGCGCCGACGGTTGATGCCCCATGGAACTTCATGTTCGTTCTTGCAGGCGGTGACGCAGGCGTTGCATTCGATGCAGCGGTCGGCGTCGCAGAGGAATTTCATGCGGGCCATGACGCGTCCTCCGTTTCAGCTCACGCCGCCCTGATCTGGAACAAGGTCGCCTTCGGCTCCTGCATGCCGGTGACAGGATCAAACCCATAGGTGGTGATCGTGTTGGCGCTCTCGCCCAGCACGATCGGATCGGTGTCTCTGGGATAGAAGCGACGCATGTCTTCGCCCTGATACCAGCCGGAAAAGTGGAAGGGCATCCATGCGACGCCACGCCCGACGCGCTCGGTCACAAGCGCGCGCACCTTTATGCGCGCGTCGTTCTCGGCGCCCAGCACCCAGACCCATGCGGCTTCGCTCACGCCCCGTGCGGCGGCGTCGGCGGGATTGATCTCCACATACATGGATTGCTGCAGCTCGGCGAGCCAACGATTGGAGCGCGTCTCCTCGCCGCCTCCTTCATATTCCACGATGCGCCCGGAGGTGAGGACGATGGGGAAGTCGCGCGCGACATTGCGATCCACCGCCGATTTCTGAACCGTGAAACCGATATTGGGCAGGCGGAACTGGCGCTCGTCGGGACGCGTGGGATATTGCCCGACGAGATCGGGGCGCGGCGTATAGACAGGCTCGCGATGCACGGGCACCGGATCCGGCAAATTCCACGCATTGGCCCGCGCTTTTCCATTGCCGTAATGCATGACGCCGCGTTGCAGGCACACGCGCTGGATGCCGCCGGACAAATCGGTCGCCCAGCTCACGCCGTCGATATTGGCGCCGCCGACTTTCTGGATGATCGCCGATTCCTCGGCGGTCAGATCGGAGTCCCAGCCGAGTTTCTTCAGCACGGCCATCGTCATTTCAGGATAGCCGTCGGTCAGCGCCGAACCGGCGGAGAACGAATCCTCCGCCAGAAGCGTCTCGCCGTCGCGCTCAAGGCCAAAGCGCGCGCGGAACGTGCCGCCGCCATCCATCACATGAAGATCGGTGTTGTAGAGAATATGGCTGCCGGGGTGGCGCAATTCAGGCTTGCCCCAGCACGGCCACGGCAATCCGTAATAATCGCCGCCCACCTCCGGATCGTCCTTGGGGGCGCGCAGCGTCACAAGATCGAACTTGTCCTGATGGCGCATATGCGCCTTCAACCGCTCCGGGCTTTGCCCGCAATAGCCGGTTGACCAGCCGCCGCGGTTGATCTCGCGCAGAAGGTCCTCGGCGTCCGGCTTCTTGCCGTTCACCTTGATGTTCTTGAACAGGGTGTCGGCGAACCCCAGCTTCTCGGCGAGCAGATAAATCGCCTCGTAATCGGTCTTGGATTCGAAAAGCGGCGACACGATCTCCTCGCCCCATTGCAGCGAGCGGTTGGAGGCGGTGCGCGATCCGTCCATTTCCAGCGACGTGCAGATCGGCAAGAGATAGGTGTCGTTCTGGCGCGCGTTCAGCGCGGCGAATGTGGTGGGATGGGGATCGCCCACGACGAGAAGATCGAGCTTGTTGACGCCAGCGAGCGATTCAGGAATGCGCGTGACGGTGTTGCCGCCATGGCCGAACACCATCATGGCGCGCAGGCGCGCGCGCTGATCCACCTGATCGGCGGGGCTTGTCACCGCATCGAACCAGCGCGTGGAGGTGATGCCCGGCGTCTCCATATTCTCCTTGGCGCTGCGCGGCTTTCGCCCGGCGATGGCGGGCACTTCGTCAAAGCGCGATCGCAGCCAATCGTATTCGACCTCCCACACGCGCGCCCAATGGCGCCATGCGCCTTCCACAAGTCCGTAATAGAGCGGGAGCGTCGTCACATCGAGGCCGAGATCCGTGGCGCCCTGGACATTCGTATGGCCGCGGAAAATATTCGCGCCCGTGCCCGGCTTTCCCACATTGCCGGTGGCGAGGCAGAGAATGCAGAACGCGCGCACATTCGCCGTGCCAACCGTATGCTGCGTCGCGCCCATGCACCAGATAAGCGTCGACGGCTTGTCCTTGGCGAAGGTTTCCGCCACGCGCTTCAATTGGTCGCCGGGCACGCCGGTGACGCGCTGCGTCTCTTCAGGAGTCCATTTCTCGACTTCCTTGCGAACGGCGTCCATTCCGTAGACGCGCTGGCGGATGAATTCCTTATCCTCCCAACCGTTCTGGAAAATATGCCAAAGCATGCCCCAGATCAGCGGAATGTCCGTGCCGGGGCGCAGGCGCACATATTCGGTCGCATGGGCGGCGGTGCGCGTGAAGCGCGGGTCGATCACGAAGACATTCGCGCGATTCAATTCCTTGCCCGCCAGAACATGCTGCATCGCAATGGGATGGGCTTCGGCAGGATTGCCGCCCATGATGATCATGGTCTTTGAATTGCGAATGTCGTTGTAGGAATTGGTCTGTGCGCCATAGCCCCAGGTGTTGGCGACGCCGGCCACGGTCGTGGAATGGCAGATGCGCGCTTGATGATCGACGGAATTGGTGCCCCAGAAGGCCGCCAATTTTCGAAAGAGATAGGCGGCTTCATTGGTGAATTTCGCCGAGCCCAGCCAATAGACGGAATCGGCGCCCGATTCCTTGCGATAGGCGGAGATCTTGTCGCCGATTTCGTCTATCGCGGTCTCCCACGAAATGCGCCGCCATTGGCCGCCTTCCAGTTTGAGCGGATAGCGCAAGCGCCGTTCGCCATGCACGAGTTCGCGCAAGGCTGCGCCTTTCGCGCAATGCGAGCCGCGATTGATCGGGCTGTCCCAGCCGGGCTCCTGCCCAACCCAGACGCCGTTCACGACTTCGGCGACGACGGTGCAGCCGACGGCGCAATGGGTGCATATGTTCTTGCGCGTCACCACGTTTGAATCGGTGACGGACGTTCCTGCGGCCGCGGATTTTCGCACCGAGCCAGGCGCGGCCAGCGACAACGCGCTCACGCCCGCCGCCGCCAGTCCGGAACTGCGCAGGAAACTGCGTCGATCAAGAGCGTTGAACGCGGGGATCGGGGCCGCCATTCCGGATCGGGCCGGCGCCTGCGAGGCCTGTCGCTTGATGAGCATGTCCGCAATCCCCTGCTCGTGACGTCTCCGATATTGGTTCCGTCAGGGTTTCGCCTGTTTCAAAGTCTCATAGCCATTGACGCGGTCTCATAGCCATTGACGCGATAGAACGTTCGCACATGCGCGCTGTCGCGATAGCGCGCGCGGGTCTCTTCGCCGCCCGGATCATAGGCGAGCGCCGGCGTGACGGAGGACGCGTTCGCCGCCGCGCCCAAAGCGGCGCCGGCGGTAGTGACGAAACCTCTGCGGGAGAGGAGGAACATGCGCCGCTCGGCCATGGCGTGGCTCCAGTGCGGGAGGGTCGTGCGACCTGTAAAACCGAGGCGCACCGCAACAGTTCCCATGGCCGCGCGCTTATTTCCGAAAGCTCTCGCGTTCGCGTTTGCGCTTGATGAAGGGACGCTCGACATGATGTTCGGCGACGAAGGCGGCGACTGCCTCGCGAATAGCGTCAGGCATCGGCACCGCCTCGACGATCTGGCCGATGCCTTCCGCCATGGCCTCGCCTTCGTAAGGATCTGCGGTGACGCCGGCGACTTCGCTTTCTTCGGCGTTCACGCATAAGGCCACCCAGAGCGCGGGGCGGCCGGAGAAAAGGTTGTCGCGATAATGCCCGGTCTCGGCGCGATGCAGGGTCAAGCCATGCGCGCCGGCGAAGACGATCTCCTCTTCGTCATTTTTTACGAGGCGCGCGCCGGCCGGCAGGTCCGGCGCCGCGGGCAGGACCGCGACGGGCGCCCACTGGCTCGCCCAAGTCTGGCTCGCCCATGTCTGGCTTGCCCATAGGCGCGCTCGTGCGCTTGCCGGCTTGCGCCGGCCGATCACGACGCCGATCTCGAACGTCGCCTGAACCATGCGCGTCACCTAGCGGCCTGATCCGCGCCCGCCGGGCGAGCGGGCGCAGGATCGAGGATGAGGTTTCGGCCCGGATCGCCCAAACGGGTCGATTCCGTTGAATAAGCCGCCGCGCTGTCGCGTTGCTGGATCTGCAGGATCGCGGCGGCGGCGAGCGCGACGACCAAGGTTCCAGCCAATGCGAGAAGAAAGGCTTTCATGCGGGTTCCTCCTCGCCTGTCCGCCGGCGCTTCTCCTTAAAAACGTCGTCGCGGCCTAAACGTTCGCGCGGCCCGCTCAGGCCGACCCCGGTCGCAAGAAGCGACGGGTTGTTTTGCATCTCTCCGGCAGGCGCTATGATCGGCCGGCGGGCGAGCGAAAACGCGCCCTGACGATGAATCGGCGGGAGGTTTCATGCAGATCGTTCACGCGGAAGATTTGCCCTGGGCGGAGCGACAGGAGCGCCACCGTGAGGGGTCGCTGGCCTTCCGCAACCTGTTCGAGGGACAGGAAGGCGATCCGAATAATTTCCGGCTCGTGCTCTCGAAGAATTCGGGCGAATATAAAAGTCCCCATCACAAGCATAATTTCGATCAGGTGCGATTTTGCGTGCGCGGCGCCGCATCCATCGCGCCCGGCAAGTCGCTTGAAGAGGGCGACGTCGGCTATTTTCCCGAAGGCGTCTCCTATGGCCCGCAGGACGACAAGGGCGGCGACCGCGTGACGCTCGTCTTTCAGGGCGGCGGCGCAAGCGGCCTTGGCTATATGAGCGCGGGGCAACTCCGGCGCGGCACCGAAGAGCTCGAAAAGCTTGGCTCCTTCGCAGGCGGGCGTTTCACGCGCACAGGCGAAACGCAGTCACGCGACAGTTACGAAGCGATCTGGGAACATGTGATGGGCCGGCCCATCGCCTATCCGGACGGGCGCTACGAAGATCCAGCCCTGATCCGCACGAAAGCCTTCGCATGGCGGGAGATTGCGCCGGGGGTCGCGCTGCGCGCGCTTGGCGCCTTCACCGAGCGCGGCGTGCGGCTTGACATGTTGCGCGTCGAGGCCGGCGCCCGCGCGATCATAGGCGAGGCGGGCGCGATGACGCTTGTCTTCATCGTCGCAGGAACCGGCGCATTGGGCGACGCCGCGCAGGCGGGCGCCT
>Ga0315899_10007139_pt1 | contig 12003 bp, 9 predicted proteins | sample LakEriMetagenome_2_FD_203518 | JGI IMG/M metagenome (GOLD analysis project Ga0315899, IMG submission 203518) | Freshwater fungal communities from buoy surface, Lake Erie, Ohio, United States - Buoy 4 MA112 | ecosystem: Environmental > Aquatic > Freshwater > Lake | place: USA: Lake Erie, Ohio... | reverse complement strand
ACGGTGGAGACCTGCGAGCAGAGAGGCGGGCACTCGGGGAGTTTGACGCAGACGGGGCGTTCGCAGAGCCGGTTGCCCGAGGCGTCGAGGAGCTGGATGCAGAAGCAGGCGAGCTGGCCTGAGGAGACCCCGGAGAGATTGACGGAGACGGGGAGACTGGCGTTCTGGACGAGCGGGGCTAGAGAGATGCTGCCGGGGATGGGGGTGGCGGGGACCTCGCCGGGTTGGAGACCGGGGGTGCAGGGGATGAGGAGGGCGGTCCATGCGGGGACCGGCTGGAGATTGGTGATGACGATGGGGACCGAGAACGGACCGTTCTGGACGGTGGGGCAGCGCGGTTCGCCGACGACGGAGACGGCCATGCAGGGTTTGCAGGGCGGGCAGGGAGGGACGTTGATGCAGATTTTTTCCTCGCAGACCGGCTGGCCTTCGGATTCGCCGTAGAACGAGATAGTGAAGCAGGCGATGCCGCCGGATTTGGGGATGCCGGAGAGCGAGAGCTGGAGGGAGGTGGAGTTGCCGGGGTTGAGGGGCGGGAACGGCTGGAGCCCGGGAGGGCCTGGGGAGACGCCGGGGAGGGCGTTAGGGGGAAGTTGCTGAGGAGGGCAGGGGGCGACGGACCACCAGTAGAGCGGCTGGAAGCCCGTGTTAGTGACGGAGACTGAGAGCGAGTGCGGCTGGTTTTCGAATTCCGGGCATTTTACGTCGCGGGTGAGGACGGCGGCGCAGGGGCAGGCGGGGAGAGGGATGCAGACGATTTTGGTGCAGAGCGGGCGTTGCTGGGCGTCGACGAGTGTGACGCAGAAGCAGCCGGTGACGCCGTTGAGCGGGACCCCGCCGAGCTGGACCGGGTAGATGCCGGTGTTGCCCTGATTGAGGGGCGGGAGCGTGATGAAGGACGGGGCGGGGATGGCGGGGATGCCGGGGCCGCCGGGTGGAGGGCAGGGGGCGAGGATGGCGGCGGCGGCGGGGATGGGGCCCTGGTTGGTGATGGAGAGATTGAAGGAGTAGTTGCCGGGGGGAGCGGTGGGGCAGGTTACGGGGCCCCATGAAACGCTGACGCAGGGGAGGAGAGGCGGGCAGGGAGGGAACGTGATGCAGACCTTGGCTTCGCAGAACGGCCCGAGGTTTTCAGCCTGGGGGAGGAGCTGGACGATGAAGCAGACGGTGAGCGGGGAGTTCTGGACGGGGAGATTGGGGAACGAGACCGGGAGTGCCTGGGACGTGGAGTTAGGGCCGAGCGGGGGGACGAGTGGCTGGAGCCCGGATGGGGAGGGTTGGAGCGTGACGGCGTTAGGCGGGAGATCGTTCTGCGGGCAGGGGAGGAACTGGTACCATGAGGCGGGAATGTTCCAGAGATTGGTGAGGGTGAGGGTGGCGCTGTGTTCCTCGCCTTCGTAGACCGGGCATTTGGGGTCCTTGATGACGACCTCCATGCAGGGGCATTTCGGGAGCCGGACGCAGACTTTAGGGGAGCACTCGAAGGCGCGGTTGAGGTCGGTGAAGTCGGCGGGGTTGGCCTGGATGGCGAAGCATCTGGTGCCGCCGATGGGGAGCGAGGCGATGGAGATGGAGACGAGGGCGCTGGCCCCCGGGGCGATGGTGGTATTGAGGAGGGCGGGTGAGGGAGTGACGCTTTGGCCGCCTGGGGGGATGAAGGCTGGGGGGCAGGGACCGAAGGCGATCTGGGAGATCGGGACGGTCATGAGATTGGTGACATTGAGAGTGACCGAGTAGTTGCCGGTTGGGGAGGTTGGGCAGACGGCATTGACCATGACGGCGCGGAGCCGGTCGGGAGGGACGACGGTGTCGATGTCGCCGATGAGGGATTTACCGTATTCAGCGCCGAGACAGTCGAAGTCGATGACGTGGGAGAAGGTGATGGGGGTGGGGTCGGTGGCGTTGCCGGTGCCGTTGATGCGTTGGGAGCCGTAGGCCGGGGCGGAGCTGAAGGGGCCGACGGAGTCGGCGGAGCACCAGACCGAGCCGTCGCAGGCTGGGCCGACGCCGCCCGCGCTATTGGTGACCCATGGGCCATTGCCGCCGCCGACGCGGAATTTGGAGACTGGGGAGGGCGACCATGAGCCGGAGGTGCCGGTGTATTCGAGGACGCGGGTGGAGTGAGCGCCGATGAGGAAGTTCCAGCCGGTGAAGCCTGGGGCGGTGCAGCCGATGTGGTAGCGTTCGGCGAGGAGCATGGCGCCGGCGGCGGAGAATTCGATGTCGGAGACCGGCATGGAGGGCCGGTTGAGGTTTCCGAACATGGTGAAGGGCTGAGCGAGCAACGGGATTTTGAATTCGCGGAGGGCGGTGGCGGGAAGGAAATTGCCGGAGGCGTCGAGGGCGACCGACCAGATTTCGGATTGGGGGCCTGCTGCGCCTGACCAGATGGGAGGCGGGGCGGGGTCCATGCTGTCGAAGACGCTGTAGTAGAGACGGTTGGCGCGGACACCGATGCCCCATGGGCGGCGGGTGGGTTGGGTGAAGACGAGGGCTGGGTTGTCGGGGACGGCTGGGTAGGCGGCGACGGGGAGGGCCTGGGTGCCGTGGTCGAAGGTGGCGGTGGGAGCTCCGGTGGATGGATTGAGCCGGTAGATAAGGCCGTTGCCGAGATTGGTGACGTAGAGCCATGCCTGGCCGGAGGTGGAGCGATGGAAGCAGAGATTGCCGAGAGCGGCGTCTGTGGAGTTGCCGCTGCCGGGGCCGGGGGTGCCGCCGGAGGCACCGGGGAGTTGGGGGAAGGCGGTGATGGCGCCGGAGACCCCGTTTAGACGGTAAACGGTGCCCGGGCCGTTGCCGGAGGGCCAGTTGGCGTAGCCGTATGCTCGGGAGGCGGCGACGTAGATGTTCTGGCTGGGGGCGTCGTCGAGGGCGATGCCGAAGACCTCGCCGAGTTGGGCGGCGCGCCATTCGTGCTGCGGGCCGGCGGGAGGGTTCTGGAGGGGGACCTCGTTGTGGCTGTACTGCCATGCGTAGTTGGGGCTGGCGGGGCAGTCGACTGGGGCGGTGCCGAGGATGGCTGGGGAGGTATTCCAGATGACGACGACATTGCCGGCTGGGTTGGGGGGCGGGAGGATGATCTGGTTGAGGCCGATCCCGGTGCTGGAGTAGCAGGTGGCGACGGTGAAGCCGGTCTGGAGCGGGAGGAGGTCGGTGGGCTGGTAGATGCCGATGGCCGGGGATCGCGAGAGGAGCGCAGCAGCGGCGAGGAGGGTGATTCGGGCGGCATGCATAGGGGATTAGGGGAAGGGCCTCCGAACCTCAGTTCCGAGGCGATTAGATGGATGGTGCCATGGGAGACGGCGCGGTGTCGAGGATGGAATAAGGGTATTTTAATGGATTCTGAATCAGGCGGGAGGAGTCGCACTTGCGGGGAGAGGGAAAGCGGGGCAGGGCGAGGGAAAGAATTGAAACTGACGATGGGATTGCGAGAAGAGATTGAAGAGATGGGGCAGCGGGCGCGGCGAGCCGGGCGCGAGCTGGCGGTGCTGACTTCGGGGCAGAAGCGGGGGATTCTGCTAGCGATGGCGGATGGGCTGGAGGGTGCGGAGGAGACGATTCTGGCGGCGAATGCGGTGGATGTGGCGGGGGCGCGGGAGCGGGGGTTAGGGTCGGCGATGGTGGACCGGCTGACATTGAATCATGAGCGGGTGGCGGCGATGGCGCGAGGGGTTAGGGAGGTGGCGGAGCTGCCGGATCCGGTGGGCGAGGTGCTGGCGTCGTGGGAGCGGCCGAACGGGTTGCGGATGGAGAAAGTGCGGGTGCCGATCGGGGTGATCGGGATTATCTTCGAGAGCCGTCCTAACGTGACGAGCGATGCGGCGGCGCTGTGTTTCAAGAGTGGCAATGCGACGATTCTGAGGGGCGGGAGCGAGGCGATTCACAGCAATCGGGCGATTGCGTCGGTGCTGCAGGAGTCGGGGGAGCGTGCGGGATTGCCGGCGTGGAGCATTCAGTTGGTGGCGAATACGGATCGGGAGAGTGTGCGGCATCTGGCAGAGATGGACCGGTATCTGGATCTGATTATTCCGCGCGGGGGGAAGGGATTGATCGAGACGGTGGTGAGTCTCGCGAGGATGCCGGTGATCAAGCATTATGACGGGATCTGTCATGTGTATGTGGACAGGGCGGCGGATGTGGGGATGGCGGTGGAGATTATTGTGAATGCGAAGGCGCAGAAGCCGGGTGTGTGCAATGCGGCGGAGACGTTGCTAGTGGATGAGGTGATTGCGGAGCGGTTTTTTGCGGTGGCGGTGCCGGCGCTGCGGGCGAAGGGCGTGGAGTTGCGGGGGGACGAGTGGCTGTGCGGGCATTATCCTGACGAAGTGCGGCGTGCGGAGGAGAAGGATTGGGATACTGAGCATCTTGATCTGATATTGAATGTGCGGACGGTGGCGGGGATGGATGAGGCGATGGATCACATTGCGGCGCATGGGTCGCGGCACAGTGAGTGCATTGTGACGGAGGACGGGGCGGCGGCGGAGCGGTTTCTGGCGATGGTGGACAGTGCGGCGGTGTTCTGGAATGCGAGCACGCGGTTCAATGATGGCGGGGAGTTTGGGTTCGGGTGCGAGATCGGGATCAGCACGGACAAGCTGCATGCGCGCGGGCCGATGGGGTTGCCGGAGTTGACGATTTACAAGTATCTGGTGCGGGGGAGTGGGCAGGTTAGAGGTTGAACTGCCGAGACCATGACGCTGACGGAAGCAGGAGGATTGTTTGCGGCGGCGGCGTTGGCCGGGGTGATCAATGCGATTGCGGGGGGCGGGACGTTAGTGACGTTTCCGGTGCTGCTGGCGTTCGGGATTTCGCCGGTGGTGGCGAATGCAACGAGCACGGTGGGATTGTTTGTGGGGACGGGCGGGAGCATCTGGGGGTACCGGCGGCATCTGGAGGCGGTGCGGCCGTGGTTACTGCGGTTTCTGCCAGTGAGCCTTGCCGGGAGTGTGGTGGGCAGTGCGCTGCTGGTTTACGGGAGCGAGCGGGTGTTCAGCAGACTGGTGCCGTTTCTGATCTTGTTCGCGACCCTGTTGTTCATGCTGCAGGGGACTCTGAAGCGGATGAGCGGGGGTGGGAATGGGAGTGGGCCGGGAGAATTGTCAGGGGGGGCGGTGGAAGGACGGGGGCGGGTGGCGATGGCGATGGCGATAGGGTTTCAGTTTCTGGTGGCGATCTATGGCGGGTATTTCGGTGCTGGGATTGGGATTCTGATGCTGGCGACGTTCGGGTTTCTGGGGTTGGGGAGCATTCATGAGATGAACACGTTGAAGACTGTGCTGGGGTCTTTGATCAACGTGGTGGCGGCGGTGGCATTTGTGGTGGCTGGGTTGGTGGATTGGCCGCGGGCGCTGGTGATGACGGTGGGGGCGCTGGCGGGGTACTGGCTGGGGGCGCACAGTGCGCAGCGGATTCCGGCGGCGATGGTGAGGAAGGTGGTGACGGGGATTGGCCTGGTGCTGGCGGCGCTGACGTTCTGGAAGGAGTTTGTGGGGAAGTGAGACCCGGATCGCAGAAGTAGGGCTTGGGCGATTTGATCAGGCGCTTGTTGAGGTTTGTGAACCATGGACGGACGAGGAAGACGAGGTGGCTGGCTTGCGGGACGGAGAGCCAGGACTCGGTGGTGATTCGGGTGATGCCGGTGTCGGCTGCGAGCGAGGTGATGTTGAGCAACTGGCCGATCCGCCCGGCACAGAGCTGGATGAAGCGCTGGAAGGCGGCGAGATCCTGGATGTTGAGAATCTGCCGCACATCCCGCTCAAGGTAGGTGCTGACGTAATCCTCAAAAACCTGGAAGCAGCTCACGCGCCGTCACGGCTGCGGTCCGGGGAATGGACTGCATTGGAAGTGGCAGGCTGGTAAGCGCTGGCCTGGCTGATTGTATACTCGAGGATACGATCAGTCAGACGGCGTCGGGGTTGTATTCCCTTCGGGCGATCAATGGGGGCGAAGTGATTCGACCCGGGGAAAGTGGAGGGTTCCCGTTGAGCTACGCCGAGAAGGTTCCTTCAGGGCCATGCATGGTTTTGGGCGATTCTTTGTGCGAGGGAAGGGGAATCGAAGAGGCTGCGCAGGAGGCATCCGCTACCGGCGGGTGACGCGGAGGTGGACGAAGCGACGTCCGTCGGTACCGGTCGGGGTGGTGACACGCACCTTTTGGAGGTCGGTGGTTTCTTCGAGAATGGTTTCGACCATGCCGCCGACCTTGCTCCATCCGTCGGCGAGTGACTGTGAGTATTCGCGGACGAATGCGATTTCGCCGAGGGCGGCCTTTGAGCGCCAGTGGGTGAATTCGAGGGTGCTGCCATTCCTGACGAGGGTCCCGGGAGCGGGGGAGGGTTCCTTCGGATGGCGGGTTAAAGTGATGGAACGCATGGCGACAGAGCAGCCCCAGCGGTTGTCCAGCCGCGCTTTGTTCACCCCGGCAGTTCTGATGATTTTGCTCATGGAGGTTGCTGTGGGCGATCTGGACCAAGCAAGATAAGTGACCAAATTAGAAACGGAAGGCCAATAAGACATCCTCCAATCAATACGACAAATGGCATGAAGTTCGGCCCTCCATCACCCGGCGCGTTCGTGGGACCGCTGTTGAATACAGATGCTGCGGGAATGCTGGCTAACACCAATGCTGTGATGAAGGCTGCCAACGATCCGCGACTGCGGGGCAATCCTGCAATGCATCTGATAGAAAAGATGATGCCGCTGACGAACGCAATTATAGCGAGTCCAAATCCATACCTATTGAGAGTTTGAGGGAATGATAAATCTGGTTCACCCGGCGCGCTCATCGCTATCTGCCGGATCATGGGTTGCGTAATGGAGTGAGTCACAGGCAGAGCGCTCACGGCTACGACGAAGCTGAAAATGGCAGCGATTAGTTTGGACACGGCGCGTCAGATTTAAGCGAACGTTTGAAGTGTGGCACGGCGGGGATTGGGCGTCCAGAGCGAAGCTAACGAGGGACGTTACCGTTCGGCTTCTTGGGTTGTGCATTGGGTGGCATCGAGTCTTGTGATAGTAAATGCGACAAACTCACCGATGACCCGGGAATCGTTCGAGTGGAATACCTCTGGGATCTGGATCATGCCACAATCAACAACGACCGGATCAATGGCAATAACCTCCCCAAAAGCTCGGTAGCTCCAGCCATCAATGTGATCCAGAGCCTTGCGCCGCTCAGGGTTGCCCGAAAAGATAGTCTCCCAGGATTCGTCGTCATCCAACAATGATGCCGAAATCTCGACATCGAAATCATCGCCGATGCCGGGCGTGCTGCGCTCATCAATCGAGAACTCGTCCATCGCAGAAAGTATGCCGAATGGAGTGGAGATCGAAGCCTCAAGCCATGGACCCTCTGTTGATATTAGAGACACGCGCATGCGGTGAAGTAGTGATCTGATTTTCTGCCGAACGTAAAAGAGCACGCACCCCTATCAGAGGGAGCGAACGTCGATTGCGGGGTTGATGTTAAAACTACGAAATATCATGAAAACAGGGCGGCTGATAGGGGGGGCGTGTCTCGTCTTGTTCGGCTTCTAGTGATAAACTAACGATACGGAATGTAGATAGTTAAACGTCATGCTTCAAAGCCAAGAAGAGTTACTTTGAAGTATTCAGTGCCGGGCTTCCGTGTGAACTCAAATACGGCTTTTGCATTACTCCAGTTATTGTGAACAGGCAGTCTATGGCGCAGAACATAACCAGACGTGATCTGCTCTAAATCCGGTGCTGCTGAGTTCTTGCTGAAACTCAGCAGGCACCTTGAGGGTCATACAGCCCGCTGGCTCCGGATCCTGTCTTTCCCGACCGCTTCCGGGGAGGAACGCCTGAAGATTGTTGGAATCCTCGTCCGGCATTGCTGCTACGACCTGCGCCGAAAGCGTTATAACTTCCCCGAGACTATGAACTCATTGGCTTAAGTTGACGCGCATGCCTGTTGGGGCGCAGTGATATATAATTGTGTGATCCCAGGGCCTTCGCGTTGCTTCGTCCCTGGGCTCGGGGCCCGTTGGGCCGGAAGGGGTGGGTGTGGTGTGAGGGGTTTCGGAACACGGATGGACGGGATGGACGGGATGGACGGAATGGACCTTATTGACCTTATTGACGTGAGTGGATGTTTGTGAGGGAGCTGCGCGAAGCGTGGCGTTGGGATGGTATGGGGCGTTCCTTCAGAACGTGGAGGTGGGGGGTGTTGGGGTACCCAGAGCGGGGCTCTGGGCTGGTATGCGGTGGCCCGTTGGGACACGGGTTTGGGGGAGGTGGCGGGGGGCTTGCGGGGGGAGAGGGGTGGGCTTGGGGTGGGCTTGGGGTGGACGCAGAAAACTCCGGCGGTGCGGGGCGGATGCTGGGGTTTATGTCGGGGGCCCGGGGCCTTCTTGCGACAGGTCAGTGATGGAGGGAGGATCAGTCGGAAAGCCAGAGGCAGGCGAGTGGGGCGGGGATGGCGAGGATTTTTGCGTTGAGCGGCTCGCGTTCCTGCCCCGGACGTGCGGAGTGGGTTTCGATGATGCCGAAGTCTTCCCAGCGTTGGGTGATGACGTAGCCTTGGGCGATTTTCTTTTCTTCGAGGAAGAGGCGGAGGCCCTTTAGTTTGCGAGGGGTGGGTTCGGCGTCGTGATATTTCACCTCGAAGGGGACGATGCGGTCACCGGTCTGGGCGATGAGGTCGACTTCAAGATCACGGTTTTTCTTATCCTGCCAGTAGGAGAAGGTTGGCTGATCGGGGTAGTAGCGGGTGAAGAGGTGTTTGAAAAAGGCGGTTTCCACGGCAGCGCCGAGGCGGTCGGGCTTTTCCAGGAGGCGGCGGCCGAGCAGCAGGACGGCACCTGGCAGCGCGGCGTCTGCCAGGTAGATTTTGGAACGCCCGCGCAACACTTCCTTACCGTAGCCATGCGGTCGCAGTTGGCAGATCAGGTGTGTGGCCTCGAACAGATCGAGGAAGTTATTCACCGACTGGCGGTTGATACCGTCGAGTTCCCTCGACAGCGTGGGCACATCGAGGATGCCGCCGTCGTGGTAGCAGAGATAGAGGAAGATTTTCTCCACTTCGAGGACCCGGCGCACGCCGTAGAGGGCGGTCATGTCGCGCTTGAGTACCTTGTCCACGATGTCCTCGCGCAGCAGGCGCTGGCAGCGTGTCAGGTCGTTGACCAGGGCTGGTTCGGGGAAGCCGCCGCGCAGGAGGTATTCGTGAAAATGGGCGGTGAGCGGCCTGCCCAGTGTGGCTGCCCGGGAAAAGTCTCCCGGTGACCAATCGAAGAGATGGCGCAGGGAGCGGACCTCCGGCAGGGCGGGGATCTCCACCTTCCGCAGGCGCAGGTATTCCGCGAATGACAGGGTAGGGAGCGGGATGGTCTCCCAGCGTCCCACGCCGGATTCTGTTGAGGCGTCGCGCAGTGGGCTGGCCGATCCGGTGGCCGCGATCCGGCGGCCGCGCTGGAAGTCCGATTGGTGCTTGAGCCAGGTCTGCCAGTCGGGAACGAACTGGATCTCGTCGAGGAAGAGCATCCGCGGGTGGCTAGCCACGGGTGGAAACAACTCATCCCACGCCTGCAAAGTCCGCTCCAGCCCGGCCAGTTTGAGGATCGGGTGGTCGAAGGTGGCGTAGAGCAGGTTGGCCGGGGGGAAGCTTTCGGCGACGAGGCGGCGGATGGCCTGGCGGAACAGTGTGGTTTTGCCCACCTGGCGAGCCCCGGTCAGCAGCAGGGCGCGCTTGGTTTCCCGGTCGTCGATCCACGCCCGGATTTGCCGGGAGGCCGCCCGCTCCCAGTCTGGAAGGTCGGCGACGGGCTGCCCGCTCCACCATGGGTTGAATTCTTGAAGGACGGAAAACAGCTCGGCTTTCGGGATTTCCATGCTTGTTTGAGTGGATTAGGTAAAACGTAATTTACTTATTTGGGGACTTTTGTCAAACGCGCCTCCATTCATGCCTCGTTCTATGGTCTTTTAAAGTGTGCCCGGGCGGTGTCCGGGTCGTGTTGCTGGGTCACTGGAAACTGCACGCGGTAGAGCGCCAGTGGGTGAATTCGAGGGTGGTGCCATTCCTGACGAGGGTCCCGGGAGCGGGGGTGGGTTCCTTCGGATGGATCACGAGGGCGAATTCGACGAGGTTGGGGATGCCGTCGGCTTCGGGGTCGCTCTGGTCTGCGGCGGTTCCTGTTTCGTTTATGGGGCCGAAGTGGGTTTATCGCCCGAGATCGGTGGCGGTCGCCTGACGGCCTGTGAGGGAGAGTGTGAACGGGCTCTCGTCTGGATCGTTGCTCTGGATTTCGACAGCGGCCGCCTTATTGCCGGGAGATGAGGGGGTCAGGACCAGGGTGAGTGGCGCTCATTGCGTTGCGAAGTTGGGCGGAACGTTCAATCGCTGGCACTGCTGGGGCGGCAGAGCGCGTCGAGAGCAGGGTGGATGTTGAAGCTAGAGTAAATCATGGCTGAAAAGTAGAGTGCCCCAGCGGTTGTCCAGCCGCGCTTGGTTCTGCATTGGAGGGAAAGGTAAGTCCATCTAAAAAACCGGTTGGAAGTGCGCGAGGTGACTACCACGGATGAAAAAGTCCCACACCGGAACAGGCTCGGTCTCGAACTCAAATCTCACAAAAATATCCGCCTCTTCAGATTTGTAGCACCCCTCTTCCACTGCGGCAACGGTCGCTAAAAACTCGCATCCGGAAAGGTTTAACTTAACACCGTAGTCCACAATTCCATTTTCCAAACGATCCCGCATTTTGGGCCACAACAATGTCCAGTTATCTGCCAAATCCTGAAGCAGTTTGCGCGACTCTTCTGAGTTATCCTGTGCTCCCAGCTGCGCAAGGCCATAGGGCTCCACTGGAAAATCGGCGACGAACGCCACATCGTCATCGTCTTCAAATTGAGCCTCAAAGATTTCTATCCGGGTCATCGTCGGTCAGGGTTCGATTTGGGCAGAACGATGAATGGTGGCAACGGCGAGATCAAGCGCCGCTTCCACGAGAGGCGTTATCGCCGGTTGCCACGCACGGCTTGTCAGCGCTGTCTTCATTGGTTGTAAGCTGGTAGCCGGCCATGGCACAGAAAGCGACAAAATCTGAGCGGAAGGCAGTGGCGTCAAAGCCTCCGAGCTTCTTTTGCTTCGCAATCAGAACCACCGTGGAATCGTAAATCAGAGACAGGGCGTAAGACACCACAGCGTCGAGAGGCAGGCTCAATAGGATGTCGAAGTCTGGCCGGACGCTGTAGTGCCCGACGTTCTCGCTCACGCAGGTCTGGAGTCCGGTGAGATGGCAGCGACCACCGCCAACCTTCTTCTGGAGCCGGAACGCCCGAGGAGGCCGTAGCTCGCAATGAGAGCGGATCAACTCGAAGTCGATCCACAGATGCTTGATGGTGCCCCCATAATCCCCGCTGAGTGCCGCACCGAGTGCTTTGAAAGGGTGATGGAGTGTGTCGGCGATCTTCCCTGTCGCCTGATCGCACCTATTGGCATGTAGGGAGAGTTCCATTTCTTTCGCTAACAAGTGAGTGATTCACCATATCTGGTGGAGGGGCGATTGCAACCGGGGTGTGGCGGCGGGGATTGGGGCTTTGCAAGTGCCTGAATTTCAATGGATATGATGGAATGGGGGCCGTCATATCGGGATCAACTGGGTTGGTGAGGATTTCCCATGGTTTTCGGGCATTGCTGAGGTGGGTGGAGCGGAGGGGACGGGATGCCCAGAGCGATGCTCTGGGCTGGTATTCGGTGTCCCGTTGGGACACGGAGCGGGGGAGGTGAGGATTGGGTCAGGGGATGGGATGGGATGGCGTGACGGGTTTCGGAACACGGGATGGACGGGAATGGACCTTATTGACCTTATTGACCTTATTGACGCGAGTGGATTCTTGTGAGGGAGTTGCGCGGCGCGTGGCGTTGGGATGGTATGGGGCGTTCCCTCAGAACGCGGGGGTGGGGGTGTTTTGGGTACCCAGAGCGATGCTCTGGGCTGGTATACGGTGTCCCGTTGGGACACGGGTCGGGGGAGGTGAGGATTG
>Ga0315899_10007138_pt1:5000-12003 | contig 12003 bp, 11 predicted proteins | sample LakEriMetagenome_2_FD_203518 | JGI IMG/M metagenome (GOLD analysis project Ga0315899, IMG submission 203518) | Freshwater fungal communities from buoy surface, Lake Erie, Ohio, United States - Buoy 4 MA112 | ecosystem: Environmental > Aquatic > Freshwater > Lake | place: USA: Lake... | reverse complement strand
GAGAGAGAGAGAGAGCAGGGGGAAGCACACTGGGGCCTTGGATCTGATACTACAAAGTCTCTTGTAACTGACCAAAGAGACCTATTAGTGTCAAAATAGACCTACTACAGTGTCAAAAGAGACCTACTACAGTGTCCAAAGAGACCTACCACAGTGTCAAAAGAGACCTACCACAGTGTCAAAAGAGACCTACTACAGTGTCAAAAGAGACTTACTACAGAGTCTGATACTACAAAGTAGCCTTTGCTTGGTGCGACGTTTTTACCTAAACCCTAAACCCTGAACCATAAAACCCTGAACCCTAGATCCTAAACGCTAACCCAAACCCCAAATATGCCTATTTAGGGACTCGAGTGTGCGTATCTAGATATTTCAAAAGGGTTTAGAGTTTAGCTGTAGAGTTTAGGTTGAGGTTTAGGGTTTAGGCACTCGAGTGTGCGTGTCTAGGGATTTCAAAAGGTTTGAGATTTTCTATGTGCTCGCCCGCTAACACCCTTTTCACCAACGCTGCCTCTTCTTCCTATTGCTCTGCTCCCCCTCCCCTTCCCCTCTAATGCACACACACACACACACACATTAACACCTTTCACGAACTCTCCCTCTTATTCCTCCTCTCCCTCACCTGCCCCTTTCTCTGCCTGCCCCCCGCCCCCACACCGGTCCCCCCCCCACTCGTCATCCTAACTGCTTTCGCAGGTCCTTGCAGCGGAGGAGAACGAACTCAAGGAGTTGCAATGCATCAAACCTGATCTTGCCTACCGTATGTGTCCCTCCCCTCCCCCCCCCCTTCCTCTGAGTCACTCTCCCTTCCCGTCTCTCACCATACCTTGCGTAAGCCTCATTCATGCTTGCTTTTTTCATCTGTGTTGCTAATGTGTTGCTAATGTGTTGCTAATGTGTTGCTAATGTGTTGAAGCCCCATTCATGCTTGCTTTCTTCATCTCTTTCTCCCACCCGCTCCCTCTCCCTCACTCTGCATTTCGCTCCCTCCCACCCGCTCCCTCTCCTCCTAGGTCTGTACCGGCTATTCCAGTGTTGCAGGGGGCATGCCAACTACAGTGCCAAGGCTAAACTAAACCCAAAACCGTGAACGCGAGGTGGGCATATTGCATGGTCATTTAGAGAGAAAATAGCCCTGCAAGGAGGAGGGGAGGAGGAGGAGGAGAGAAAGAGAGCGAGACAAAGAGAGAGAGAGAGGGGGGGGGGGGGAGAGGGAGGGAGAGAGAGAGAAGTTTGTTGACAATCAAATACATGACTGAAGGTCGGTAAGTACAACGCCTCTTCAGGGTGAGAGAGAGAGAAGTTTATTGACAATCAAATAGATGACTGAAGGTCGGCAAGTACAACGCCTATTGAGAGAGAAGTTTGTTGACAATCAACAAGTGACTCAAGTTCAATGAAGAGTCATATGAGGAGGAGGATACATGCTTGTCATATGAGGAGGCTCTTTGTTGACAATCAACAAGTGACTCAAGTTCGGTAAGTACTGAATCAGCAAGTGTTGCAACAGTCAGTTGCAACAGTCTGAATCAACAACCCTAAACCCGAAACCTTAAACCCTAAACTTCAGAACTCACAACAGAGTCTCGCAACGGTTCGCATATGCGCGTGGCGCCTTGGCTCTCCACACCCACCAAAGTCCAAACTACTCTCTCCCTCTCCCTCTCTCTCCCTGAAGAGGCGTTGTACTTACCGACCTTCAGTCATCTATTTGATTGTCAATAAACTTCTCTCTCTCTCTCCCTCCCTCCACATCCCTCCTTCTCTCTCTCACTGCCCGGCACCGAACACCAGAATAAGAGACAGAATCACTTTTCCACGTTCGTGGTCTTCATTGTATCGCAACAGTCTATGTTCACGGCTAGACGACTTGAGAGAGAGAGAGAGAGAAAAAAGTGAAAGGAAGCTCTGCCTCTCAACCTCTCAACCTCCCCTAAACCCTCGCCCAGCGCCCCATGCACTACTATTGCGCGTTTCCTTGCATCCCGGCAAGCAGCAAGTTTAAACAGCGCGGCAAGAGCAAAAGAGACCTACTAAAGTAGCAAAAGAGACCTACTAACGTCTTAAACAGCGCAGCAAGCAAACGACTAGCATCACGAGCCACTTGGTGAAAGTCTCCCACTCTGCCCAAGGTCTCTTTCGACACTAATAGGTCTCTTTTGAAAGTTACCAGAGGCTACTTTACACACATGGTGAAAGTCTCCCGCTCTCCCCAACTCTCTTGCCATAATGACAAGCCAGCCCAGCGGGCGCTCTATCAAGCTTTGCACTTTATCCCCAGCCGCCTCCCCCCCGTGACCCGGTGTGCGGCGGGTGTGGACAGTGGCCTCCAGCAGGCATGTGTCCAGCAGCACCTGCGCCCCCCCCTCTCATGGCCCCATGCGGCAGAGGCGCATACCCGCTTGCAGCAGCGCTGGGCGGCGGGCCGTCATGTTCCCATTTCAGCTTCTTGCGCGGTCGCCTCTCTGCAGATGCTAGCCTGTGCTTGAGCACGCCGCGAGGATTGTGCTCGAACAAGAGCCACGGGTCCACCAGAAACGGCTCGTCGTCCGCAAACGTCGCGCCCTGCTCCGCAGGTTGGCTCGGCGCTTGGCCGCTCTGGTGCGTCTCCGCAGGCGGAGGCAGCGCTGCAGGTGTAAGCTGTGCATAGCGGACGACACCCGAGCTCGTCAGGCGCACGTCCGTGACGGGAAGTTGCGAGCATACAATGTCGCTGACGAAGCGCGGCAGCTTCTCCTTCAGGAGCTCTTGCTGCAGATGGGTCTTGAACCACACGACACACCCATTTTGCGACAGGAGCCAAGGCGCCTCCTTCTGCGTCCTGTCCCTCAGCCAATCGATAGATCTTGTGAGCAAGCCCACTGTGTCGATGGATGCTAGCGCCGCATGAAACAGCGTGTTCCCCAGCCCCTGGCTCATGAGATGCGCGCAGCTGCATACGCTCTTTGCTGCGGCGATCGCACTCTTGAGCATGTCTTTGGTGTCTTGGTTGTCATCCGGGAGATGCATCAGCGCAGCGTTGAGCATCTTCAACCGTTGCATGCACGCCTTCTGCAGCGAGTGCAGTGTCGGCCTCTGCGAGAAGACGTCGGGCGCGTCGCTTTGCCGCACAGATTCCGTGGCGAAGTCACCCGCCTGGACACGTTTGACCAGTGCCTCAATCTGTGCCACAATCCTCTCAGTGTAGTTGCGCCGGCCCTTTTCGAAATCCCGCTGATCCTGTTCCCGCCAGCCCTTGCGATCTTCTTGCTGCGGATTACGGTGCTGCACGCCGTAACGCTCCACGAGGTACACCAGCGCTGCTTCAAACGCCACGCGGTGCCCCGGCATCTGTTCGGGCTCCAGCTCGCTGTGGGCCTTGTTGGCTCTGGGCACTGTCGGGTGGATGAAAATGCGGAAGCACACATCCAGGGAAATGCTACCGCGCTTGATGGGCTCGCAGTCCAGCAGGGCAAAGATGACTTTCATCAGCTGCGTCTCAAACCACCCCTTCTCGAGGGGAGGTGTCCTGTCAAGCCCGAATGGGAGGCCCATAGCCTTAGCAAAGTGCACCAGGCGCTCGATCTTTTGCGGCGCCCTCCAAATCTCAGCCAAGAGCATCTCGGCGATATAATGCTCAAACCACAGCGTTTTGTCTCGCGCCAGCGCCTGCTTCAGCGCCGCTCGCGTGTCGTCAGAGAGTTGTCGATCAAACATGGCCATCTCCCTCTCATTTGCAGCTTTCCACACCTCCCACCCGTCTTCTGTGTAGGATTCGGCCACCTCATCTCTCCACGTTTCCGACAAGACTCGCAACTCATAGCACTCAAAGCTCATCGACGAGGAGCCCACTCTTGAAATGAGCGTTTGCACGGTGGACAAGATATCGCTCTTGCGCTCGCTGGAAGCCCCGAACGAGAAGTGCCGGAATGGATGGTTCTTCTTATCCATCGTCGACAGTTTCAACATCTTGTGTGAACTGTAGAAATTACTCCAAAAGGTCTCGGGAGCATCTGACGAAGCCATTCTGCACATGGCGCTGTCTTGCAGGATCTGCTGCATGCTCGAGACAACTGCGTGCTGGATTGATGGTGCTTTATCGCAATAAAAGATGATTTCAGCCATCTTGACAAGTGTTTTGTATGCCTGTTCAGGAGACTGCGTTCGGCGCATGCAATTGAGCCGCTGCCAGTCCATTTCAGTCATCGTCACTGCAGCTGCACGACGCTTTTCGGTGAGGAGCAGCTCCAAGAGCCCGAGCATGGGCACTACATGTTTTTTCTCAGATGTTTCAGTCGCAAACTTCTGCAGGTCCATATTCAGACGGCGCTGCACAAACTCCCACAACAGTAATCCACGCGATATCAAAGTGCCGATGAGGGCAATGGATGCTTCGTGCCGCATCGCTGTCGTGGCAGCATCGTCGTCAGTGGGATTGCTCTTCTTGGCAACGGGCAAGCTATCTGGGGTAGCGGGCGAGAAGGGAGTCTGCGGCTGCGGCGTGTCGACCACGGTGTTGGGCGATGTTCCATCGGCCATGGACACTAGTGCGTCGGGTTCCATGATACTCTTGATGACCAGGTGCAGCGCCATCTTGGCGAGGTCGTCCTTTGAGTTTCGTCGAGCGTCGATTGCAGAAATCAGCGCCACGCTCTGCGAGATGCCGATGCCCGTTGCACCCGTACTGTAGCAATCACAAGACAAAAACGAAGATTCAATGTCTACGCGAGTTCGTGCGCTATGTACACCACGCACGCACAGGCAGTCTGAAACTGCCGCTTCGCACACGTCTATAGCGCTCCACGTGCAGGGAAAACTGCCCTGGGAGGTGATCACAAGGAGCTGCACCTGGAAGGTACGCGTGCCTCCTTGATAGTCGCGTTGACGGCGCACCGAACAATACACGAAACTAAGGCGCCATCGCCTACCCCAATCTCAGACGAGCGTTTGAGGAGCAAGTCTGCCGTGGCTTCAGAGGGCGCGCCACCACTAATCATGCTTTCGACAATCTGAATCAACTCCGGCCGCTGTACTTGCTCCGCCGCGGCAAGCACATGGATCTCCTCCTTTTCCTCCCTCTCTTCCTTCTTGTTACCAGTGTCGGCAGACCCGTCCATCTCGCATGCCTCCTTGACCATTTGCGCGATGCCGGCCACAGCAGCGCTCGAACGCCCCTCGGAAAACGCCTGCAAATGCGCATGAAACGCCTGTAAATGCCGCGACTTGATGTCCTGCGACTCCCTGACCATTACCCGCAACAACTGTTCGATTTTCCGCACAATGTGGAGCTTTTTCGCCTGCTCCGCTTTCACGAGTGAGCTCAGACCGACTTTCCACACGTCCAACGTCAGCTCCAGTGCGCGCACAGTGCGCAAATGTGGGACTAGTGCGCTTGCGATGCAACTGTAACCCGGGTGCCGGTCCAGCGGCGCACGGTCTAGCAGAAATTTCAACAGCAAGACCTGTGGCAATCGCGCACGCAGATGCCAGGCAGTAAGCGTTTAGCGTTTAGGGTTTAGGGTTTAGGGTTTAGGGTTTAGGGTTCAGGGTCGCAGATGCCAGGCAGCATTCAACTTCAGCCCCCGCACATACACGAAATCCGCACTCATACAGCCACGGAAAGGAGTGCAGAGAGAGAGAGCGACCAAGCAGCGCGAATCGGCGGCAATCTCGAGGAGTGTGAGCGCCCTGAAGAAAACATCTTCCGTCATTCTCACGTCCTCGGGAATCTCCGACGCATCCATGAGCTCGAGCTCACTCTTGTGTCCAGCGCGGTGCACAATGACTTTGAGCACCGCGCAGAGGTGCCGGCAGAGCAGCGTCTTGACGTACAGCGGCGCCTCGCTCATCACACCAGCCAATGTCGAAAACAGGTACGACAACCCCCGCGCCACCAGCACCCCATCAGCCGCGCCGTCCCCCATCTCATTCGCCCGCTCGTTCTGCAGCCACGACAGTTTCACCGACTCCTCCCACTCCAGCTCCAACACCCGCTGTTGCCCCAACCTCGCAACTGACTCCCGCGAGTCTGGGCCGTCTAAAACTTCAGACAAGCCCTCATGTCCCCCCAGGTCTAAGTCGGCAGGGCCCCAGAACAAGAATCTGTTGATCTTGTATGCAAAGTAGCCGGCGCACGGGGCCATGTCGAGGACGTTGACGCAGCGCAGCAGGATACGTCGCTGACACGAGTCGTGCCGCGCCTCGGGGAAGAAGGGGAGGTTTGCGAGCAGCCGCTGCTGCCGCTTCTTGCACGCGTCCACCTGCACAGTCTGCATGTCATGACGCGTTCCCGTTGCTGTATATAGGTGTCTCTCTCTGTATATGCATCTCCAGTGCTCCTCCACACGACAGCTTCGCCGCTGGTTTGGACATGCGCAACAAAGCAGGTCGCGTGTGGAAATGCTAAGCCTACTATCTGTCGAGTTTTCAAACGGTGGGCGATTCGCCAGCTACACCTGTCCGTTGCACAGAGAGAGAGAGAGAGAGAGAGAGACAGACACAGACACACGCACACACACACACACACACACACACATGCATGCATGCATGCATAAACACACACACACACACACACACACATTGATAAATACCTTGGCGGGTGCAGGCAAGAAGGCGCCGTTGGCGATCATTGCATGGAGCCAAGCATCATGGCTCATCAGATTGCAGCGCATCAATTCGGCCACCAGACATTCCAGCCGTGACATCTCCTCCTCCTCCACCCCCTTCTTGGGCACAAAAGAGAAGACAAAGGCCTCGAGATATCCCTGCAGCGGGTAATCATTCCCGTGCGTCTGCACCTCGCCACCGAACACCCCGTCCGCTCCGCCACACAAGAGCATCTCCTGCTGACCTGTTACAAATTCTGGAAAGTCAGTGCCCTAGTATCTTTTACTATGTATAGTTACCATATAGAGGACGTTTGAAAATTGTGCCGGGCGCGCTGCCTGTCCTGTGCAAGTCGGATGCGTCTGCCTCGACGTTGAAGACCTGTAAGCGTTTAGGGTTTAGGGATTAGGGTTTAGAG
>Ga0315899_10007137_pt1 | contig 12003 bp, 6 predicted proteins | sample LakEriMetagenome_2_FD_203518 | JGI IMG/M metagenome (GOLD analysis project Ga0315899, IMG submission 203518) | Freshwater fungal communities from buoy surface, Lake Erie, Ohio, United States - Buoy 4 MA112 | ecosystem: Environmental > Aquatic > Freshwater > Lake | place: USA: Lake Erie, Ohio... | reverse complement strand
TCCCTGGTCGTCGGCGAACGAGAAACCTCGAACACCCCCGATCAAGCTCTCTACATGCTCAACAATGCTTTTGTTTTAGAACAAAGCGATGCACTGGCAAGGCTGCTACTAAAACAAGCCAGCAATCGTAAAGGTCAAACGACGGCAGCTTTTTACCAAATCCTAGGGCGTGAACCAACCGAGTCGGAACGCAGAGCAACCGAATCTTTCTTCCGAAACGCTGACCAACTCAATGCAGGAAAAAACAAGGATCAGGCCAATTTTCAAGCCTTAAGTCAACTTTGCCAAGCATTAATGTGCTCAGCCGAGTTTCGACTCATAAACTAAAAGCGCGAGAATCAATTCAACAGGTGAAGAAACTATCATGTCTCAAAAATATATTCCAACACGACGAGAAATACTTCAAACTGCGTCCGCAGGCTTCGGTTACTTAGCTTTTTCTGGTTTGAGTACACTATGGTCACAGGATGTCTCTAAGGATGATTCCTCGGTAGCTAATCCGCTTACACCCAAAAAACCACACCATCCTGCGAAAGCCAAACGCGTTATCTTCCTCTGTATGCAAGGTGGGCCTTCTCACGTCGATACGTTTGACTATCGCCCTCAACTAAAGAAAGATGAAGGGAAAAAAATCGGAGGACGAGGTTCGCTGCTCGCGTCGCCATGGAAATTCCAACAATCCGGAAAAAGCGGACTATGGATTTCTGAACTTTTCCCTGAATTACAAAAACAAGCCGATCAAATGTGCTTGATCCGCTCCATGCATTGTGATCAACCGGTTCATGCACGGGCCATGACACAGATGCATACTGGCACGGCTCAATTTGTGAGGCCCTCTTTAGGCGCTTGGACACTCTACGGATTGGGAACCGAAAACAGCAGCATGCCGGGGTTCATTGCTCTAAATCCACCGGCTGCATCGTCTCAACTTTATGGCAGTTCATTTCTTCCCGCAGTTTTTTCGGGTACCAAAATCGATCGATCACGTGGACGCTTTGCAGGCGCCGCGCGAGGCGATTCGAACGCGTCCCTCCCCGACATCAAGAACCCCAAGTGGAATCCAAAGCAACAACGAAATCAAATCGATCTTATCCAAAAATTAAATCGCGAGAAGCTAGCGAACGACGTTTATCAACCCGAGGTCGATGGAGTAATCGAGTCGTATGAACTCGCGTTTAGGATGCAGAGTGTGGTACCCGAATTGATGGATCTTTCAGGAGAATCGGAAAAGACTCTCTCCATGTATGGAATTGATCAAAACACAACAAACGAATTTGGCCGTCAATGTTTGATGGCTCGGCGATTTGTCGAAGCCGGGGTACGATTTGTTGAGATTACCCATGGCAACTGGGATCATCATTTTCGATTATCGAGCCAATTGCCACAAAAATGCGAAGAAATAGACAAGCCAATCGCGGGCCTTCTACAAGATCTAAAGCAACGCGGCTTATTGGAAGATACGCTCGTCGTTTGGGGAGGAGAATTCGGAAGAACTCCCTTCGCACAGAATGGCGATGGTCGTGATCACAATAACAAAGGCTACACGACTTGGATGGCTGGCGGCGGAGTTAAAGGGGGATTCAGCTACGGATCTACGGATGAGCATGGTGTAAATGCCGTGGAGGACAAATGCCATATACATGATTGGCACGCGACGATTCTATCGCTAGTAGGGTTAGATCACGAACAGCTAACCTACCGTTATGCAGGTCGAAACTTTCGGTTAACTGATGTTCATGGAAAGGTAATCGACTCGATTAAAGCCTAGTGCACCTAAACACCCTTCCATTTGTGTTGCGTAATTTCTTGCCTGCGCATTCGGTAAAGCCGGTATTGTAAGGGGCATGCTTATATAACTTGAGGGAGAAAGGGATTGCATTTCACATTTTCATATTGTACATCTCGTTAGAGGTTGTTTTTGCCCATCTCCTTTGCCCTACGAAGTTCACAGATATGCGAAGCATACTAACACAAGGTAGTTTGTTATTTCATTCACAATTAAGCAATCTTAAGTCCTTGTTTAAGCTTTCAGGGAACAGTGGGGCGACTACACGACAAACTCTCCAGGCGTTAGATAAATCACTCGCGGTGATCGAATTTAATCTCGATGGTACCATAGTTAAGGCGAACAATAAGTTTCTGTCATCGGTGGGCTATTCGCTTGACGAACTCGTTGGCCAGCATCATCGAATCTTTGTTTCGCCTGAAGAAGCTAAAAGCGTTGAGTATGACCAATTTTGGTCGAAGTTGCGTCGAGGACAAACTGTCAGTGGGGAGTTTCTTCAACGAGCAAAATGCGGCAGCAGCGTATCGTTCCAAGCAACGTACACACCGATTTTGAATTCCAATGGCGTGCCGATTGGTGTTCTGAAATTCGCGACGGATATAACCGAAAACAAAACACGTATCTCCGAATTACAAAGCAAAAATGATTTGGTCGAACAGACCTTTGCGGTGATTCAGTTTTCCACCGATGGCATAATCACATACGCCAACAAGAATTTCCTCAATACCGTCGGCTATGCGTTCGAGGAAATTCGAGGACAACACCACTCCATGTTTGTTGATCCCGAATACCGTAGCTCCCAAGAATACAAAGAATTCTGGAATATCCTACGAGCTGGTCGATTTCATTCAGGTGAGTTTCGTCGCGTAGGTAAAAACGGTAAAGAAATCTACATCCAAGCGTCGTACAACCCTATATTCGGGCTCGATGGAGAGATTACGTCTATTGTAAAGTTTGCCTCTGACATAACGAAATCCGTCCAAAATCGTAACCGAAGCGCACAAGTCGCTAATGCGGTATCGTCGAGCGTCTCCGAAATGACGCAAACGATACGAGACATATCGAATAACGTTTCGTCTACAGCAACACTTGCTAAACAAGCAGAATCGCTCTCGGTCAATGCCCGCCAAGGAGTCGAAGAACTGGATGAACAAAGCCGCTTAATCGGAAAGGTTGTAGAAACGATTCGAGACTTGGCGGACCAAACAAACCTATTAGCCCTAAACGCTACCATCGAGTCGGCGCGAGCTGGCGAAGCTGGTCGTGGCTTCGCTGTGGTGGCAAGCGAGGTCAAGGAGCTAGCTAAGCAGACCTCCAAAGCCACGCAAAGCATTGAAAATACAGTTCGGTTGATTCAAGATAGCATCGCTTCGGTCGTTTCATCAACGGAAGATATCTCCAATGGCGTTGCGAACGTCAGCCAAAATATGACGGTGATCTCCGCTGCTGTAGAACAACAATCCACAACTATGCTTACACTCGCAGACACAGCCCAAGAACTCCAATATCAGTAAGCGTTTCGGCACTAGCGAAAGCTGATTCCCTGGAATCTGACGGCGACGCGGTTACGCTGGACGTCTTTCATGGATTCGATTTAATCGAGTGAGAGCTAGAATCGACCTCGAAAATGCAAATCGAATCCGTGGCCATGTTGGCTGAATTTGCAGGAATCATACCATCAGCGCTGAACGTCAATTTGGACCACGCATGCCGGTTTATCCCTCATCGCTGCGATCTTGAATTCTGCAACTTTGAGTGCTTCATTACCTTGATCAGAAACCTGGAATTCGCCATTCACAGAATCCTGATCCTCGGCAAAATACAATCTTGCCGCATCCCCCCGATCGCAAGGAAACCACTAGGGGCCATCACGACAAGTGTTCCGATCGAGATTGACAGGCAGAACGCCGTATACCCTGCAACTAACCCGTTATAGCTTGCAACCCCCTTCGAGCGGTGGCTGACTATTCTTGATTGCGCGCAGTCCGCTATGGCTAAGAATTACCGCAAAGAATGACCTATGGTCGGAACCAAAGAAAAGACAACTCACGAGGAGTTAGATAATTCCCAGGAGCCACCCAACAACAGCAATTTGTGATATACCAGTCGAGGAACGCGTTTAAGTAATCGCATGGGTGAGTGCTTCGGTGCGAATCGATGTTCGGCACTGGCTACACTCCTTCACCAGGGCATTGGAAAGGGGAAACATGGGCACGAAGAAAAGGCTGAATCAACGCCGACCTCGAACCTGGTGATAGGGTGCAGTTCCCTTGCAGGCCTGACATTCGAATTCCCCCGATCCAGTTACGCTTTTACGGTTGCTACAACGAAATACAATCACGTTCGCACCCGTTTTTGATCTCGTTTCTGGGATGCAATTCGTGGAGATTTTAATCGAAAAATCGGGATGAGGGTTACGACCAATCGCCCCTGGGAATTAGAACGCAAAGAATAAGAAATCTGTGCTAAATATTGGGTTTTTGAGCGCTTTCGCCTGAGGTTACTTTGGCTATGCTATAAATGTTGGGCCTGAATGGTTACGAATAATAATGAGTGTATTGGATTCGATTGATCACTTTTGGAGGGTTGGATTATGGTTCTGCGTTCTGGGTGGACGGGTTTGTCGATCATATTCTTCTGTTTTGCTCACTGCGCTTGTACGCTCGCTGCCTTGGGGGGGTCCCGAGAATGGTCCGATTCAACCGGCGCAGTAAAAATCAGAGGGACGCTACTGGCAGCTGACGACTCCGAGGTTGTCATAAAGTTGGACAAAAAAGAAAAAGGTCGGGAACTGTTAGCGGTTGCCATTACAGACCTGTCGGTTGCAGATCGAGAATACCTGAAGTCACAAGAAGCTGCGAGCGAACTCACAATCGATGGCGAACAACATGTCTGGGAGCTAAAAAATGGACTCAAGGTTTTCGGGAAAGCCGTAGGTTTCGGTAAGAGGGAGGTTGTTCTGCAGCGCCGCCGTGGAAAACTTTATGTTAATGATCGCCCCGTGGATAATCTCCCCGAGGTTTATCAAAAGATGATCCCCTATGTGGTTGGATACTTCGAGAAAACGACGTTTGAAACAAAGCGTCAGTTTGAAGACTGGGTGGTTTCACAGAAGACGAAAGTGAATACTTACTCTTGCGAAACCCTTAAGATTGAATTTCCGAACGGTGACGAATACGGTGTTCCGTTGTTCTTCTTTAGCGAGTCTGTTCTGGAGAGACTCAAGCCTGCGTATGACCAGTGGCAGGCCGACTCAAAGGTTGAGCGGTCGGTTGAAGAACAAGCAGAAAGGCAACGTCAACATGATCTTTACGTACAGTCCCACGCTGCCGCTTATCAACAACAACAGCAGGAGATGCTACAGGTTGCGAAATTGCAGTTGCTCATGAATTCCGTATCAGCAGGAGCGACGGACCTATGGGAAGTGTACATGTATCCGGGACCTGGCGTTTATGGATACCCAATATCAGTTGTTGTTCCGGGACGCAACTCCGCGCAGGCCTCGCAGTTGGCGATACAAAAGAATCCAGGTTACGTAGTAGGGCCAATTCGCAAGGTGGCAGGATTCTAAATCGTCGATCAGCCCAGAAACCTACCCTGCCGTCGAGAATCACCGCTAAAGATCTATTCTTGGCTTAGCTTTCGCTATGGCTCGTATGGCGGTAACTGTTGGCCATGTTGAAAGACGCGACCATGACAACAGGAACTGGCTGATACGTATCCGTGCTACTGCTGCTAAACTCGTCGAGATAGGGCATGAACTTTTCTTGAGGTAAATAGGACACCAAAAGAAATCGGCATCGATTTCGTGTAGGCCATTCTCATGGAAAATTTCCTTGAGAGTTCCACAGTAGCGAGTGTTGGAAGATAGGTGAGTGCTCACGTATGGGTGTATGTACCAGAATGGTGCGTGAGCAACGAAAGTTCCCTCATCACGCAGGAGAGTCGTAAGCTTTGAAACTAACTCTGGTGGGTTGGGAACATGTTCGAGAACGTCGAGACATACTATCGCGTCAAACGACTCGCCAGCCAAAGCCCAAAGATCATTGCATAAATTGACTGGGGTTTGATTTTCGTGAAACACACGTTTCGCAAACTCGACACATGGCCCCCCAACTTCATAGTAGGTAACATCAAAACCAAGTCGCGATAAAAAGGCACTGTCGAATCCAAGGCCATCACCATAGCAAAGAACACGCCCCCCCACTGGGTGCGATTCCGTTAAGAAGTAACCCATTCTGCGTCTAAGAGCATTTTTATCGCGTGTGGTATTCCAAGCGAAGGATTCGAACAGGAAGGATTTAGAAGACTCGTAATAGGAGAGTAGATCCGGCGTCCATCGGTATCTAGGAAGCCCAAGTCGTTCGATATCTTTTCGGACTGTCGTTCCTAGATTTTTCGATTCTTGTTTCAGCTTGCGAATTACGTCTTCCTGAGGCTCCTGTGTGACTTCGGTCAGCCAGTCTATCGCGATTTTCAAATTGTTTAGTGGCGTGATGTTAAAGGGCTCTAACATCAGGTGGGATTCTCAAGTAGGGTGAGAGTAAGAAGACAATCGAAAATCAGGTAGTGCACGACTCGTCGTCGATCGCTTTTGACCGTAAGTTATGCACTGACAGGACTTTACGCAAGAAAAAACCCGACGATTCCTTGGGAATCATCGGGTTTCTAAAAATCTGGCTGGCGGGATTCGAACCCACGACCTCTACCACCCCAAGGTAGCGCGCTAGCCAGGCTGCGCTACAGCCAGATTTAGCCGAGTGGACTTTTACCACCGGTACGCCAGAGTTTAGTATAGCGTCGCATGCCCGCCAAGTGCTAAAGCGCATGTTGCGCAAGAGTTGTGTTGATCCATCATTCAGGGGCTGCCAATATCGAGAATTGTAAACAGCCAAAAACAATTGGAAAAATGCGTTCCATCGAAGATCCCTCCCCATCGTTAGCCTGTCGACATCTTCTCCGCCCCGAGCGGGGGCCGATTAAAAAGAGAAAGGGTTGGCACACTGTACCAACCCTTTCGTGGATTTTTAGGTTGTGGATGACTCGGACTAGCTAACTGAGGAACAAAACCAGTTAGCTCAAAATCATGTCCACTCCGTTATTTTTTTAGCAACCACAAGCTGGAGCAGCTTCGCAACCGCTTTCGCAAGCGGACGCACAGCTGCAACCACCATGGCATCGAAGACCATTGAGTAAGTTTCGTAGGCGACCGTTGAACAACAGGCCACGAACTCGACTACCCAATCCCGGTGCTGCACATGGATCGCATGCTGGTGCACATGGATCGTTGCAAACAGTCACAGGAACTTCTTCGCATACAACCTTTGGAACGCATCGGGTGTAGGTGCAAGGTACGCAAACCTTTACACACTTAGCAACCTTGATGGTTTCTTGGTAGCAAACTGGCTTGCAGACAGTGTGAGGAACAACCTTGGTTCGGCATTCCTTAACGATCTTGCAAGTGGTGTAGGTGTAAGGAACGCTCTTTTGCTCGCAAACCATCTTGCAGGTTGTGTAGCAAACGTCCTTAACTCGTTGTTCGCAAACCATCTTGCAGGTCGTGTAGTTAACAGTCTTTTGACGGCATTCTGGAACCATCTTGCAAGTTGTGTAGGTGCAAACCTTGGTCTTTGGCTCGCAAACCATCTTGCAGGTGGTGTAGTTAACAGTCTTTTGACGGCATTCTGGAACCATCTTGCAAGTTGTGTAGGTAACGGTCTTTTGACGGCACTCTGGAACTAGCTTGCATACGTTGTAAGTACAAGTCTTTTGACGGCACTCTGGAACGCATTTAGTTACAGTGTAAGGAACAACCTTGGTTACGCACTCAGTTTCGTACTTAACGCAGTTGATTTCCTTGGTTTCGCAGCTTGGAACCCAAACCTTCTTGCAAACCTTCTTTGGTGGGCATTGAACGCATTCTACTCGGCATGCACCTGGGCAGTATACGTTTCGGCAAGTTGCAGGATCGAAGACCCAAGTGCCTGGCTCGCGAACAGTACGACGAACGACTGGACCTGGAACTTCTTCCTCAGTTGTTTGCCAGCTTCCACCTTTGACGGTAATCGTCTTAGTGTAGTTAACAGGCTTGGTGATTCGCTCGGTAACAGTTCGCTCTTTGGTTTCAGTTACAGGAACCATGACCGTGTAGTTAACAACGTTTTCACGTGTTTCCATCACTTTGTTCATGACCGTGTAGTTGACAACCTTTTCGTGTGTTTCACGAACAGGAACCATAACCGTGTAGTTAACAACTTTGCTGTGTGTTTCGTACACAGGTCGCTTCACGGTGTAGTTGATAACCTTTTCGTGTGTTTCACGAACAGGAACCATGACCGTGTAGTTAACAACCTTGCTATGTGTTTCGTACACAGGGCGACGTACGTTGTACGTCACTTGTTTTGTGTGCGTTTCATAAACAGGTCGTTTGACAGTGTAGTTTCTAACACCGGTGTGTGTTTCACGTACAGGTACATTGACCGTGTAGGAAACTTCACGATTGTGTGTTTCTCTTTCATATCGAGTTCGGTTCACGACTTTGTCTTCGTAAACGATTTGGTTCTCCATCCTGGAACCTTGAACCGTTTCTTGTTCGTAGACAATTTTGCGAACCTTACGCATAACGGTTTGAGTAGCTGAACCTGTTGAGTCCACCAAACCGCTGCCACAGTTTTCATAGCTGACAGCACAACCGCAGTCGGCTTGTGCAGCCCCAGCAAATGCAGACACGATTGCTGCTACAGCTGGAAGAGCCCAAATTTTCTTCATTCCCATTCTCCTTGGAGTTGCAATACCACGCAGGACATATGTTCCAGCGAGGCGATGTTCTGATCGCCATCCGCCTTCGTTAGACTTTGATTCCCGAAAAGCCCGACTCGCTTACTTCAAACCGATAGACCGCCAACAAACCTGCTCGGGCTGATCCCGTCCATGGACGCCCTCACAATCCGCACCACTCCAATGGCATGAGTCATTCATGTCATGAAATGTCACATCTCGCTCGGGGCGACTCGTCCCCTCGGAAACGAGGGCGTTCTTGACGAGACCGGAGCAATCAGCCACACGGGTCTAAAAACAAAGTGAACGATCAGGAAATCAATTCCCAACAGGCGACATAAATCGACTGGTTAAAGAGAATGGAATAGAAAAAATGCTTAGGCTTGGTAATTTAGGATGACTAAGGAAAAAGGTTCGCCTAGCCGTGATGGTTGTAACGATTAAACCGTTCATGCGATGAGTTTAAAGAGAGCGGAATCGCAAAAAGCAGGCGCTGCGGAATGGCCAAACCCAAACATAGGCATGCGATCCTAACCACCAAGTTTTTTTAGTCAGCTTGGCGGATTTAGCGGCGGTGCGGATTACAGGGGATACAGACCATCCCAATTTCTCGAAGACAGCATTCCGAGAGACAGCGCACACATCGATCCGTAAAGAATATTGTTTTCATGAGAGCGGCTCAAATCCGAACCGCTTGCCCCAGCCAACAAATGGCGATGCTGTACGTGAAGAAGCCCGGCACTCGTTTCACCACTACTGGTAACTAACTCAGAAAACCAGCGATGTGGGAAATTTGCAGAACTAAAACAACGATCGCCTTACCCTAGGCGATCAAGCATGATCTCAAAGGCGGCATTCAGCTTCTCGTCGGTGTCATAATCGCCCGTTGCGATCGCATTTCGCAATGCTGCTACCTTGTCGGCACGAAAAACTTCGGAGCTGCTGTTCGACTCGCCAATCCCGAGCGCTTCAGGCGAAAGCTCGAGCTGGTCAACAGGCATTGCCAACGAAGCTGTCGTTTCTTCATGAGCCGCTTTTATCGCGTTGGTTCGAGAGGCTCCGCGAGCCGCATCAATACCAGAGATAGAAAAGTTACCGGAAATCTGCATAGTGTTCTCCCCCGTGAGAAATAGATCGACTCTGCCAAGCAAATTGGCGTCGATGCTAAAATGACAAATGGACTGCAACCTTGCCCAACTATTAAAGATCAACGTGCCCAAAAAGGCCACTGACCCTTAAGCTCGATCCGTAATCATTATGCAGTCCTTGTCGAAGGAGACCATCCGTAACGGTCGTGTCGACTTTGCATAGATATTGCTTTCGAGCGAAAGCTGGTTGGGGTATCGACCCACTTCACTCAACACCTGAGCTAATCCATTCTCCTTCCTTGAATGACGAATGTCGAAACAAATCCTTAAGTGCCCATCACTCCGATTAGGAATGCCTTGAGCTTTATCAACAACCTTACTACCTAGCAACGAAAGCAACAGACGTGCCAATCGTCCGAATCATGCTCACACTGCGTCCTCTTTATACTCGCTTTGATTGTTCAGTCGCAACCCGATCCGTAACGTTCCGTCCTAGAATCGCTGGATTGACGTAGAATTCCGATCTTTTGATGGCGTTAGTGATTGATCCGTGTCCGTGTGTAAAAATTCCTAACTGCTTCCCCACACCACGACAATTTCCAACCAACGGTACATCCAATGGCAATTTCTACAAACTTGGAAAATAAAAATTACAAAGTCTCAAGAATCGTACTCATGCGCTGTTGACCTACAGGTCGGTCCCTTTCTATCTTACCGCCGTCGCACCAAACGCGACGCAAACAGAAACAACGGTTGGCTGTGAAGTGCTCCAAGCACCATTCAACCATCAACCACAGGATGTGGTTAATGGTTGAGTTGTCATCCAACTATTGCGGGCTGCCGCCACGGATGGTTCGGTAGCTCGCATATGATCCATGCTCCCGGAAACGTAGCTAATGTCCTTTGCCCCCCTAGGACTCGTTCACATTCCGGGAGCTTTTTTTACGTCCCGACCTGCGGTTTGCTAGCAAAACCATCTCGTTTTGAGTAAACCTCCTACTCTCAGGTCGCTCTATCGCCTTAGGCCAATCGCTGAAATGACTACTAGCGATTTTGTTGTCTTTCAATCAGACTAGTGTCTTGCAAAGAGATCCTGAACTTTGCGTTGACTCTATCTTCATCCCACCGTCGCATTCTTGCCATGTCTCGCTGCATTCTGTTTTTGGCTCTCTTCGCCTTCTTAATGACAACCGTCGCGAATGCGGATGACCACGGCAATTCAAGTCCACCGCAAGCCGGCCCCTCTCCAGGGCATTCGATGCATGGAGAGTCATTCAATGAGGGACCTCGGCAGGCTGCTTACCTGATGCCCGGCATGGGTAATGTGCATTTCCCAATCTCTTCGAAAAATCCCCTGGCCCAGAGATTCTTCGATCAAGGTATCTCGCAACTGCACGGTTTCTGGTACTTCGAGGCCGAACGATCTTTTCGCCAAGCCGCTGCATTAGATCAGGAACACCCCATGCCCTACTGGGGAATGGCTCGGGCCAACATCGAAAACGAAGTCCGTTCTATAGGCTTCATCGAACAAGCGAAGAAACGGATCGAAAGGGCCAATGACAAGGAACGTCGCCTGATCGAAGCATGGTCAGAACGAGTCAAAAAAACTGTCACCAATGCCGCAGAAACAGATTCGTCAAATCCCACAAAGCCTGATGATCAAGAGCGCAAAGACAAAGAGGCTCGAAATGCCAAAGAAGCAAAGCTTAAGAAATACATGTCTGACTTAGATGGCATTGCCGTTGACTACCCGGACGATATCGAACTCAAGGCCATGATTGTCTTGCAAGCCTGGCAAAATAATGGTGAAGGAATCGAGATTCAAAGCTTCTCATCAATGAATTCTTTGCTCGAGACTATTTTCAAGGTCAATCCGCGGCATCCGGCTCATCACTTTCGAATTCACTTGTGGGATTATAAAAAAGAACAATTAGCAGTTCTATCTGCCGCTATGTGTGGACCGAGTGCACCTGGCATCGCTCATATGTGGCACATGCCGGGACATACATACTCTCGACTAAAACGCTACCGTGACGCAGCCTGGCAACAAGAAGCCTCCGCCCGGGTCGATCATGCTCACATGATCAGAGACCGGGTTATGCCTGACCAAATTCATAACTACTCGCACAACAATGAGTGGCTTATCCGGTCTCTGTCACTAATCGGTCAGCCAACTCGGGCAATTTCGCTAGCAAAAAACATGATCGAGTTACCGCGCCATCCCAAGTTGAATACCTTTGATAAGCGTGGCAGCACCCGATACGGCCGCGAAAGACTTATCGAAGTGCTATCGCAGTATGAAATGTGGGATGAACTACTTCAAGCCTCAGATTCGCCCTATCTTCCTCTGGA
>Ga0315899_10007135_pt1 | contig 12005 bp, 7 predicted proteins | sample LakEriMetagenome_2_FD_203518 | JGI IMG/M metagenome (GOLD analysis project Ga0315899, IMG submission 203518) | Freshwater fungal communities from buoy surface, Lake Erie, Ohio, United States - Buoy 4 MA112 | ecosystem: Environmental > Aquatic > Freshwater > Lake | place: USA: Lake Erie, Ohio... | reverse complement strand
AAACCTAAAAAACTCAGACCCGCTTCCATCAGAATGGCCGAAGCGAAATTTGCAGCAGACATTACAATAATGGGGGAAAGAACATTTGGCAACACATGACGGAAAATAATTCTGGAAGATGAATTTCCAATTGCCTTAGCCGCTTCAATGTATTCCTTTTCACGGACACCAAGAACCTGTCCGCGCGTGATTCGTGCTACTTCCACCCACATGGTTAATCCCACTGCGACAAACACTTTCCAAAATCCTGTTCCGAAGGCAAAACAGATAGCCATTACCAAAAGCAATGTCGGAATAGCCCATATCACTTGAATGAAATAAGAGATTACCGCATCGACCCATCCTTTGAAATAACCGGCCCATAGCCCCAATGTTACGCCCAGTAGTAAAGAAATAATCACAGCAATAGTTCCGACTAACAAGGAAACCGAAGCACCTGCCATCAAGCGCGACAATACATCCCTTCCGTATTTATCGGTTCCCAACCAAAATTTCTTTTCGAGAATAACTTCTCCTTCAGACTTTGATGTCAAATCTTTTAAAGCAAATTTCACTGTTTCTCCACCACCGTTTTTTTCGAACAATTCAACCTTCATCGAATCTCCAACTAATTCACTTTTCGAAATCGGAAACCATTCTTTTTCATCTGACTTAAGAGCTACATATTTTAAAGAAAAACCAGGCTTACACAGGGCCAAGCTTAACTTTTGATCATTCGCATTTTCCGACTTATCTAAACGAATAAGGGGACCAAGAATAGAGATGAGCACGACAATGAAAATGAAAATCAAGCCTGACATGGCAAGCTTGTTTTGAACAAATCTTTTTATGGCTGAATTGGAACTCATGCTTACTTCAAACTTACTCTTCTCCCCTTCCATTTCGGCTTGAAAAATAAACTACTTATAAAGATGACGAGACTGAAAACAGGGTAAAGCAACATTTGCGGAAAGGCAACTAATGTTTCCATTCCGCTCATCCGAATGGAAAACACACTTCTCAGACCCAAGACTTCAACCAAAACCTTTATCATCAAAAAATAGGCACACATCAAGTGCAATGACGGCTTAAATAACCCCACCAAAGCGAGCACATGCATTGCGCTTATGAGAGCGAACAACAAATGGAAAAAAGTGGATTTTGTATATGGAAGTTTCGCTGTTTTTCCAGCCCAACGCAATCGTTGGGAAATCGCTTCAACCCAAGAAGAAACAGCAGTGATTTCAACTACACCAAAACTTTCCCAGCACACATCAAACGAACCATTTTTCTTCAAAACATGACTTAACAAAAACATGTCATCACCGCTTGAAACCGATCGATGAGATTCAATATTTTCCAGGAATAGTTTTCGTTTAAAAACGAGATTAGCCCCGTTGCACATCATTGGCATCTTCATCCTTGCAGAGCCCCATGTCAAAAACTGCAGGTACCGCCACTCCAACGCTTGAAGCGTTTTCAAAAAACCTTTTCCAGATTTCATTCTTACTGGAAGTATGACCATGTCGGTCTTTAAAGAAGATTGAAATCGTAGAAATTCTTCAACCCGAAAATCCTTCAAATCAACATCTGCATCGAGGGTCCAAATATATTCTGTCTTCGCACTGTTGACCCCTAACTCTAATGCTGCTTTTTTTCCTTTTAAATCTTCTGAAAGGTTTAAAAGTCGAAGGTTTGAAATGCTACATTCCGAGAGAAAAGCCGCTGAAGAATCGGTCGAATGATCATTCACAAAAATTATTTCTTCCACATTCCTCGAAACATTTTCTAGGGAATGAACCAAAGCAATGAGCGAAGACTCAACCGATTCAGGCTTTCCGAGAATATGCCGAAAAGGAACAACGATCGTTATTTTGGAAGAAGTGTCTTTCATGAAACAGATTACCTTTGAACCTCAAAGTAAATTCATTTGAGCACAAAAGAACGAATCATTTTAGGAATTGACCCTGGCACAAGTATTTTAGGATACGGTGTCATTCGTGTTGAAGATAAAAAAATGACTTTACTAACGATGGATGTTGTTCGCATGGACAAAATTTCTGATCATGCCTTAAAGCTTGAAAAAATATTCACGCGCTGTGTCGAAATCATAGAAGAGTTCCATCCAGATGAATTAGCCATTGAGGCTCCCTTCTTCGGAAAGAACGTTCAATCTATGTTGAAGCTAGGAAGAGCTCAAGGTGTTGCTATTGCCGCGGCCCTAAGTCATAAGCTTTCAGTAGTGGAGTACGCACCTCGAAAAATAAAGCAGAGTATAACCGGAAATGGGAATGCATCGAAAGAGCAAGTTGCTGCAATGCTTCAGCAAATTTTAAAAATCAATCAAGCCGACATGCCCAAAAAAATGGATGCAACTGACGGTCTTGCAGCGGCGGTTTGTCATTATTTTCAAACAAGTTCACCCCTTACGGCTAAAGGTAACTACAAAAATTGGGACTCTTTTTTAAAGAATAATCCAGACCGCATTCGATAAATTTATTCAACAAGCAGTTCTTCAATAATCCATGATTATTAAACTTGTTTGTTCAAGGGCTATTCCCTATTTTTGAGCGAATGCTGAACCGCGCCATAATTACATTACTACTTCTGTGCACAACGCAATTGCAAATATTTGCTCAAGTGCTTGGAGTTCCTTTGTACTCCTGGGATTTTGCGGGGGGTCTTCCAGCCACTTGGACCAACGGCAGTAATTCCAACATAGGTGTTTGGGAGTACCGTGGGCCTAATACGGTTCCAAGCAACGCCATTACTTCAAGAGGCTCATGCGCAGGAGGAAGTTCAGCATTTAACTCATTAACCCAAAGCAACGGGTTCATGATTTTCGATTCGAATTATTGGGACGATAACGACAATCAATGCGGTGGTTTCGGAACAGGGCCAGATCCAGGGCCTCATACGGCATGGCTCATTTCAAATTCTTTTTCACTGAGCGGCGTAACCGGTGCTGTTGTTACCTATCAGCAACAATTCAGAAATTACAGCTCAACGATTAAAGTTCAGTACTCCATTAACAACGGAACAAGTTGGGTAGATATGATTACGCAGACGGACTTCCCTGGCGCTACTGCTGAGTGGAAATCTGCAACCTTCCCAGCCGGTGCAATTGGACAAACAAACGTCAAACTTCGTTTTCTGTATTCAGGAAGTTACTACCACTGGGCCATTGATGATATTACTGTCTTCAAACCTAGCATTAACAACCTTTCCATAAACAACACGAGATATACAACTTTCGGAAACACCTCACCTGTTCCTCCGAATGATTTTCATGATTTACCCTACGATCGTTATCCGAAAACGATGATCGTTCCATTCAAATTCAATGCAAAAGCAACGAACATTGGAAGTGCCACTCAAACAGGAACCAACCTAAACGTGAAGGTCCTTAATTCAGCGAACACCGCGCTCTACAATCAAACAACTGCAAACACTAATGTTGTAGCCGGGGCCACCGGAAATTATACATTAACGACAGGATTCACTCCGACCACTACTACCGGGTATTTCCGAATAGCCTATCAAATCAATCAAACTCAAACTGACGAAGCTCCTTTGAACAACAGGGATACTTTGGATTACTACATAACGGATTATCAATATGCTCGTGATGAAGGACCCATGGAAGATGAGTTTACACCGAGCGCGCTTTACGCTGGTCAAACTTATCAAGTCGGAAATATTTTTGAGGGCAGGTCTAATAGCGTAAAATGTACTTCTATCGCTGTAGCCGTAGGCCCAGGAACAACAGTAGGCACAACCCTTCAAGCAAAAATCTACAAAAATGATTTCACTGATTTACAAGCAACCTCTGTTGTTTACCCAGTGAATGCCTGGGACATTAATGCTATTGGACAGCAACGTTTAATTACTCTCCAGCTCCAAACTCCTCTTACACTGTTCAACGACAGCGTATATATCGTTATGGTAGGAAATACAGTTGGGTCGCAAGCATTCAAAGTTTGCAGAAGCGGCGCAGCAATAGATCAAACGAGTTTTGTGCGTTACCCAGAAAGCAATGGACTTTTCTTCATGGCGAAAATGCCGGTAGTAAGAATGAATCTATTCACCTTGGCACAAACACCCGGGTGTATGAATCCACTTGCAAACAATTACCTTTCTTCCGCAACAATTGACGATGGATCTTGCGACATTCCTGGTTGCATTTACTCCTCTTCTCCCAACTACAACCCCAATGCAACTTGGTATGATGGCTCTTGCTTAGTAAGCGGTTGTACAATTCCAACGGCATGTAATTATTCGTCAATTGCTACAGTTAACGACGGATCCTGTATTCTTCCTGTTGTTTATTACGCAGATTCCGATTCTGACACTTTTGGAAATTTAAATTCACCACTCTCTGCCTGTGCACAACCAGCGGGATATGTAACAAATTCTACCGACTGTAACGATAACAACAGTGCTATTCGACCCACCGCTACAGAGATTTGTAACTCTTTCGATGATGATTGCGATGGACTAACCAATGAAGGAATCACCTTTCTTACCTATTACGCAGATAACGATGCGGATGGATTTGGAAATCCTAATGCGAGTTTGAGTGAATGCACCCCGCCTTCAGGATACGTCACAAACAACGGTGATTGCAACGATGCGAGTGCGACAATAAAACCTGGGGCAGTGGAATTATGCAACTTAGTTGACGACAACTGTAATGGGCAAATCAATGAGGGACTTTTATTTGTAAATTACTACATCGATACAGATCAAGATGGATTCGGCGCTGGAACCGCAACAAATTCTTGCACACCTATTTTCGGGAACTATGTAACAAACAACTTTGATTGCAACAACAACAACGCGAACATTCGACCGAACGCGATTGAAACATGCAATTCAATTGACGACAACTGTAATAATCTTATTGATGACGGGCTTACTTTCATCAATTATTATATCGATACAGATGGAGATGGTTTCGGAGCTGGGGCAGCTACGAACGCCTGCACTAACCCCGGTTCAGGTTACTCAACCAACAATACAGATTGCAATAACACGAACGCTGCTGTTCGCCCGAGTGCATCTGAAGTTTGTAATGGAATCGACGACAATTGCAACAGCTCTATTGATGAGGGGCTCCAATTTTCTAACTACTATTTAGACGTTGATCATGACGGTTATTACCTTTCAATAGTAAGTGCTTGCGTTTCTCCTGGAGTTAGTTATGGTTTGATAGGTATCGCACTAGGAGATTGCAATGACAACAATTTCAACATCAACGCCGGAGCAACTGACATTTGTGGAAATGGAATAGATGAGAATTGTAATGGAATAGACCCCGTATGTATTGTTCCCGGTTGCACAAACCCAATTGCGACAAACTTTAACCCCAACGCTAACCAAGATAACGGAACGTGTATCGTTGCAGGATGTATTGATCCGAATGCAGATAACTTCAATCCGCAAGCCAATAGTAACGACAGCTCTTGTATATACCTTGGCTGCATTGACCCTTTTGCTAATAACTTTGACCCAACGGCTAACACCAATGATTTCAGCTGTGAATACAACAACGCTGCTATCTCAGTGTCTGATCTTTCTATTTGCCAAGACGAAACTATCACCGTCTACAATCAAACGCTATTTTCTGTAAATGATTCATGTGTGATCAATTTCGGAGATGGAACAATTGTAAGTACATGCAATGCAAGCTATCTCCATAACTACCTTGTTCCTGGAGAATACGTTGTTGAATTTATCTATTTCCAAGGAAGTACTTCTTCATTTGCTTCATCAGAACCAATCACAGTTAATGCTCTACCTGATAGTGCTTCAATCTCCTTAAGCTTTCCCGAATTAAGTTTGAACTTCAATCAAATTGACACGTTTCAGTGGATCTTCAATGGGGTTGAAACCGATATCACTGACATTTCATTCAATGCTGCATCAAACTATACTGCAGATGGATTCTACAGCGTTCGGCTGAAGAATGAATTCAGTTGCGAAACCAACACCGACTCAATTTATTTCGTGCTTCCTACGTACGTAATAAATCAACCTAATACGTGTGGACCAAATGAAGTCTATTTTGAAAACTCTACTGTTTCCAGTCAATCACTCGATTGTCATTTCGAAAACTCAAACGACCCTGGAAATAACTTTTTATCACCATACACCTACTCAATGAGTTCTCCAGAGAACTTCGCAGTCTCTCTAGTATGTTCAGCACTTGGAAACAATTACTATTCTGTAAACAACCAACCCATTGAATCCTTTGACATTCCAATTGTTCCTACCTTGTTCTATGCGTCAAATACTGTTGAAGCAACCAACAATAATGGAAATCAAATTCAATGGTTTATTAACGGAGCTGCAATCAATACCAACCCTTCGAACGAAAGTGTAAGTACCTTCTTCAACAACAATTTCCAAAACGGAATCTATGCAGCAGTTTACACCAACGAATTCGGATGCACCTCTGACACTGGTTATTATTTCGTCCTTGAGATTAATGCTAACGCAACTGTCGACGCTGGATGCTACCCGCTGAGCACCACGATTGTAAACAACACTTCAATGAATGCAGGAATTCAATGTGAAGTTTTAATTCCAGGAATGGATTACACCCCAATTGTTGGAAGTTATGACTATATTTTCCAAGACCCTGGGGTTTATGAACCTATGATCTATTGCTACTCAGGAGTATATTCTAGCACCTATACTCTTGATCCAATTACAGTTTATGATCACCCATTATCTCCGCAACTTTCATCGGTGTACGGACAAGTTAATCTTCTGAATAATTCCGAGGGGTATGCCGTTCAATGGACATTGGATGGAAGCAGTTTGAACGAATCCGCTAATTCCATTTCAACATACATCAATGGAATTTACGACAATGGTTATTACTCCGCCACTTATACCGATTCGAATGGTTGTTCAACAACAAGCGATCCTTTGCTTGTCATTCAACCCCGTTACAACGTAATCACGAGTGCGGGTTGTAGTCCTTTAACAGCTGTTCTTTCCAACAGTACTGACCCTGTTGACGGAATAACATGTGTCATAAACGATGGTCTTGACGGGCAAAATATTCCCTTTAACCTGACTGTTGATTTAAATTACTACAATGCAGGCAGTTTCGCTCCTGAAATGACATGCTCTGCTGGAAATAACTTCGGAACCTATGTGGATACGCTTATCGAAGTTTACCCTAATCCTGAAACAATCTATTTAAATTACAGCAATGGCTTCATTTCTGCAATTGATTTGCCCGCCTCGAGTTCTATAGCATGGACACTGAATGGCATAGACCTAAATGTAAATTCGAATCCATATAATATTAGCCAAAACCCTTTAAGTGGTTATTTCTACGGAACAATAACGAATGAGTACGGTTGCACGGCTACCACAGACAGCCTTCTTCAAATTTTCCCTTCATTCAACCTCAGTGCTGTTGAGGGATGCGGACCCTTGAGTATTGAAGCGAACAACACTACACCATCATTTAACGGAATGTCATGTGTTCTTCAATCCAATGGAATTGATTACCCAATTGATACCTCTATCTCATTGAACTACTCTACTGAAGGAACTTACAGCACTTTGTTGACTTGTTCTCTTGACGGTTCCAATTTCAATGTTGTTGGGCCAACCGTAACTGTATTCCCAAACGCGCAAACTCCTGTCCTCTCATCGGCATACGGCGCCATCCTGTGTTCTAATTGCGCGGGTGTTTCGACCCAATATTACCTCGATGGCAATGCCTTCATGATAGGGACAACAGCAATAAGCACTTTAGAAGGTGGTATCTATCAAAATGGTTATTATTCCGCACAATCTACCTCCGCTCAAGGATGCACATCTGACGTTTCCTCGCCCATTTTAGTGGTGCAGCCTGTGCTTAATTTCACTCCTGGTGAAGGCTGCGCTCCATTGCAGGCAACATTCGTAAATTCTACAGATTACATTAATGGTCTTACTTGCGAACTGTTCTTAGGTAACGGAAACGGTAACATTCCACTCTCTTATTTAGAATCCTACGACTACAGCTATACAAATCCAAACACTTATCTGCCATACCTTTCATGTACAGTAGGAAATACAGTTGCTAACAGCCCTTCATCTTCTTTGCTCGTAAATGGTGGAACAACTCCAGATTTAATTATGGAAGCCAGCTCCGTAACCTGCACGAATTGCGCTAATCAAGACAATGTCATTTGGATTATTGATGGAACATTAATTATCGATTCAATTTCTAGCGTTCCAGATACACTTGGATCTTTCTATTCTTGTGAATACATAAACGAATTCGGCTGTACTACAAATTCATTTATTGTGTCTATCAAGGAAGAGGTTAGTACATCATTTAATTTATTTCCGAATCCAGCAAATGATGAACTACATATTACAGGACTTTCTCAGACTAGCATTCTCGAAATTCGCGATGCACAAGGACGAATTGTTTTCCAAGACAATGGAACGGGAGCATTCAGAATCATTGACACTTCAGAATTTTCAAACGGCTTCTATACGATTACAGAAACTTCATCAAAATTGTTCCGAAGTGGCACGCTTTTGGTTAACCATTAGCGACTTTGAAAATTCTTACCGATATTTGAAAACAAACAATCAATAATATGAAAATCAATTTTACCCTTTTTGCTGCAGTGGCCTTCTTCTTAGGTCTAGCTGGATGTGCTGAAGCGCAGCCTGGAAAAATCACCACTTTCGGAGCTCCTATGTTGACTCCAAATGAAACAGAACACAACTACGGACAAGTAAAAAAAGGTTCTGACGGAAATTGCACCTTTGAATTATCAAATACTGGAGATCAAAATCTAATCATTAGCTCATGTCAAGGTTCTTGCGGTTGCACCACTCCAAAGTGTGATCCCAACACGACTATAGAGCCAGGAAAAAGTGTATCTATCACTGTGCACTACGACACAAACAGAATGGGACCTTTCCAAAAAACAGTAATGGTTAACTGGAATAACCCTGAAGCAAAACCAACCGTGTTAACGATCAAAGGTGAAGTCATCGAATAATTATAAATAATACTACAACATGAAAAAAGTAATTTTCTCTCTTGCTATTGCAATCGGTTTTGGAATCGCTGTAAACGCACAAACGCAATTAGTAACAGGACCAGCTATCACTGTTGACAAAGAAGTTCACGATTACGGAACCGTTGCCTTTGGTGGAAACGGTGCATGTGAATTCAAAGTAACCAACTCTGGAACTGAGCCATTGACTTTAAGTAAGTGCAAAGGTTCTTGCGGATGTACTGTTCCGACTTGCGACACGACTCCAATTTTACCCGGTGGATCTTCTATCATTCAAGTAAAATATGATACAAAGCGTCCTGGACCAATCAACAAATCAGTAACTATCAACTCTAACGCGGTTAACGAGCCTGTTAAAGTTGTTCGCATCAAAGGAAACGTTGAGCCAGATCCAAATGCTCCAGCTCCTGGCACACCAGGCGGTGCTCCGGTTAAGGAACAAGGTGGTGCTCCAAACAATTAAGAAAAATTCACTTCATAAAAAAAGGTCTGAAATTTCAGACCTTTTTTTTATTCCGATAACTTGAATTACTTCCAACGAGCTATTACCGTTTCATTCCCTTTTGTAACATCATCTATGTTCGCAACGATTTCTGTTCCCAACGGGAAATACAAATCAACACGACTGCCGAACTTAATAAAGCCAAACTGATCGTTTGCCTTCAATTTATCACCCTCATTAACGTACCAAACGATACGACGAGCCACAGCACCTGCTACTTGACGAAGCAATACATCCTTTCCAGGGGCATGTTCAACTACAACAGTGGTACGTTCATTCTCGGTGCTACTCTTTGGATGCCAAGCAACCAAAAATAATCCAGGATGATATTTGAAATATTTTACCTCACCTGAACAAGGTGTCCAGTTCGCATGAACATTCAAAGGAGACATAAAAATAGAAACCTGAATACGCTTTCCATGGAAATATTCCGGTTCCTCTACTTCCTCAATTACTACAACTTTACCATCGCATGGAGCGACCAATTCATTTTTATTCGCACGATTGACGCGATTTGGCAATCGGAAAAACTGCAAAAAAAGCAGGAACACTATACCGCAAGCAATTGCAGTTAATATCCAAACTAAAGCCAAGTCGAACAACAAGAATGCGCCGCCTACAAGCATGGTTGAAATCAATAAAGTCCCGCCCAAAATTTTAAAACCCTCTTTGTGTATAGTCATATTAAAACAATATCAAATAAATAATTACAAGTGGTAACGCGATAAGCAGTCCGTCGAAACGATCTAAAACACCACCATGTCCGGGCAACAATTTGCCAGAATCTTTAACTCCTTTAATTCGCTTAATCTGAGATTCAATGAGATCTCCAATATTCGCAAATACAGCCACAATCGATGCTATGGCTATCCATTCAATTTGACCAAATGAATTCGGCATTAATGAATAGAGAAAGTACCCCGAAATAACGGCACTGGCCATTCCTCCGAACAACCCTTCCCACGTTTTTTTCGGCGATACGGCTTCAAGTAATTTATGCTTTCCGAAAAACTTCCCTACCAAATAGGCACCAGTATCATTGGCCCAAAGGATTAAGAAAAAACCAAAAGGAAGACGCGCATCAAATTCACCGTTGATCTTACTTAAAAAAACCAAAAGTGCAAATGGAACAACGGTGTATATAAATCCCATTAAAATTGTAGAGGTATCAAGAATAAAGCTTGGGCTCACTCTCATCATTTCTATCGAAAGAAAGCACAACCACAAGACAGGAACAATAAGCATCCAATGCCAATCTGTCCCGTAAACCATAGAAGACGCGGCAGTAACATATAGTAAAACAGCAATTCCTAAACCGAACCTCCTTTGAAATCTTTTTATTTGCGGATTAACGAGTCGCACAAATTCTTGAAAACCTTTTGCTGCGAAAAAACCAAATAACAGCGTAAATGGCAAAAGCCCTGCAAATGCAGAGCCCACTACCAAGAGACTAAAAACAAGTCCAACTAAAGTTCTCTGTAATAAATTACTCACTCCTAACTCTCCTCTGTTGTAGGGGGTTCATTTGAATCACCCGTCTTTTCATCTTGGGACTCTTCAGTCACCGAAGTTGAACTTTCAGCTGTCTCAACCACAGGTGCATTCGCTGCATCGGCTTTATCCTTTTCAATCTGCGCAGTTGTCTCCGCTTCGTCTATTTGAGTCTGACGATCAATGTATGGTCTAACTCCAAGAATTCTTTCAAGATCTTCTTTGAAAATTACTTCTTTATCCAATAGCAATTGCGCCAACTCTTCCAATTTCTCGCGATTCTCTGTTAGCAAATGAAGAGCTCGTTGGTATGCCGCTTCAACTAATTTGCTCACCTCTTCATCCATGGTTCGGGCAGTTTCATCGCTATAAGGCTTTGTGAACTGATTCTCGCCAGAAGAGTCATAATAACTTAAGTTTCCGATACGATCGTTCAATCCGTAAATACCAACCATGGCATAGGCTTGCTTAGTTACTTTTTCCAAATCGGAAAGAGCTCCAGTTGAAATTTTTCCGAAGATGACCTGCTCTGCTGCACGTCCACCAAGGGTTGCGCACATCTCGTCTAAAATCTGATCAGTGGTTGTAATCTGTCTTTCTTCTGGTAAGTACCACGCGGCTCCTAACGATCTTCCTCTTGGAACAATGGTCACCTTCACCAACGGCGATGCGTATTCCAACAACCATGAGGTAACAGCGTGTCCGGCTTCGTGGAAAGCAATTGCGCGTTTTTCATTCGGAGTAATAATCTTATTCTTTTTTTCAAGACCGCCAATGATGCGGTCTACTGCTGCTAAGAAATCTTTTTGCACTACTGTTGCTGCTCCGTGACGTGCAGCAATCAATGCTGCTTCATTACAGATATTCGCAATGTCTGCTCCGGAAAATCCAGGTGTTTGACGAGCCAAGAAATCTACATCAACAGTAGGGTCAGTCTTAACATTCTTCAAATGAACATTGAAAATCTGAACACGCTCTTTCATATC
>Ga0315899_10007133_pt1 | contig 12005 bp, 5 predicted proteins | sample LakEriMetagenome_2_FD_203518 | JGI IMG/M metagenome (GOLD analysis project Ga0315899, IMG submission 203518) | Freshwater fungal communities from buoy surface, Lake Erie, Ohio, United States - Buoy 4 MA112 | ecosystem: Environmental > Aquatic > Freshwater > Lake | place: USA: Lake Erie, Ohio... | reverse complement strand
GCGAAAGGCTCCTCGCTCTGATACTGGTACTGCGCATGGAGCTGGCGACCATACTCCGCCAAATCCGACGCCAGTCGCAACGTGGCATGCTGATCCAAAACACGAGCAAAACGAACGGTGGATGCCAAATGGGTCGTATCCAGATGATAGGTTCCATCCCGAAGCAACCCAGGCTGTAGTTCCAACCAGTCGACAATCCGCCCTCCACCAGGTGCTGCGATATTTGGCTGACGGCGTCGGATATCCGCGATCAAATTGGAGAGCAACTCTTGGTGCACATGTTCCACCAAAGCAGTGACTGCAGCTTGCTGATCCGTGCGACCTCGCATTGCCACCACGGAATCCAACATAGTGATCGTGTTGCAGGTCCCCCGCATCTTCAGAGAAAGCTGGGTTCCCCGACCTACGTCGACACCTTCGTGTACGTACAAATTTAGCAATAAGTCGAGGTTGTCTTGATTGGGCTCGATCGACGACATAGCTTCTGCGGTAAGTGCATTATCCCCCACCGCCCGCAAATACATCCAACCCTCCTGGAGTCGCTCGGCGCGCATCAACCCACAGCCTACCTCGCGACATGCGTCGAGCAAGCGTTTATCTAATTCGTCTTGAATCTTTGGGTCCAAACTGCAAACCACTCCGGCACCAGTCGCTCCTGCATCATTTCCAACCGTCACGCTCGCTGACGAAACACCTTCCACATGGACGGGTGCGAGCCCCAACTCCATGCGATGAAGCATCTTCCTGGCTTCAAACAACTCGGCAAATCTCCCCTCGGATCGAAGCTTCTCAACGAGAGCGCAGGCCACTGCCAACGAACCTTGCTTTTCTGCAAGATTCTCAAGCTCATCCAAGAGATCGCTGTCTTTCAGTCCTGTTAGGTTTTCCATGGGGGTATTCGCCATCCTTTAAACTACAAAATTGCCAAAGGGTTCCGCGGATGTTCCAAAGTTCCTCGAGTTACTCCAACTCGATTTTCCGCTTTTAACGATTTCCAAACCGATCCTGCATCCAATTTGCCTGCGATTAAATCGCGATAGAGCACGATCAGCCGCTGTATTTCGGCGAATGGTGCGTCTCGCAAAATTTCGACCCGGAAATTTTTCACTCCCATGCCTCGTAGCATCGGGACTACTTCTGCGCCGCTCTGCGCGTTTCCGTTGTAAAGAGTGTTGCGGCATCCGACATCTGCGTGGAGAACGTGCTGAACCCCGATCCGGTCTCGGAGCTTGACATCGTGACGGTCGCACGGTCGACCGCAGTTGGATTTGTTCGTTCCAGGAGAAAGCACGGTGCAAAAAACGCAATGCTCCATATGAAACATGGGCATATGCTGGTGGATAACCACCTCCAAAAGCTCCGCTGGCATCTGACTTACTAATTCTACCAACTGGTCACGGTTCAGATCGTAGGAGGGAGTCACCCGCATCGCCCCGCGTGAGGCGAGCCATTCCGCTGTTAGGGGATTCGTGACATTGAGCGAAAAATCGGCGATGCACGGGATACCTTGTTCGTTGGCAAAACGTAAAGCAGCCAAATTCCGGACGAGCCAACCATCGGCTCCGTGCTTGGCCAAGGCCTTGAACAAGCCAACCTCACCCTGTTTTTGGATTCGCAGCGTAGCAAGGTAAATTTCCGCGCCTGCATCATGAGCCATGGAGACCGCTTTACGGTACTCTCGGATGTCATGAAACTCGACGTAAAATTTGCGATGCCCCGACTCGAGCCCGTAATTCAATTGTTCGAGCGAGCGACAGAGGACGCGCAAGTCGCCTTCGCAGGACGAATTCGCCGCGACGGTGATATCGGTCTGCAACGGTGACGCTGGCTCCCTTCCAAAGGTGATCTTCGACATGCTCGTTCTTGCATTCTCGAGCATCCGCAGCGCGACACCTTCTTCGGAAATAGAACGATTCGGGCTTTTGAGCCGAACTTCGTCCACCCGCTCAAGCAATTGCTTTCGCAATTCTCCTAGCACGCTGAGTGGAATCATCGGCTCCCCGTCGATGTCCACCTGGCACGAACCGATCTCATAAGGAGTGTTACCCAGCCGTGCCAATTGCGTCGCAATCATGTCTGCTGTGACTGGATGCTTGCGAGCCGGTTCCGGGCAGTGGGGATGAACCAACTCGATTTGCCGCTGTGACTCGGTAAGTCCCTCACGATGCTCCGACCATTCGACCTCAATTCGAATCGGTTGCCCCATCGAAATATGGCCTCGCAGATGGAGCTTAAGTCGGCGTTGGAATTGCTCGCTGGCAAAGGTCGCACGCCATCGCTTGGTGAGTTTAGGTGCATCGGTCTGCCAAACTTCTTGGCCCTCAAACACCTCAGCATCCCTGAGCACGCCGCGCTGGAGCTCTATTTCGACGCGACCTTTCGCCGGATGGTCGGTCGGCCGGTGGTTCGTGTAGATCTGGAAGATGCGACCGCCGATCTCGGTACCAGCGGCGCGATCCCCCTGAAGAACAATCCCATCCCCTTTGGCGAGCGCCAAATCCAGGTCCACGACGAGCCGTTCCCCCTTTTTACGCACAATGCGTCCGGCCAACACACCGCGTTTGGCACTGCTTTTGCCCGGGACCAACCGCTTGTGGTTGCAGCCATCGATCCACCCCGGTGAGAACCCGCGAGAGAAACTCAACTCCATCTCTCGCTTGGTTTCGTCCGTGAATACCGTTCGACGACCATGCATGGCTTCGTCGATGGCGCGCCGATAATGGCTAACGATGTTGGCCACATATTCCGGTGACTTCAATCGTCCTTCGATCTTCAGGGAGCAGACACCAGCATCTATCAGATCGGGGATGTGCTCGTAGGCGGCGAGATCCTGAGGGGACAGCAAGTACTTCATGTCCCCGAGATCAACTTCGTTCCCATCGTTGATCAACTGATACTCGAGCCGGCATGCTTGGGCGCATTGCCCCCGATTCGCACTCCGGCCACCAAGCGACTCACTGGTCAAGCATTGACCGCTATAGGCTACGCACAGGGCACCGTGGACAAATGTTTCAACGGGCATCTTAGTAGCCGCGGTGATATTGCGAATCTCATCGAGCGAACACTCACGCGCCAATACCACGCGATCGATTCCAAGAGGCTCGATCGCAGCAATCGTCTCCGCCGATACCATCGTCATCTGAGTGCTTGCGTGAACACTCAGTTCGGGACAGATCTCATGGATCAAGCGAACCGCACCAAGGTCTTGAACCAAGACAGCATCGACCCCGGCATCCGCCAACCTTGCTACATGCTTTTCAAATGCGGAAAGTTCGTCGGTAAAAACGAGCGTGTTGAGCGTCACGAAACCAGAGAGCCCCCTCCGATGCAATAACTGCATCAGTCGAGGCAAATCTTCGAGAGAGAAATTCACGGCGCGAGCCCGCGCATTGAAACCCGATTCGAGTCCGAAATAAATAGCATCCGCCCCATTCTCGATGGCGGCATGCACACATTCCCAGTTTCCCGCAGGGGCCAGCAGCTCGGGCGCCGGCCTCCCAAAGGAGGATTCCGTGTTCATAAGATTTCTGCTTGTCAGTGTTGGATCGATGACTGCGTTTTACCCGACTACGATAACCCGCGGTGCGCGATCCAGTGTAGTCCTAGGTCAATGAAACGATACCGTTTGCATCCCCAAAATTGCCGACATCCGATCCCACCGTATCGAGCATGGACCGGAATAAATTGTTGAGGGGTGTGTACTGAGGCTGCTCCACGATGCGACCCGTCTGCAACTTCCTACCGCCACGACCAGCCAACAGAATCGGTAAATCATGGTGGTCGTGCCGATTTCCATCGGTGATTGCACCACCATAGAGGATCAGCGAATTGTCGAGCAAATTCCCTTCACCATCCTGAGTTTCTCGCAATCGAGTCAGGAAGTAAGCGAACTGCTCGGAGTAATATCGATCGATCTTAGCGATCTTTGCGATGTTGTCTTGATTGTTCTCATGGTGGGAAAGCTGGTGGTGGCCATCCTTCACTTCGATCATCGGAAATGCGCGGTTGCTACCTTCGTTCGCTAACATAAAGGTGGCTATCCGAGTGGTATCAGTCCGGAACGCGAGAACCATCAAGTCGTACATCAGGCGGATGTGTTCTGTCGCATCGCTCGGTTTTTCGGCAGGCTCAACCGTCCCTTCAGGCAATACCACTGGCGTCGTGAAACGGGCGATGCGTTGTTCGATCTCGCGCACGCTGGTGAAGTATTCGTCCAACTTCCTCGCGTCATCAGCACCGACGCTGGTAGTGAGATGTTTGCGCTGGTCACTGACGAAGTCCAGGATGCTCTTCTTCGCACTTTGCTGTTTGGCATCCCCTCCACCAGTGACGCCGAAAAGCCTTGCAAACGCTCGCTTAGGTTGAATCTCCTTGCCCGTTGGCAACGATTCCGACCGCCACGAGATATTATTGGAATATGCACACGAGTACCCGGAGTCACACGCACCTGCATCGCGGCCTTCTTCGGTCCCCAACTCCAACGATGCGAGACGCGTGACTCGACCATACGAGTCTGCCGCGATCTGGTCTGCGCTGCGTCCGACTCGAATTTTCGACCCTGCCGTCTTGAACGGGTGAGCGCCGGTGAGGAACGCCGCCGCACTACGTGCATGATCCCCAGGTCCATCCCCAAGCGACTGCGCGTTGACTTGAGCCAACCCCTTCATCACATTGAAATCGTTCTTGCAGCTAGCCAACGGTTCCAAACTCGGAGTCAACTCCCAATCCGTCCCCGACGAACCCTTCGGTATCCAGCGTTCGGCGTTCGTACCGTTCGGGAAAAAAACCCACGCCAAGCGAACGGGTGATGCGGTGCCCTGGGCAGCCAGCGCAGCCGGCTTCATGACTTCGAGCATCGGCAGAGCCAATGTCGCGCCAAAGCTCTGAAGCACCGTTCGACGGCTCAATCGCATTCCTGAACTCATCCGTCGCAGAGGGGTATCGTGTTGGTTTTCCATGGCTGGTTTGGGTTTAGGTGGGGAAGGAGGGAAGCTGGGAATGGGATTTGGCGGGAGCCAAGGCGGGTCCGGAATGGACTTGTTTTCAGACAGTTTGCCACTGCTGATACTACGGCTGATGATACTGCTGGCGGCTAAGGGCTATTCGGTCCGACCGAACGCTGCAGGAATGCATCGCTTTGCGAGATTCCCTCGACGATCGATTTTATTGTATAGCCATTTTGCTTGGAACGCTCCAGAATCTTATCGACATCGCAGCGGTCTGGCCGCTGCAAACCTCGGCCGAGAGCGTAAGTTAGGAGCCTCTCGGTGAAGTTTTTAGCGACGGAATCCTCCCGCTGCGACAGGATTTCCACCAATTCCGTCGGCCCGGAAAAACTTCTTCCGTCAGCAAGCTCGCCCTGCGGGGAAATGGCGAGTTCACCCTCCTTGTCCCGCCAACGTCCGATGGCATCGAAGTTCTCAAGCCCTAAACCTATGGGATCCATCAACTTATGGCATCCGGCACAACTGGGGTTAGAGCGGTGGATCTCTAGCCGCTCTCTAAGCGACGCCGACGCCTCTGCTTTAGCCTGCTCCAGGGAAGGAACATTCGGAGGTGCCGAGGGGGGAGGGTCTCCGAGAATGGTTTCCAGGATCCATTTTCCACGCTTCACCGGGGAACTTCGGGTAGGGTTCGAGGTGAGCGCCAACACAGCCGCTTGGGTCATCAACCCGCGACGATTCTCCGGCAGCGTTACCCGAATCCACTTGTCCTCATCGTTGTAGAGCCCCTGACGACGGGGGTCCTGTCCCTTGGATCCGGGGCGACGCCGATACATGCTCGCCGGATCTTTGCCTTCAAAGGTCAATCCGTAGAACTCCGCCAACCTCGGGTTCACGTACGTGTTTCCCCCGACCAATAGGTCCTGTATCCTTCCCTCGCGCATCATCTCACGGCAGAACATTTCGGTCTCCCGAATCATCGCCGAGCGCAACCGATCCGACCAGAAAGGATACTTGTCGCGATCGATGTCGATCTTGCTGAGGTTCCGAAGCCCAAGCCATTGCGCGAAAAAACCAGAGAGCAAGGACTCTGCTTTGCCATCCGCCAGCATCCTCGCCACTTGTTGATTACAGATAGCTTCATCCTTCAGTTGGCCTGCCGCAGCTAGTTCCAAAAGTTCGGTATCGGGCATACTGGCCCATAAGAAGTACGAAAGTCGACTCGCGATACTAAAATCGTCGAGTTGCCAATAATGGGCTGACTCGATCCGCTTCTCGGTACGAAACAGAAACTGAGGTGCTACCAAGACCGCTTGGACTCCCACACGCACCGACTCCTCGAACCCGTACCCGGAGTCATTCGCGTGCTGACAGACCATCATGACGGCATGAAGCTCGTCGTCGCTGACGGGCCTGCGGTAGGCTCGAGGTAGCAGTTTTTGGAAGATGCGACGGGTCGCCTCAGTGAATCCGATCGGCTGCGATTCGGGAGCATCTTGTGTCGCAGGTGTTGCGATAACCAATTGCTGGTGCGATTTCGGAAAAGCGGGCTCACCGCCCTCGGGACCCACCAAGCGAACCGACTCGATGTTCAATCGACGGTTCGGAGCGTTCCTCGTCTCGGGATCCGCGTCGTCCGCGTACTCAACAATCAAGACGTGGTCACCCGTCGAAGCTTCAAACTCCTGCTTCAACGTCTCATCTTTAGGTGGAACATCCCATTCAGCGATGACTTGATCGTCGAGGAGCAATCGAGCTTTGCAGCCATCCTTCTGGTCATCACCAAATCGAGCCCGAACACTCGCGCTGTATTTTCCCGCGGCCAAATTGACGGGAATTGTCAATCGTTGCGAGAAAGCGAGATTTTCTCCGTCAAAACTCTGCTTGCGAAACTTTTCTCGATCGGTTGCGATCACTCGCTCTGAGACCCACTGCGCAGCCTGCAGATACTTTTCCATCGCAATCGGCGGCAATGTCAAAACTTCGCCTTGATTGTCAAATCCGTTACCCACATCATCCGAAACGAATCCGATTTCCTTCGATGGCCGGATCTCCATCCCGAATAGGTCACGGATAGTGTTGTCATACTCAAATTGATTCAGTCGCCTTACCGTCACGCTCGGGGGTACCGGACGGCACCCGCAATCAACCTCATGCAGTGCTCGCTCAATCCACCGAGTTAAGATCCTGCGCTCGTCCAAGGTAATGGTCGCCGATTCGGGGGGTGGCATCGCCTCAGCGCGAATGACACCTCGAATCTGTTCCCAAGTGCTCTCATGGGCGCGGATCTTGTCGAGGCTGTCGTAGTCATCGAACCCAACGCCTCCTTCATTTTCCCCATTCATGTGGCATTCACCGCAATGCTTCAGCAAAACAGGACGTACCACATCCGTCCACTCGGCGGTGATGGCCCGATCGGTTGCGGCACCATCGGTTGCGTTAACCGCAACCTGCGAGGATCCAACGGCGCCTCCAACGACGGCATTTCCAGCCACCGCTACCTCTTGAGCACGCAGCCCTTCCAGCAGGGGATAGCCGATCATCGATCGCAGACAGCCGACGCTCCCGAGCAGCAAAACGCCCACCGATGCCTTGATCATGAATCCAGAAAAAGTGCCCCTCAGCCGGTGCGCTGCGGCACGGCGCAACGAACTCAAAATCCAACAAGTAAATCTACGCATAACGACAGATGGGCCTTCAACGGACGGTTGACTGAGCGATTCCATGGATTGCGATAGGGGCGGGCGGTTTTCAATAATAGATGATAGACAGCAGGCAATTTCGAATTGCCGAACCGGTGGGGCGGCGAGGGGCGAGAATTTAGGGAGGTAGGACGGCTCGGGTAGGTAGGACGGCTCGGGTAGGTAGGACGGCCAGCAGCGAGAACCGTCAGCCATGTTCATTGTAGTCCATCGGCTCGTTTCCAGCCAATCCATGAGGCGGCACGCAGATTCCAACGGCCCCCCGATCATCGATCGCTAGGTATTGCATCAGGACCATGCCAATGCCGTTTTTCTGGTCGCTCGTCGGAATACCTCGGTTCTATTGATCGGGCCCTCAACGGGCGTTGCCCCTGCGATGGGCTTCAAAAAGGGCGGCGAGGAAAATAATCCACCCCGGAAGGAAAACGAAAGCACTTGCGTTACAATCCTCGCATGCCTTTCAAAGATGTAATTACCCCCCTCGCTTCGTCAAAAACCCTCGGAACAGTGGCGCTGCTTGCCATTGCGATGGGGATCTATTCGATCCTTCCGGTACTGAAAGAGAACTCGAGTTTCCGTGAAATGGGGGATATGCCCTCCGACATCCACGCGGCCTTGTCTCTGGTACTCGGTTGGCTTTTGGTTTTTCGAACCAACACCGCATACGCTCGGTGGTGGGAAGCTCGTACGCTTTGGGGATCCTTGGTGAATGCGACTCGCAACCTCTCGATCAAACTGTCGGTACTATCAAGTCCGAATAGTGCCGAAGCGGAGTACCTGCGTCAAAGGCTGGTCGACTTCCCCCGCGCCCTGATGTGCCACTTGCGTCAGGTGCCCTACGATGGTGCCGTTTACCCAAAAGAGGAATGCCCAACCCATCCCCCCATGACCATCGCCAACGAACTCTATCGCTGGGTAGCAGATCGCAAAAAGTCACGAGCAATCGACGGAGACGACATGCGAGTGATCGATGCGGAGATGGCTAAGTTGATGGATGTGTGCGGCGCTTGCGAGCGGATCGCGCGAACACCCATGGTTATCTCGTATCGTATCTTCGCTCGTCAATGCATCGTGCTCTTCTTGTTCACGCTCCCATGGGGCATATCAAACGATTTTAAATGGTGGACCATCCCCATTACGATTGTTATCGCTTATTTCATGATCGGTATGGAAATCGTCGCCGAGCATGTTGAAAACCCCTTTGGGTACGACGAAGACGATTTAGACCTGGAAGCCATTTGCGACACAATTGCTCGGAGTGTCAACGACATCTTCCATCAAAGTGGTTTCGAGGTCACCTCGTCTTAGTCATTAGGTATTCTTTCGCTCATCCTTGCGCTCGTCAGGAAATCTCTCATGGATATTGTTTATCGATTTGATCCCCATGCTCCTCTTGAGTTGAAGCGTCCACGGACCAACAAACAAGCCCTTAAAATGCTTGAGCAAGGGAACATGCGTTTCTGCAAAATGGTCAAGCACATCCAGACCATTGGTGAGGGAGAGACGAACCATCCCCCGATGGTGATTCCCGTAAATCCAATCCAGCTGGGAATACCGTTGGTTAAAGGTCTCGAGGTGATGCAAGCTCCCTGGGCGTTGGTCCTGGGATGCGCCGATGCCCGGGTACCAATCGAGCACGTGATGGATTGCTCGGCGAACGATTTATTCGTGGTCCGGGTCGCAGGCAATGTGCTCGGATTAGAGTGCATTGGAAGCGTCGACTATGCGGCGACTCACATGCGTGACTCACTTCAAAGCGTCATCGTGCTAGGGCACACCGGTTGCGGCGCGGTCACGGCAACTGTCGATGTGTACCTATCCCCAAACAACTTTTCTGATATCGCATTCAGCCATCCCGTCCGCACGCTGATCGATCGACTGATGCTCTCGGTTCGCGGAGCTGCCAAGGCCCTTGAGCAAGAATGCGGTTCGAATGTCCATAAGGATTCCCACTACCGCGACTGGCTGATTGCGACCGCTTGCTATGTGAACGCTGCTGCTACCTCTTTCGACCTGCAGCGCGAAGTCAACTCGGTCACCAAAGGACTGAATGTTTCCTACACCGTCTACGATACCGCATGGTCGAGGATCGAGGCATTACCGATCCGTCCCGACGAAGAAGCAGACAGCCCGGATCGTGTTGTATTCGGAAATGCTCCGCGGTCAGCCGAGGAGTTCACAGAACTCTCCAAACGGATCATTCAACGACTCGTTGAAAACGCCGGCGGCTCCAAAAAACGCAAGAGTTAAAAGGGCAATCGCTGGGCGCAGCGAATCCGCCGCTGCGATACTTCGCATGGGATTGCACTCCATCGCGACCGAATCACGCAGTAAAGCTGAGCAGTGAAGCTGAGGAGTAATGCTGAGGAGTAATGCTGAGGAGTAAAGCTTAGCAGTAACGCTGAGCGGTAGGGTCACTTGAGAAAATCATGGTGCGGTGGCTCGGGATTGGAGATTGTCCCAAAACTCTCTCGCCGATTCCTTGCGATTGGCGTAATGCGACCGCTGATCGTCGTTGCGATCGATCGCTTCGATCGATCGCTCCAGCCAACCTTGAAAAAACTGCACGCTCTTTTTGGAAACGCGAGGCTTGCCCTCGAACTCAAAATAGAACGGTGCGGTACTCGCATACCGATACCCGTCTTCGTGAGCAGTTACCACTCGGATTACCAACCACCCGCTTTCGCTCACCGCAAGCTCGGGAAACTCACCTCGCTTGTAATGATCCTCGAGCTTGGCATTGTAAAGCGACTCGCCGTTAAAGATCACATCGAGGTAATCTACTTTCTCTCGAACGGCAAGGGAAACCGCGATGTCCAGGGGAATCGCCTCTCCACGGTACCCTGGATGGACCGACCCCGGAGGGGAACCGTTGACCATGGCTCGCAACAACGGCCCATTGGAAACGAAGGACGCTCCATGCTCGAGCCCACGCCACCACATCTCAACCGATGAAGTATCCATGGCTCCCGATTCGTCTGACACAGTATCCTCTGACGCAACCGCATCCTCAGGCCCGTCTCCCTGCAATCCCCCACGATCTGATCGGCTCTTCACCGTCTCACTGTTCGATTCGTTTTCACTGTTCGATTCGTCCTTAGTTAACCCGGAACTACGAATGCGTTCATCGGCGGTGAACTCTCGGGTGTTCCCTTCGCAATAAACATAAACACGATTGTAGCCAAGGTGAGTTTCCCCTTTGCCAAATCCCGATGCTGCGCTGGGTGCTAACCGCAGTCCCGCTTCCAGCATCTGCCAATAGAGAAACTCGTTGAGTCTTCCAATCCCCCGAGCGCCTTTGAACCGAATCCGTTCCTCGTCAGATATCGGTGCGCTGATCAACAACGACATTCGGTCCTTGCCAGCGCCAAGCAACACGCTCGCAAAGGAAGTGGAATCATCCGATCTTGGAAAGATCAACGCATCATCCCCTTTCGGTCGATTGACACTCGATAAGACACGAACCAATTTCACGTTAGGATCGGCTAGTAGGAACGGCGTATCGCGTGCGCCCGGCTGGGTGATCTCCACCAACGCTTGATCAGCATCTCGCGCCGCTTCGATGGCATCCCACGCATCCCGCCATCCGTGAAACTTCAATCCTTGAGACTTTTCGTCTGACTGTTCACTTTGGGGTGTATCGGTTGCTCGGTAATCTTTCGCTCGGTAATCTTTAACTCCGTGATCGTTCGCTTCGAAGCGATGGATGGCGATACCAATTTCCGGCGCAAGGATATCGCGGGACATGCTTCCCCAACATGCTCCGAACAGATCAGTGCTGCCCGTTAACCCGGGCGTCCCAGATTTTGCCTTTGAATTTTTTGCCCTGGGATTCTGCGCCTTTGGATCCAGAGCGGGAGATGCGTCTCGTTTTTGTGCCCCGAGATTGGTGATGACCATGTCGACCGCATCGGCAACCTGCCACCTCCGTGCGGCCGCCCACTCCAAATCGACCCCCATGTCCCCGCTGTACCATTGCTCGCCATGCATGTCGACCGCTCGCGGCAACTCGACAACCACCACGTCCTTCGCACGACGCTCGATCGTGAATCCGCCCCGAATCTCTTTGTACTCCGGCCCCCGCTTGGCCAAGAACTCATACTCGCCCGGCGGCGGTTGCAAGACCAACTGACCCTCGGCAAGCCAAGTGTCCCCTGAGATGAGCATCTTCCGGTCGCGATTGAGCTTTTTCGCGGATTTCACAACTTCAATCCGAGCTGCGATCGGTTCCCCTGTCTCTTCATCAACCACCTCCAGTATCACCTCGTTCTGCGCGAAGGCGGGTGGCGATAGAAAGGCCAAGCCGAGCACCGTTGCGAACCATACCGTTGCGACCCACCGCGCCGAGTGAGCGATCGGG
>Ga0315899_10007131_pt1 | contig 12008 bp, 9 predicted proteins | sample LakEriMetagenome_2_FD_203518 | JGI IMG/M metagenome (GOLD analysis project Ga0315899, IMG submission 203518) | Freshwater fungal communities from buoy surface, Lake Erie, Ohio, United States - Buoy 4 MA112 | ecosystem: Environmental > Aquatic > Freshwater > Lake | place: USA: Lake Erie, Ohio... | reverse complement strand
GCCGGTGCAATATTACTGCAAGCTGCCGGATCATCTGGACGAGCGCCTGTCGATTGTGGTCGATCCGATGCTGGCCACCGGCAATTCCAGCGTGGCCGCGATTGACCTCCTTAAAGCGCAAGGCGCGACGAACATCCGCTTTTTGTGCCTCTTGGCCGCACCCGAGGGGATTGCTCGCATGAAAGAGGCCCATCCCGATGTGCCGATTGTCACAGCTTCGGTCGATAGCCATTTGAATGACCACGGTTATATCGTTCCGGGTCTAGGGGATGCGGGTGATCGCATGTTCGGCACCAAATAAGGGGTATCCCCCCTTTACTCGGAAACAAACCTGCCCCAATATCGCCCCAATTGCTGCGAGAATTCTCCTTGGGGGACATAATGTATTTGAAATTGATTTCGGTCGCCGTTGTGGCGGCCGTATTTGGCGCTGCATCGGCTGAGGCGCAGTCGGTGGCGCGGGTCGGCGGGCCAGCCAACCTGCCGCCGGCCGGGTTCGAGGGGCAGCAATGGGTCGACAGCCGGGGCTGTGTTTTCCTGAAAGCGGGCTATGGCGGGCAGGTGAATTGGGTGCCGCGGGTGGGCCGCGATCGCCGCGCGATGTGCGGCTATCCGCCGACCGGCACGACGCGCGCCGCGATTGAGGTGGCGACCGAGGCCGAGATGGCCGCTCCCGTGGCCGAGGCCGCGCCGCGTGTGATGGCGGCGGTGGAGCCGGTGGTGCCTGTCACCCCGCGCACCAGTGTCGCTTTGCGCCCGGCGCCCGTTCTGGACGATCCGGTCGTTGCCGCGCCAAAACCCAGCGCGCGCCCTGCGCCCTATGTCGAAGTGGCGCCGAGCGGTGGCTATGAGGTCGTGGCAAGCAGTGGCCCCGGTGCGGGCCAGATCGGCTGCTATTCCTCGGCCCCGGTGGCAGAGCGGGTCAAGACCCGCAACGGCGGCACGGTGGTGGTTTGCACGCGCGGCGATGGCACGCTGACGGGTTGGCGACCCCCGGTTTATCCGCAAGGTGCGGGGGTGGGGGCTGCGCTGACGGATCCGGTGGTGGCCTCGCGCGGCGACCATGGCTCGGGCCATTTCAACCACGGCGTTTCGGGCCGTGATGGGGATGGCTATTCGCAGGGCCATGCCGTGCCAACCCCGCCCAAGGGCTATAAGCTGGCCTGGAAGGATGACCGGCTGAACCCCAACCGGGGCAAGGGCACGGCGCAAGGCTGGGCCGACCAAGATCAGGTCTGGACCCGCAAGGTGCCGTCAGAGCTCGTGGCCGAGCAACCGGCGACCAAGCGCAAGAAGAAGGTGTTCGCGCAGTCGGGCACGACGGTGATCACCTCGACCAAAGGCCAAGCCGCGACTGCACCGGTTGAAAAGAAGGCGGCCAAGGGCGGGGCCTTTATTCAGGTCGGCACCTTTGGCGTGGCCTCCAACGCCGATGGCGCGGCGGCGCGGTTGCAAGGCATGGGTCTGCCGGTGGCGCGTGCCAAGATCACCTCGGGCGGGCGGGCGATGCAGATCGTGATGGCCGGACCCTTCGGATCGGCGGCCGATGCCGCGGCGGCCTTGTCGATTGCGCGGCGCGCGGGCTTTGGGGATGCCTTTATCCGGTAGGGTTATTCCTGAGGATCGGCCCGCGTGCTTTCGGGTGCGCGGTCTGGTTTATTCCGAGCAGATCGCCTGAAATTCCAGCCAGCTTTCGTCGCTCATCACCCTCAGCGGCGCGCCAAGGGCAAAGGGGTCGTCCGAGATCAGCGTCTCGGCGGCGGCACTGGTGCCGCGCATCGCCTGACCATACAGCGCCGAGCTGACCTGCGCGGCCTCAAACGCGGCGCGCTGCAGGTCGGCGGTCGGTTCTGGGGCGGGGACGCGCGCGAGAAACGCCTCGCCATAGCCCGCGGCCGCCTCTGCCGATGCAGCCCCGCTGGTCAAAAGCCCCAAGGTCGCTCCAAGGCCCATATGATCCAAAAGTGGCCGCACCGGGTCTTCGGTTTCAGCGCGCAGCCGCTCGATCAAGAGATAACCGGCAATCACATCGGGGCTGTCGGCGGCTTCGATCAGGCCCGCCGGCAGCAAAAGCACATCGCCCGGCAGATGCGCGGGCGCAGGCAGCGCGTCGCGCAGCACCTCAATCCGGGGCGGAGCCTCGGGGAACAGCCGTTCCGCAAGCGCCGCCGCCGCGCGCCGTCCGGGCACCGATTTGCACGGCTGGCCCGTCAGCCGGGCAATATCGGCCAGCGCCAAAGCGCCCAGATCCACCCGCGTCGGCGCGGGCAGCATGCGGGCGGCGTATGATTTCATCTGTCCGGGCAGCCAGAACAGCGCCACCGCCGCCACCGTCACCACAAAGGTCGCCGTCAGCACACCGCGCAGCCGCCCCGGCCGGGGTTTGCGCCGCTCAATCGACCGGTGGACGGTTTCCAGCGCGGTGATCATTTCGGTGTCGTCAATTTCCACCTCTTCCCCGGCATCCAAGCCGGGCGCAAAGCGGGCGGGCATCTGGCCGGGGTTCATCCGCTGCGTTGCGGGCAGCGACCATTGGGTCAGGGGCGCCTCGCTGCGCGGATCGCTCAGCACAAGTGTGGCCTCGCGCAAACCCACGATGACATCGCGCGCCTGCGCGCCCGGGCGTTCGCGCCACAGGCCCGAAGCCTCAAGCCGCTGGTATTTCTTCAGCGCGGTCATGCGCGGGGTCTGCCCTTGTTTTGCGGTGCTGGCAGGTTAGCCCATGCCATCGGGACGCACAATCTGTGGGCCGGGTGGGCGGTCATAGCCCGTCAAAGGCGCACAGGGCATGCACCTCCATCCCCATGCCTTCCAACCGCTTGCGCCCGCCCAGATCGGGCAGATCAACAACAAAGGCGCAGCCGATCACCTGCGCGCCGAGCCGCTCGATCAGCTTGATCCCCGCCTCGGCGGTGCCGCCCGTGGCCAAAAGATCATCAACCAACAGCACCTTTTCCCCCGGCGCCATCGCGTCGTCATGCACCTCCACCACCGCCTCGCCATATTCCAGCGTATAAGCCTGCGAAATCGTCTGGCCGGGCAGCTTGCCCTTCTTGCGGATCGGCACAAACCCGGTCGAAAGCTGATGCGCCACCGCGCCCCCAAGGATAAACCCCCGCGCTTCCAGCCCCACCACCTTGTCAATCCGCATCCCCGCATAGGGGGCCAAAAGCTGATCGACACACATCCGAAACCCGCGCGGATCGGCAAAGAGCGTGGTCACATCGCGAAACAAGATCCCCTCATGCGGGAAATCAACGATGGTGCGGATATAGTCGCGGACAGATTTCGCCATGTCGGCCCCTTATGGATAAAGCCGGCGCAGGGCCTTGCGGTCCTGCCCGATGAGGGTGGTGGTTGCATTGCTGTCTTGTGACAGGATCGAGCGGCCTTCGTAATAGCGGTTTTCGATGTCATAGATAAAGCCAAGGGTCTGAAAAAGTTCTTCCAGCATGACCGATCGAATATCCTCAATCGTGATATCCTCGGCAATCAGCACCGAGGCCTCGGTGATCTCGCCCCGCTCATTCCACCACAGCCACATAAAGCCGACGCCAATCTGGTGACCATTGGGCATGCGCGGGATGTTGCGGGTTTTCTCGCCCTCTGACAGGGCAGGGCGCGAGATGATGATGTCAGGCTCGCTCAGGCGGTCATCACGGGTGATGCGAATGGCCGACCCGGCGCGGTTGATCTGGTCGATGGCATGGTCCAGCGCCTGCGACACGGCGTCGCCCAACTCGGGCGGATAGCGGCGGTGGGCCGGGGCCAGCGCCACGCTCAGCTCTGGGTCTGGCCAGCGCACCACAGGGCCAAGGCACGCACCGCCCGGAGTGGCGCCGCAGGTGGCCAGCCGGAAGAAATCCTTATCCGACAGCTTGCCTTCACTGGCGACGCCGTCATCGGCCAGCGCCTGCGCTGCGGCCAAGCACAGTGCGGCCACCGCCAAAAGCCCCGCTCTCGCCATGCCTCATTGCCCTTTCGTGCCCCCCGTCCTCGCTATCACGACCGCGCCAAGCGCCACAAGGCAGGGCCTTGTTCTGGCGACAGGGCGGGCAGACGGATCAGCCCAGAACCCGCCCCGCCACAGCATCCAGCCGCGCCAAAAGCGCAGGGTCGCGCTTGTCAGGTGCGGTCATCAACGCATGGTCCAGCGCGCGGTCGCAGCCATGCGGGCAGGGCGTGCGATCTGGCGGCAACAGGCCGGGCAGGGCGGCGATCAGGCTGCGCGCGGCCCCGGCATTGGCGGTCAGCGTGGCAATCACCTGCGCCACATCCACCGCGCCATGGCCCTCGTGCCAGCAGTCATAATCGGTGACCATGGCGACGCTGGCATAGCACATCTCCGCCTCGCGGGCGAGTTTGGCCTCGGGCATCCCCGTCATGCCAATCACATCGGCCCCCCACCCGCGATACATCAGACTTTCGGCGCGGGTGGAAAACTGCGGGCCCTCCATCGCAAGATAGGTCGCCCCCTGATGCACGCGAACGCCCACAATCGCGGCCGCCTCGGCGCAAGCCGCCGACAGGCGCGGGCAGGTCGGATGGGCCAGCGACACATGCGCCACACAACCGGGGCCGAAAAAGCTTTTCTCGCGGGCAAAGGTGCGGTCAATATACTGATCAACCAGCACAAAATCACCGGGCGCGAAATCCTCGCGCAAAGACCCAACAGCTGACACCGCCACAATATCCGTGCAGCCCAGCCGCTTCAGCGCATCCAGATTGGCCCGGTAATTCACCGAGGACGGCGTCTCCACATGCCCCCGGCCATGGCGCGGCAGAAAGGCCATCGGCATGCCAGACAGCCGCCCCACCAAAACCTCATCCGAAGGCTTGCCCCAAGGGGTTTTCACCTTAACCCATGACGCCCCCTCCAGCCCATCCATCTGATAGACACCCGAGCCGCCGATGACGCCGATCATGGGTTTCATTCCCGCACTCCATTGCCTGCTGCCCGAAGGATGTTCAGGCAGCACGCTGGCTTTGGCAAGACGGCTTAGATCACCATGAAAACAGAGAAATCAGTATGGGTCAGGCCAAGCGCCGGGTTTAGGGTCGCGAATTGCACATTGCCTCCCGCCGCAGAGCCGTTGGCATCATAAAACAGCTTGCCGGTGTCGGTCTCATAGATGATCCGATGTGCCGCCGTCGTCGCCGCACCCGCGGTGTTGGCGGCAAAGGCCGCAGCCGTCAGCGAACCCCCGGCAATCGCCGAGAAGATCGCGTTATCCAAAAGGATCTTATCGCTGCCCCGGGCAAAGTCCGTGATCCGGTCGATGTTGGTTGCGGACAAGGCGGTGTTGAACACGAAAGAATCGGCGCCACCGCCACCTGTCAGAACATCCTTGCCCAGACCACCGTTCAGGAAGTCATTGCCCAATCCGCCGATCAGGGTGTCATTGCCCACACCGCCGCTCAAGCTGTTGTTGCCAGAGTTGCCGGTCAAATTGTTTGCAAGCCCGTTTCCCGTGCCGTTGGTGTTGGCCACCCCTAACAAGGTCAGATTTTCAACAAAGCGCAGGCCGGGGGTGGACTCCAGATCGAAGCTGATCGTGCTGCTCACCGTATCCCGACCCCCGGCATCGATGGTGCTGGCGGTGGTTGTGGTTTCAAAAACCCGGTCCCCTGCCGCATCAACGAAGTATCGATCATTGCCAGCCCCGCCCAGCATGGTGTCGGCGCCTGTTCCGCCATCCAGCCGGTCATTGCCGGTCCCGCCTTCCAGCCTGTCTGCGCCGTCCAACCCAAACAGCAGATCATTTCCGCCCTGACCTTTCAGCGTATTGGCCACCCCGTCGCCCGTCAGATTGTCTGACCCGGTCAGAGACCCCCAAATGCTTTCAAACTCGGTGTAACTGTCGCCCGCCGCCGCCCCAGTGTTCGACGCAGGTGTCGTTAAGTTCACCCTGACCGTGCCGGAATTGCTGAAATCCAAAACGTCATTGCCACTGCCGCCAACCGCGACCTCGATGTTTGATCCGGGCCGCAGAGTATCATTGCCGCCCCCCATGGTGAGGGTGCCATCGATCTCACCGCCAACGTTATCGATCAGATCCGCCAGATTGCCGAGGGCAACATTGCCGCGCATTTCACCATCGTTGGTGATGCGGTAGGCCGTGCTTGACGCAGACTGCAGGCTGAAATTGCCGCCCCAGATCAGCCCGCTGTTTGCCAGTGTGATTGTCCCTTCGTCGCTGGAAAAATTGTATATGATACCGATATCTCCACCAATAATCTGCCCTGAGTTCAAAATGCGACCTGTGTCGGTCGCGTTGTCCATTTGGGTGGCGATGCCATAGATCCCACCGCTGATTTGGCCCGCGTTCTCAAGGTTTAAACGGTTTCCGGTTATCAAAACGGCGTAGAAGTTCGACGAAACCACGGCACCCTGCTCAATTTCTATCGAGCGGTTGGATCCACTGGCGTTTCCAAAGTTAATGGCCCCGTTAATGGCATAAAGCGATGTCCCGCTGGAAACCACTGCTGCGATATCCGAGGCACTGCCTTGCAAGATATCGCCGCTCGTTGAAATCAGGCTAAGGCCTGATCCGATGAAAACCGTTTCATTGGCCGTTAAAGTCTCGCGCGGTCCTGCGCCTGTCCAATTGCTGTTAATCACGGTTAATGACATGTCGCTCTCCCAAAAACACAAGGCGCGGCAAAGGTGCTGCGCGGGTCAAATAAATTTGGATTTTAAAGGCAGCCAAAATTCAAAGTCAGAGCCAGCGAAGACCAAACGCTCCGCGCATCACAATGCTGGAGGCTAGGCGCAGGACAGTCAAAAAGTCAAGAAATCCGCGGTAAAGCCGCAGCCCGTGCCAAGGTCCACGGGGCCCGGCACGTGGCAACGACAAGGGCAGGCCCAGTCCCGGCCTGCCCTCGCGCCAAGGCCCATGGCCTGCCGCCGTTACAAAATCTCCGCCATCTTCACCACGCGCCCCTCGGCGACCGACTTCAAGCAAGCCTCCGCCAAAGCCAGCGCGATCAGCCCATCTTCGCCCGAAGGCGAGGCGGGGGTCTTGCTGGACAGTGCCGCGATAAAGCCCGAAATTTCGGCGGCATAGGCATCGGTATAGCGGGTCATGAAGAAATCATGCAGCGGCGGGCGGGTGTATCCGGCGGCCGTGGCAACCTCAATCGACACCGGGCGCTGGTTTTCCGCTGACACCGCCCCCTTGGCGCCATGCACCTCGATCCGCTGGTCATACCCATATGTCGCCCGGCGCGAGTTCGAAATCATCGCCTGACGGCCAGACGCGGTTTTCAGCATCACCTGCACGGAATCAAAATCCCCCGCCGTGCCAATCGCCAGATCGACCAGCACGGACGCAGTGGCGACCACCTCGGTCACCTCTTCGCCCAAGAGGAACCGCGCCATATCCAGATCATGGATCGTCATGTCGCGGAAAATCCCGCCCGACCGCGCGATATACTCCACCGGCGGCGCCCCGGGATCGCGCGAGGTGATCACCACCATCTCCACCGCGCCAATGCTGCCCTTGTCGATCTCGGCGCGCACAGCGCGGAAATGCGGGTCAAAGCGGCGGTTGAACCCCACCATCAGCGTGCCCTTATGGGCGCGCACCACCTCAAGGCATTGCTTGACGCGGCTCAGCGACAGATCAATCGGCTTTTCGCAGAACACCGCCTTGCCCGCCTTGACGAATTGCTCAATCAGGTCGGCATGGGTGTCGGTGGGCGTGCAGATCACCACCGCGTCAATGTCGGCCGAGGCGCAGATCGCGTCGATCGACCGCACATCACAGCCATATTGATCCGCAATCGCCTGTGCGGCGGCGGGAAAGGCATCGGCCACCGCCACGAGCTTGGCCTTAGGATCGCCCGTCACAGCCTTTGCATGCACCTTGCCGATGCGCCCTGCGCCCAAAAGTCCGAACCGAACCGTCATCTTGCTTGTCCTTTGTTGCAGGAATGGAATACTCGCCCAAGGCGCGTTTAGATTTGGAATATTTATTCCATCTGCTATCCTGCGTCAAAGGGAACGCGTCAAGAGGGCATGGATGACCGACGACACCAAGACGGCCCCAACCGCCCCCCAAACGGTTGAAGCCTTCAGCGCCCGTCTGGCCGACCTCGCCGACGGCCTGCCCAAACGCCTGCGCCAATGCGCCGATCATGTCGCCGCGAACCTTGACCGCATCGCGGTCTCCACCGTCGCCGATCTTGCCGCCGGGGCCGATGTGCCGCCCTCGGCCGTGATGCGCTTTTGCCAGATCATGGGCTTTGCGGGCTTTTCCGACATGCAGCGGCTGTTCCGGGACGCCTATGCGCCGGGCTTTCCCGATTATGCCACCCGTCTGGCCGCGCTGCGCGGCGGGGCAGGGGGCGCGTCGCGGCTGGTGGCCGAGTTTGTCGAGGCCGGGCGTCTGTCACTCGAAGGGCTGACCGCTGCGGTCGATGAGGCGGCGCTGGAGCAGGCCGTGGCGCTGCTCTCAGGCGCGGGCATGGTGCATGTCGTGGGCCTGCGTCGCGCCTATCCGGTGGCCGCCTACCTCGCCTATGTCTTTGAAAAGATGTCGGTCCCAGCCATGCTGCATGACGGGGCGGGCAAGCTTGACCACCGCCACGCGCTGCGACCCGGTGATGCGGTGTTGGCCATCAGCTTTGCCCCCTATTCCGAGGAAACGCTGGCCTTGGCCACCGACGCCCTCGCGCTTGGGGTGCCGGTGGTGGCGTTGACCGACCAAGTGACCAGCCCCCTTGCCCGCGCCGCACAGGCGGTCTTGACCGTGCAAGAGGTGGATTTCGGGGCCTTCCGGTCGTTGTCGGCCACGCTGACCATGGCCATCGCGCTTGCCGTCGCCGTCGGCACAGCGCGCGGGACGCAGGGCTAACAGCCCCCACCCCATCCCTCCCCACAAGGGGAGGGCGTCACAAACTCTGCCCCCCCATACCGCCGTTTTGTCGCCTGTCACCTCCCCTCCCCCTCGTGGGGAGGGGCTGGGGGTGGGGGCCTCACAACCCCAGATCACCCCCCACCACAGCGCCGCACCACCTCGGCAATCTGCACCAACTGCCGCGCCAAGGGGCTGGTGCGCCGCCACACCATCCCGATCTGCCGCGACGGGCGCGGGGCGGCAAAGGCCGCCACCGACACCGGCGCCAGCCGAGTTTCCACCGCCACCGCCATCTCGGGGATGAGCGTCACCCCAATGCCCGCGCCCACCATCTGCACAAGCGTGGTCAGCGAGGATCCATCCATCAACTCGCGCGGCTGCACGCTTTGGCGGTTGCAAAACGACAACGCCTGATCGCGAAAGCAATGGCCCTCTTCCAACAGCAAAAGCCGCATCTCGCGCAGCGTCTCCGCACTTGGCACCGGTTTGCCCGCATCCGCCAAAGGCCGCACCAGCACGAATTCCTCGGAAAAGAGCGGCACCTCCACCAAAGACGGCTCCGACACCGGCAGCGCGACGATGGCGCAATCCAAACGCCCCTCACCCAAGTCCTGCAAGAGCTTGGGCGTGATCGTCTCGCGCAGCTGCAACTCCAGCGCCGGATAGGCGCGCGTCACCTCGCCAATCACACGCGGCAAAAGATAGGGCGCCACCGTGGGAATAACCCCCAGCCGCAGCCGCCCTGCCATCTGGTCCCGCCCGATGCGCGCGGCATCCTCCAACTCGTCCACCAGCCGCAGAATTTCCCGCGCCCTTGCGGCAAATTCTTCGCCAAACGACGTCAGCCGCACCGCCCGCGCCCCCCGATCAAAGAGCGCGCTGCCAAGCCCAGCCTCCAGCTCCTTGATCTGCATCGACAGCGCTGGCTGCGAAATCGCCGACACCTCGGCCGCGCGGCCAAAATGGCCGGTGCGCGCCAAAGCCTCGAAATAGCGAAGCTGTTTGAGCGTTGTGTTACCCATAAGGAAATCTTATCAAAGCAATCAGTAAATGCAACTTAAACCAATCGCAGAACTCTGTTAGAACCATTCCAGAGATCGGGACTCACCCATGGTGCGTCCCGCTGCCCCGCTTTCAATAAGGAGACCGAGATGGACGGAAACAACGCAGGCAAATGCCCGGTGATGCACGGCGCCAAGGCCGCGACCCATGGCGCGCGCACCAACAAAGAATGGTGGCCGAACCAGTTGAATCTGGCCATCCTGCACCAGCACAGCCCCGCCTCCAACCCGATGGGCGCGAATTTCAGCTATGCCGAAGCCTTCGCCAAGATCGACTATGCCGCGCTGAAGGCGGATATGGCCAAGCTGATGACCGACAGCCAAGACTGGTGGCCGGCAGATTGGGGCCATTACGGCGGCCTGATGATCCGCTTGGCTTGGCACTCGGCCGGCACCTACCGCACGGCCGACGGCCGCGGCGGCGCCTCGACCGGCACCCAGCGCTTTGCGCCGCTGAACTCCTGGCCCGACAACGGCAACTTGGATAAGGCCCGTCGCCTCCTGTGGCCGATCAAGCAGAAATACGGCAACGGCATTTCTTGGGCCGACCTCTACATCCTCGCGGGCAACGTCGCCTTGGAAACCATGGGCTTCAAGACCTTTGGCTTCGGCGCTGGCCGCGAAGATCTTTGGGCGCCCGAAGAAGACATCTACTGGGGCGCTGAGGCCGAATGGCTGCAAGTGTCGGGCAAGGAAAACAGCCGCTACAAGGGCGAGCGCGAGCTGGACAACCCGCTTGCCGCCGTGCAGATGGGCCTGATCTACGTGAACCCCGAAGGCCCCGATGGCGTGGCCGATCCGGTCGCCTCGGGCCGCGATGTACGCGAAACCTTTGGCCGTATGGCGATGAATGACGAAGAAACCGTCGCCCTCGTGGCCGGTGGCCACACCTTCGGCAAAGCCCACGGCGCAGGCGATGCCGCCCTCGTCGGCCCCGAGCCGGAAGCCGCACCTTTGGAAGCCATGGGCTTTGGCTGGATCAACAAGTTCGGCACGGGCAAGGGCATCCACACCACCACCTCCGGCATCGAAGGCGCGTGGAAGCCGAACCCGACCACGTGGGACAACGGCTATTTCGACATGCTGTTCAAGTACGAATGGGAGCTGACCCACTCGCCCGCTGGCGCGCAAATCTGGCTGGCCAAGGATGTCGAACCGCAAGACATGATCCCCGATGCGCATGATCCCAGCATCAAGCATCGCCCGATGATGACCACGGCCGACCTCTCCCTGCGCTTTGATCCGATCTACGAGCCGATCTCGCGCCGCTTCCACCAAGACCCGGCCGCCTTCGCCGATGCCTTCGCCCGCGCATGGTTCAAACTGACCCACCGCGATTCCGGCCCGAAGGCGCTCTACCTTGGCCCCGAAGTCCCGGCAGAAGACCTGATCTGGCAAGACCCGGTTCCGGCCTGCGATCACGCGCTGATCGACAGCTCCGACATCGCGGCTCTGAAGGCGCAGATCCTTGGCGCGGGCCTCTCCACGCAGGAATTGGTGCTGGCGGCTTGGGCCTCGGCCTCGACCTATCGCGGCTCGGACAAGCGCGGCGGCTCGAACGGCGCCCGCGTGCGTCTGGCACCGCAAAAGGATTGGGCGGTCAACGACCCGTCCAGCTTGGCCAAAGTGCTCAAGGCGCTCGAGGCCATTCAGTCGGCCTTCAATGCCAAGGCGTCGGGCGGCAAGAAAGTCTCCTTGGCCGACCTGATCGTTCTGGGCGGTACGGCAGCGGTGGAACAGGCGGCCCATGCCGCAGGTCACCCGGTGGCCGTGCCCTTCACCCCGGGCCGAATGGACGCCAGCGCCGAGCACACCGATGCCGAGAGCTTTGATCCGATGGAGCCCGTCGCTGACGGCTTCCGCAACTGGCAAAAGCAAAGCTACCGCGTGACCGCCGAGGAAATGCTGGTCGATCGCGCCCAGCTTCTGACGCTGTCCGCGCCGGAAATGACCGTGCTCGTCGGCGGCATGCGCGCCCTTGGCGCCAATGCTGGCGGCGCGAAGCACGGCCTCTTCAGCGCCCGTACTGGCGCGCTGACGACCGACTTCTTCACCGCCATTCTGGACATGGGCACGGCTTGGGCCC
>Ga0315899_10007130_pt1 | contig 12011 bp, 16 predicted proteins | sample LakEriMetagenome_2_FD_203518 | JGI IMG/M metagenome (GOLD analysis project Ga0315899, IMG submission 203518) | Freshwater fungal communities from buoy surface, Lake Erie, Ohio, United States - Buoy 4 MA112 | ecosystem: Environmental > Aquatic > Freshwater > Lake | place: USA: Lake Erie, Ohio... | reverse complement strand
GGCATGAACCTCACGTTCGGACCGATGCACATCCTCGGTCTGCAGGGGCAGCCGCGACGCATGTACGTCTGGACCGAGGCCCGCGCGGGGGAGGGCTTCTTCAACCTCGCCTTCTGGAACCTCGTGGCGACGATCGGTTCGTTCATCCTCGCCCTCGGCGTGTTGATGTTCCTCATCAACATCGTCAAGACGGCGCGCACGGGCAAGCAGGCCCCGGCCGATCCGTGGGACGCCCGCACGCTCGAGTGGCTCACCACGAACCCGCCGAAGCCCCACAACTTCGACCGGATCCCCGTGGTGCACCACCTCGACGAGTTCTTCCATCGGAAGTACGAATCCGATGAGGCGACCCACACGATGCGCCAGGTGACGTCCGGCGAGCAGCTCGTCCTCGAGGAGGAGAAGAACGCCGACGCCGACATCCATCTGCCCTCGCCGTCGTACTGGCCCCTGCTGCTCGGTATCGGCATCACCGTCCTCGCGCTCGGGGTCATCTACGGCGTGCCGGTGATGGTCGTGGGTGCCGCGGTGGTCCTGTTCTCGACGTTCGGCTGGGTGCTCGAGCCCTCCGTCGCCGAGCCCATCGATTTCGAGGGACCGACGTCCGGTTCCGGCACGAAGGAGATCGCACCCCTTGGCTGAGACCACCACCCACGCGCCCCACGGGCACCCGGTCACATCGACCGGCCTGTCCAACAACAAGATGGCCATGTGGCTGTTCCTCGGGTCGGAGTGCCTGCTGTTCGGCGGGCTCATCTCCACCTACATGCTCTACCGCGGGCGTCTCGCGGACGGCCCGGGCCCCATGCAGATCTACGACATCCCGTTCACCTCGGTGAGCAGCTTCGTCCTGCTGATGTCGTCGTTGACCATGGTGCTGGCGGTGTCGGCGGCCCAGCGCCGCGACGACGACCGCACGAACCTGTGGCTCACCGTGACCGCGGTCCTCGGGGCCACGTTCGTCGGAGGCCAGATCTACGAGTTCACGGCCTTCTACCGCGAGGGCCTCGGTTTCACGACGAGCCTCTTCGGCTCCAGCTTCTACACGCTCACCGGATTCCACGGGGTGCACGTCTCGGTGGGTGTGCTCATGCTGCTGGCCACGGTGGGCATCATCAAGCGGAACAAGGCGACGGGTGACAAGGCAGAGGCGGTCGAGTTGGTCGGTCTGTACTGGCACTTCGTCGACGTGGTCTGGATCGTCATCTTCACCCTCGTCTACCTCATCCCGAGCTGATCGGAGCCGACATGTCGACCACGGAAGAACACCAGCACGGTCTCACCGACGCCGGTTACATCAGGATCGCGCTCATCCTCGCAGCCATCACGGCACTCGAGGTGTCGACGTACTACGTCGACTTCGGTCCGCTGTTCATGCCGTCCCTCATCATCATGATGGTCGTCAAGTTCTTCATGGTCGTGACGTATTTCATGCACCTGAAGTTCGACAGCAGGATCTTCGGGTTCCTCTTCTACACGGGGCTGGTCCTGACGCTCGGCGTGTACATCGCGGCACTCGCGACCTTCAAGTTCTTCATGCAGTGACACGGTAGGTTGACCTAATGGGACCGTTCGCGGCCTTCAACCCCACGGTCAACCCCGACCCCTGGCGTTTCCAGCTGCACCTCGAGGTGTGGATCCTCGTCGCGGGCCTCATCGCGTCGTACGTGTACGCCGTCCGGGTGATCGGTCCGAAGGTTGCGCCGGAGGGACGTGTCGTCACCCGTCGTCAGGTCGGCGCCTTCTCGGCGATGATCGCGCTGCTCTGGTTGTCGAGTGATTGGCCCGTGCACGACCTCGCCGAGGAGTACCTGTACTCGGTGCACATGATCCAGCACATGGCCCTCTCGTACTTCGTGCCGCCGCTCGCGCTGCTCGCGATCCCGGAATGGCTGGCCCGTTTGCTCCTCGGTCAGGGTCGTGCGTACTCACGCGTGCGCATGCTCGTCCTGCCGGTCGTGGCCGCGGTCACCTACAACGCCGTGGTGATGATCACCCACATCCCGGACCTCGTGAACCGGAGCGCCGAGGGAGGCCCCCTCCATTACGGCCTGCACGTGATCCTCGTGGCGAGCTCGCTCATGTTGTGGACGCCGATCTGCGGACCGATCCCGGAATGGCGCATCGGATACGGGGCCCAGATGGTGTACCTGTTCTCCATGTCGCTCCTGCCCACCATCCCGGCGGGCTGGCTCACGTTCGCCGAGAATGCCGTCTACGACCACTACGACACGCCTGTGCGGGTGTGGGGGATGACGGTGCTCAGCGACCAGCAGCTGGCCGGCGGCATCATGAAGCTCGGCGGATCGGTCTTCATGTGGGCGGTCGTCATCTTCGTCTTCTTCCGACGCTTCATGGCCGGCTTCTCCGCCGAGCAGACCTATTCACGCGACCGACGGATACCCGACTCCGAGATCACCGGCACGGACCCGACCCTCACCTACGCCGACGTGGAGAAGGCCTTCAGCGCCACGCGCCCCGCCCCCGAGTCGCCCTCCGACCCACGGTGACCGGGTCGCGCACCGTCGCCCCCCTCCCCGCTGATTCCGTCATTCGTCGCACACTTGCGGAGTGGTCGTGGGAGGCCTGGGCGGATCTGTTCCCGGACGACGATGTCGACGCGTATCTCGCGCTCTATGCGCAGGCCGGCGGTGCGGGACTGCCCCGGGTGTGGGTGTCGTTCGACGAGCTGGGGCGTCCCACGGGCACCGCGTCACTGGTCGAGGACGACGATCTTCCCGACGCGATGGAACAGGGTCCGTGGCTGGCGGCGGTGTGGGTGCATCCCGATCACCGCCGACACGGTGACGGGACGCGACTCGTCGCCGCGGCGACCGCGACCGCGCGGACTCTCGGCCACGCGATGCTGTATCTCTACACCCACGACGCAGTCGGATGGTACGAGCGCGCGGGGTGGATGACGCTGCGCGAGGCGAACTTGCGGAGCCGACCGGTGACGGTGATGGCTCTCGAACTCACCACCATTTGAAGCGTCGAGCGGCCACCACCGGCGCCAGGACGGCCCAGGCGGAGAGACAGCCGAATGCCCCGGCATCGACACCCGCGCCGATCGAGGCATCGCGCAGCACGATGGCCAGCGCACCGGAGGGCAACCACGGTGCGATGGCCGCGAGCGCGCCCGGCAGGGACTCGACGGGGATCACCATGCCGCCGAGGAGCAGCAAGACGAGGTACAGCCCGTTCTGGGCGGCGAGGTTGATCTCGGCCCGCAGGGAACCGGCCAGCAGGATGCCGATTCCGGCGAACGCCGCCGTGCCGAGAACGATGCCCGTGAGGAACACGGGGACCGACAACCCACCCGCATCCCAGCCGATGGCGAGTGCCACCGGAACGATGAGGGCGAACTGCACCACCTCGACCACGGCCACGGAGGCGATCTTGGCCGCCACCAGTTCGCCCCGCCGCAGGGGTGTCGCGCCGAGCCGCTTGAACACGAGATACGACCTCTCGAATCCGGTGGCGATGCCGAGGCTGACCATCGCGGTGGACATCACCGCGAGCGCCATGATTCCCGGCACGAGGAACTCCTCCCGTCCGAGTTCGCCCGTGGGCAGAACATCGACCGTGCCGAAGAACGCGAGCAGAAGGAGGGGTATGACCATGACGAGCAGCAACTGCTCGCCGTTGCGCGCGAGAAGGCGCACTTCCGTGCGCAGTTGGACGAATGTGCGGCTCACGCAACTCCCCCGGTGAGGCGACGGTAGGCGTCCTCCAAGGACTCTCGGCCGGTCTCGAGGGAGACGAGACCGATCCCGTTGTCGGCCAGCCACCCGGTGAGCAGGGCGATGTGGGCCGCCGTGGGGGCCAGTGCGGCCTCGTAACGATGCTCCCCCCGGGGAGCGACCCCGCAGCCGAGGGCCTCGGCGAGCCCCGCGATGTCGGGCACGACATCGGTGGAGAATCGCAGTGTGTCGCGTGGTTCGCGCAGGCCCCCCACGGGGCCAGCAACCACGACCCGGCCCGCGCGGAAGAGAACGGCGTGATCGGCGGTGCGTTCCGCCTCGGCCATCTCGTGGGTGGCGAGCAGGACCGTCGTGCCCCGGTCGGCCAGCTCGCGCACGATGCGGGCCACGACGTCGCGTCCCTCGATGTCGATGCCCGAGGTCGGCTCGTCGAGGAAGATGACCTCGGGATCGGCCGCCAGGGCGAGGGCGAGTGAGACCCGCTGCTGTTCGCCACCCGAGAGCGATCGCCACGAGGCCCGCGACCTGTGCCCGAGCCCGAGTCGCTCGATGAGGTCGTTGGCCCGCACCCCTCGGCCGTACAGCGCGCAGAAGTGCACCACCACGTCGGCCACGCGGGCCGACGGCCAGACGCCGCCCCCCTGGAGCATCACGCCCATGCGCGGGGCGAGTCGGGCGCGGTCGCGCACCGGATCGAGGCCGAGTACCGTCACCTGCCCGCGCGCGGCCGATCGGAAGCCCTCGCAGACCTCGATGGTGCTCGTCTTGCCGGCACCGTTCGGTCCGAGTATCGCTGTGACGGCACCGGCCGGTGCCGTGAAGGACACTCCGTCGACCGCCGTCAGTGCGCCGTAGCGAACCGTGAGTTGTTCGACGACCACGGACATGCACCCACGCTAGGGCGCGCCCGCGCCGGGAAAGGGTCCCGACCCGTCGCGGGCGGGCGGGTAGCCTCGCCTGACTGTGATCGATGTCCGTTTGCTGCGCACCGACCTCCCCGCCACGAGGGATGCCCTCGCGCGACGGGGCAAGGCCGAGGTGGTCGACCTGCTCGAGGAGGCGGCCGGTCTCGACGCCCGGGCACGCGACGTCGGAGCCGCGCGCGACGCGGTGCGCGCGGGCATCAATGACCTCTCCCAGCAGGTGGGCGTCCTGCGGCGGGAGAAGCGCGCCGACGAGGCAGAGGCTCTCATGGCCCGTAGCCGGGACATGGGGGACCAAGAACGCGACCTTCAGGCCGAGTACGACGCGATGCAGGTCCGCCTCCGTGAGGTGCTGCTGGCCATACCGAACCTGCCTCATCCCGACGCTCCGGACGGCCGTGACGACGCCGACAATCCGGTGGTCATCGGCCCGGTCGGCATGCCCGCCGAGTTCGCCGCGCACCAGCGCGTGCCCCATTGGGAGACCGCCGCCGCGCTCGGGATCCTCGACAACGAACGGGCCACCAAGATCGCCGGCGCCATGTTCACCATGCAGCGGGGGGCGGGCGCGACGATGGCGCGCGCGCTGTGCCAGTACGCCCTCGACGCCAACGCGGACGCCTTCGAGGAGATCCGGCCCCCGTCCCTGGTCACGACGGCGACCCTCACCGCGACGGGACATCTCCCCAAGTTCGCCGACGACGCATATGCCATCGAGCGCGACGGTCTGTGGGCGATTCCCACCGCCGAGGTGCCGCTCACCTCGCTGCACGCGGGGGAGGTGCTCGACGAGTCGGCCCTGCCGGCGCGCTACATGGCCCACACGTCGTGCTACCGGCGCGAGGCGGGATCGGCGGGTCGCGACACGCGCGGGATGCTGCGGGCGCACGAGTTCGACAAGGTGGAGATCCTCGCCGTGGCGCGCCCCGAGGATGCACCCGACCTGCTCGTCGACCTGCGCGACCGGGCTCAAAGACTCATTGCCGGCCTCGACCTCCCGCACCGGGTCATCGAGATCTGCACGGGGGACATGGGTGGCAGCCACCACCGCAGCTTCGACATCGAGGTGTACGCCCCGGGATGCGACGCCTGGCTCGAGGTGAGCAGTGTGTCGTGGTTCAGCGACTACCAGGCCCGCCGCGCCGACATCCGTTTCCGACGCACCGGTCAGAAGGGCACCGAGATCGCCCACACATTGAACGGGTCCGCCCTCGCGGTGCCGCGGGTGTGGGCCGCGATCTGCGAGGTGCACCGCCGGCCCGATGGTTCGGTCACCGTGCCCGAGGCGCTCCGTCCCTACATGCGCGGAACGACCGTCATCTCTCCCCGGGCATGACCATCGTGGGCATCGCCGAGCTGCGCATCCAGTACGAGACCGCCGGTCTCGACCGCCGGGACCTCGCCGACGACCCCGTGACCCAGTTGCTCGCCTGGTACGCCCAGGCCGAGGGGGCGGGGATCCGCGAGCCGAACGCCATGGTGGTCTCCACCGTCGACGCGGACGGCGCGCCCGACGCGCGTTTCGTGCTGGCCCGGTCGATCGACGAACGGGGAATCGTCTTCTACACGAATCACGACAGCGACAAGGGTCGCCAGATCGCGGCCCGTCCCGTCGCGGCCGCCGTGTTCGGATGGCTCGACCTCCACCGTCAGGCGCGCATACGCGGATCGTTGACCCGTGTCCCCGACGCCGAGAGTGACCGCTACTTCGCGTCGCGACCTCGGGAGTCGCGCATCGGGGCGTGGGCTTCGCCCCAGTCCGAGCCCCTCGCGGACCGTGACGAGCTCGACCGGGCGGTGGCGGAAATGACCGAGAGGTTCGCCGACGCAGAGGTTCCCCGGCCGGAGAACTGGGGCGGCTACGTGCTGTCGGTGGACGCGTGCGAGTTCTGGCAGGGACGCCCGAACCGTCTCCACGACCGCTTCCGCTACCGCCGCGTCGGTGGGACCTGGGTCATCGAGCGGCTCGCACCCTGAGTCAGCGGGCCGGACTGCGCGATCCGCGCACCCACACCCAGCCGATCGCGGAACCGATGACGAGGAAGAACACCGTCGCGAGGCGCCAGGCCCCGATGCCCTCGAGCACCTCGACGATGCGGGTCTGCCAGTCGTCGACCCGTCCGGTGACCGGGTCCGAACCCCGTTCGGTGATCGCGCCCCACCAGTACCAGGCGAGGTAGAGACCGGTGAGGAGGACCGCGACGGCCGAGATGCGGTCGAACCAGGGAAGTCCCCGACGCAAGGCCGAGAGCAGACCGACCCGGGCGAAGGCGAGCCCCACGGTGAGCGATATGACGAGGGCCGCCATACCGATGCCGTAGAGCGCGACGCTCAACACACCCGACACGTACCCCTGACGTCCGACCGATCCCATGATGACGGACGTCAGCAACCCGATCGTGCAGCCGATGGAGGCCACGGCATAGACGAGACCGAAGAAGAACATGTTGCGGAAAGTGTGCTCGCGGCGCAGCGAGAGGTTCGGCTGCAGGACCGGCGGCTTCCATCCCCCGAGCATGGCGGTTCCCGCCGCCACGAGCGCCACGCCCACCACGAGTGCCGCGTACTTGGCGTTGTCCTGGATGACGGTGGTGAAGGTCCGCGAGACGATGCCGACCACGACGAAGAGCAGCACGAACCCCGAGGACACCGCGGCCCCGACGGACAGCCCCCGTCGCAGGGAGTCCACCGGTCCCGCGCGTTCGGCCTCGAGTTCGGTGCCGAGGTACCACAGCAGGTATGTGGGGAGCAGCACGAAGCCGCAGGGGTTCACCGCCGCGAGGACGCCCAGCAGGAAGCTGTAGGCGAAGTTCCCCTCGAGGGCGATCACGCCGACAGCCCGAACCTCTCGGCGATGACGGAGAGCAGCTCGTCGCGCGTGATCTCACCGGCATGCTGGTCGACGATCCGACCGTCGCGCAGGAAGTAGGTGAACGGGAACGTCACGACTCCCGCCGCGGCCGCCTGGTCGCCGTCGTCGAGGTAGGAGGGGAATCCCACGTCGTAGCGCTCGAGAAAGGCCGCGGCCGGCCCGACGTCGTCGAGGGGGTTCACGCCGATGAAGTTCACGCGCCCCTCGAACATCCGGGCGACCTCGGCCAGCGCCGGCATCTCGCGGGCGCACGGCGGGCAGGTGGAGAACCAGAAGTTGACCACCGCGAACTCACCCGGATTCACGAACACCTCACCGGAGCCGTCCATGGACTCCATTGGCACGAACTCGAACTCGCGTCCGTCGGGTTCGCTCGCCACCGGGATCCCCGGTGCCGATGTCGGCGAAGTCCCCGAGGATCCCCCGTCCGCCGACATCCGCGCCATCGCGACGCCACCGACCCCGAACAGGAGCACGGCGGCGATGCGGGCGATGGTGCGGTTGCGGCGCGCCGGGGTCACTCGTTCAGGCTACGAGATGGGCCGGAATCGGCACCTCCACCACGACGACGGTGGGAACGGGTCGCTTCGGGGGACGGCCCCGGGGCCGACGCACCGCGACGATGCGACCGCCCTCGATCTGTTCGCCGCCCCAGACCCCCCAGGGTTCCTCGCGGTCGAGTGCGCCCTCGAGGCATTCCGCGCGGTCGGTGCACTTCGCACAGATGGCCTTGGCCCGCTGTACGTCGACGAACTCCTCGGAGAAGAAGAGGTAGCTGAGGGTCCCGTTCCCGTCGGCGCATCGCCGGGGCGAGATGCCCGTGTCGAGGGTTTCCAGTGTTTCCATGGTGTGTTTCCTTTCCTGTGTGGTTGCGCGGAGACAACAAAAAAGCCGCCGGGTGGGAACCCGGCGGCTTCGGTGACTGTTGTCGTGATCTCGTCAGATCAGGACCCCTCCGAATCGCCGGGTGTTGCGCTTGTTCGCATGGAACGTCGTGGGCGACATCTCCATCGCGAAGGAATACGCAAAGGTGACGGCGGCATCGACGATCGCCACGGTGGTTACCGTGGTGGTCGTCGTCGCGGTCGTCGGGGTCGTGCGCATGGAGCACAGATACAAGCACCCGGGCGGTTGCCGGGTCAAGGGGAATTGGTGCCGGGGCTCGGTCGGGGCGGGAATCGCCTGTTCAGGGCTAATTTGGGCCGGTGAGCACCCCCGATCGCGTGGCCGGATTCGACATGGTGTCGCCCACCGGCAGGGGCCGGTCGTTCCGGGCTGTGCGCCGGGTGCGTCTCGGGGACGCGTCGCCCCACGGCCGCCTGCGTCTCGATGCCCTCGCGCGTTACCTCCACGATGTGGCCAACGACGACTCCCGCGATGCGGCCTGGAGCGATCCCCACTGGTGGGTGGTGCGTCGCACCGTGGTGGATGTGCGCGACTTCCCCGTCTATCTGCAGGAGATCGCGTTGACCACATGGTGCGGAGGGACGGGCTCGCACTGGGCCGAGCGTCGCACCCGCATCGAGTCTCTCGACGGCGCGGTGCTCGCCGACGCCGCGTCGCTGTGGGTGCACGTGGATTCGGGCACCCTCGCACCCTCGAGGGTGCCCGATGACGTGGCCGGTGTGCTCGCTGAATCGAGCGACGGTCGCAAGGTGAACGCCCGGCTCCTGCTGGGTCGCGACGACGCGGTCCCGAACGGGACGGCGGACGACGCGGGTGCCTTCGATTGGCCCTTGCGTTTCTCCGATTTCGACGTCGTGGGCCATCTCAACAACGCCGCCTACTGGGAGGCTCTCGAGGAGGTCCTCGCCGGGGTGCGTTCGTTGCGGGCCCCGATGCGCGCGGTGATGGAGCACGTCGCCCAGGTGGAACCCGGGGGTCATCTCGGGGTCGCGTGGCGCGGCGACGACATCAGCCGTCGGCTCACCCTCGCGGAGGACGGCGAGGCACGGGCCGAGGCCTGGGCCGGTCCGCTTCCCGGGTGATCAACGGGCGCGGAAGGCCTTGTCCCGGTAGTGGCGCATCTCGGCGACGCTGTCACGCACGTCGTCCATGGCCCGGTGCAGCACACCGCTCGAGGGCCGGGCGTGCTCGAGTCCCGGGTACCAGCGCTTCACCAGTTCCTTGACGGTCGACACGTCGACGCAGCGATAGTGCAGCCAGTTCTCGATCTCGGGCATGTGGCGGGCGAGGAAGCTGCGGTCGGTGCGGATCGAGTTTCCGGCGAGGGGGACCTTCCCCGGTTCGGGACTGTGCTGGCGGATGAACTCGAGCGTGCGGGCGCACGCTTCGGCCTCGGTGACGGTGGAGGCCGCGATGAGGGGGAGCAGTCCCGACTCAGTGTGCATGTTCGTGACGAAGTCGTCCATCGTCGCCAGGCGCTCCGGCGGCTGGTGGATGACGAGATCGGGGCCCTCGGCGACGATGTTGAGGTCGTCGTCGGTGACGAGTGTGGCGATCTCGACGATGACGTGCTTCTCGGGATCGAGGCCCGTCATCTCGAGGTCCATCCAGAACAGCATCCGGTCAATCTAGTTCGGCGGTCGCACGCGACCCCGGGGGTAGGTTGACGCGATGGACGTGCAGGTGGTGCGACTCGACCCCGGCATGGACCTACCCGCGCGGGCCCACGAGGGCGATGCCGGGGTGGACCTGCGTGCCCGCGACGGTGTGCTGCTCGCTCCCGCCGGCGGTCGGGCCCTCGTGGCCACGGGCATCGCCGTGGCCATCCCCCGGGGATTCGCCGGCTTCGTGCTGCCGCGCAGCGGTCTGGCCCTGCACCATGGAGTGACGGTGGCCAACGCTCCCGGTCTCATCGATGCGCGTTACCGGGGAGAGTTGAAGGTGGTGCTCCTCAACACCGATCCCACGCGGCCCTACCGGGTTCACCGTGGCGACCGCATCGCTCAGTTGGTGGTGCAGCGCATCGAAGACACGGAGTGGGTCACCGTGGACCGACTGGACGAGGACGACCGCGGCGGCGGGTTCGGTCACTCCGGACGCTGACGCGCCGAGCGGATCGCGATTCAGTCCCTCGGAGGTCGGGCCGAGAGCACGCCGCTCTCGTGCAGGGCCGCGATCGCGGCGTCGTCCATGCCGAGCATGTCCCTCAGGACGGCCGCGTTGTCCTCGCCGCGGAAGCGGGGAGTCCCGCGCACCGACGTGTCCGAACTCGAGAACTGCCAGGGCGAGTTGGGGATGCGAATGCGCCCGCCCGCACGGTCGTCCACCTCGGCGATCACTCCGCGCTTGGCGGCCCATTCGGTGGCGGCCATCTCTGGAATCGTGCGCAGGACGCCCATCGCCAGCCCGTGGTCCGACAGCACGCGCTCCAGCTCGTCGGCATCGAGTCCGCCGGCCCATTCGCGCAGCACCGCGAGGATGTCGGGGAGGTGGGCGAGACGCTCGGACGCGTCGGCGAAGCGGGGATCGACGAGCAGCTCGGGTCGGCCCATGGCGGCGACGAACAGGTCGAACGTTCCGCGCTCGGCCGGATGCCCGCTGACGATGACGTCGCGCCCGTCGCGGCTGCGCAGCACCGGATAGTCGCCGGGCCGGAACGAGCGGATCTGTCCCTCGGGGACGGGTCGGTCGAACAGTTCGTTCTGCACGTGCTCGTTCACGTAGAGCATGGTCTGGGCCATCGAGACGTCGATGTGCTGACCGTGTCCGGTGCGTTCGCGCTGGAAGAGGGCGGCCAGGATCGCCGCTGCGGTCTCCATGCCGGTGTAGACGTCGGCGTGGCTGTGCGGGTCGTTGTCGGGCGGTCGGTCGTGGGCGGCGGCCTGCAGGCCGGTGAGACCGGTTTCGGCATTCACGACAGAGGCATAGGCGCGACGGTGCCGCCACGGTCCGGTCGTGCCGTATCCCGTGATGGAGGCGACGATGAGGGCCGGATTGATCGTCATCAGTTCGACGGGGCCGATGCCGAGTCGGTCCATGACGCCACCGCGGTAGTTCTCCACCACGACGTCGCAGCGCGCGGCCAGCCGGCGCACGATGTCCACGGCCTCGGGTCGCTTCAGGTCGAGGGACAGGTTCAGCTTCCCGGTGTTCTGTTGGGCGAAGTAGGTGGAGATCGACCCGACTCGGGGGAAGGCGAATCGGGTGAGGTCCCCCTCGGGCGGTTCGATCTTCACGACCGTCGCGCCCAAGTCGCACAGCATGCGCGTGCAGTGCGGGCCCGACAGCACGCGCGTGAAATCGAGGACGACCACGCCCTCCAACGGACGCGGGGATCCGTTCACGAGGCTCCGTCGTCCCGGGGCCCGCGCAGGGCGAGCCACACCACCACCCCGGCCGTAAGGATGCCGAGCGCGAGCACGCCGGCGTCGGCGTCGAGACGCATGGCGACGGCGAGGGTGACGATGATGCCGAGCACGGGCACGACGGCCACCCCGCGTACGGTCCCGCGCACGCGGTAGGGGCGGGGATGGTCGGGTCGGCGGAAGCGCAGCACGATGACGGTGAGGTTGACGAGCACGAAGATGAAGTAGACGAGGGCATCGG
>Ga0315899_10007126_pt1 | contig 12018 bp, 4 predicted proteins | sample LakEriMetagenome_2_FD_203518 | JGI IMG/M metagenome (GOLD analysis project Ga0315899, IMG submission 203518) | Freshwater fungal communities from buoy surface, Lake Erie, Ohio, United States - Buoy 4 MA112 | ecosystem: Environmental > Aquatic > Freshwater > Lake | place: USA: Lake Erie, Ohio... | reverse complement strand
ACCGTGTTCGACACTGACAACACTGGGTTACTGCCAATAAAGAACGAGCGCACTCAGCATGTCTCGAGTCATCCGTGGGTGAGGGCGTCCGGAATGGTAAAGATCAAAATGAAAGACCTCAATCCGCATGGTACCAGTGACTGTCTCGGAATGACGTGCGACGCAAAAGACTTCAGATTTTCCTTCGAGCTGATGAATCCGAAACAATGCACAGCAAACGGCACCGTCACAGTGCAGGCACAAATGACTGACATCTGTGGCGCCACCCACTCGCTCACCCACTCGCTCACCAACCCTAAATCGGCAGCCGACGGCTTTCAGATGCAGCCTCTCAACGAGCCGGTCAGGTTCACTGAGCACTCCACGTGTGACTCAAAGTACGAGGAGGTCACGTTCGGGCCCAGAGCCTGGTATCTCGCGGATAACCTCATAATCGACGATGCCGTCGATTATGTCGATGGGACTCCCGAATCCGAATTGACGCAAATTCAGCAGACAAGTCGCAAGAACAAGCTGAAGGCACTTGCCGATAAGATGACATTCGACCAGTGCAAGCCTCCATTCAAGCGCAGCGCCAAGTCCATGTCATTTGGCGGCGCTTCAATGCAGTTCCCGAGTCACACTATCGAGAGCTACACTGCTGCTGTGCGCATGGGAGCAGGGGCCTTGTCTTGCCAGGTTGCGTTCACCAAGGAAATAACAGTGTCGACGGCAAAAACAAGCGCAGTATGTCGCGACGCAGTGTGCGACCTCGCACACACAACCGACATTCTCCTCCCTAAAAACACCGCGCTCCGTGACAAAGCGTGCACTTACTCGCAGGGTGCACATCCCTTCTGCTGCTTGACGAAACTCACTGCTACCGAATTCCGCGAACTTGTTGCCATTCTGCCGACCCATGGCAACACCAGCGCTGCCACGATCAAAGACTACGCCGCCTCCATGCGCACGGAGGCATGGCGGACGACAGTGTACCAAGACGGAGGATGCTTCAAGCCAATGTTTGTCGGTCAATTTATTGAGTTTTCGCGCAACAACAACTTAACCATGGTGCCAGAGCTCCTCAACTTCGCCTATTCTACAATTCCCGCTGCGGACACACCGGCCAAGGCCGCGCAGCTACTGGCGGAGGCGTTCAGGGACGTTGACGCTCAGTACGTGTTCCCGCAGTCGACCAACATTGAGCACGTGAAATCGTGGCTCAGCGCCACTAGCTCAACCACCCGCACTTTGGCCAATGCTGTCTACCGCTTCCACGAAGCAGGCGACGTCACGTGGAGCTCCAGCTACAAGTACGACTTTCAGGAGCTGCTTGCTCTCGAAAACCCGATTCGGTATGCCAGCACCGGTATGCAGGAGCTCTTGCAAACGGCAGACTGGGGCATCGGCGGCGATTTGCAGGCAACACAGGCGGCGGAATTCTTCAAAGAACACTGCATCGCGATCTTTGCGGGGACTTTGGAGTCTTGGAGCTTCTCTTCGCGTTCACCCGTGTATGGCCAGGAGGCGCAGCTGGGCACCACCTTGGATGAGAACAAGGCATGGGCAAAGATCTACGCAACCAAGAGCGTCGCGGACAGCAAGGACTTGCAGCGAGTGATGAGAAAGGATGCGGACGTGCTCTTGATCCTTGACGCCCTGTTTGAGATTGTCGGAGTCAAGGGCGTCTACAGCGAGTGGCCCTCCACAGTCTCCCACTACGTCAACTGTGTGCATATGGGGGACAGGTACACATACGACACAAACAACGTCGTCGACTTCGGGCCCCGTCCGTGGTATCTGGCTGATCGCCTCTGGGGCACAGAGAGCCTCTACCTGGCATCGAGCGCCGAGGGTCGCACAAACAAACTGAAAGAGCTCCAGAGCAAGTTGTCATGGGATACCTGCCCGGGCCCCCACGAGCGCAACATGGATACAATGGCTCTGGGTGGAGCGGCCATGCAATTCCCCAGGAACTCCAAGGAGGCCTTCGTTGCTGCTGCACGCATGGGTGCGGGCGCGCTTGGATGCGAGGTGACGTTTTCCAAGGACGGACACCTCGTATGCCGGGAGCAACAGTGCGACCTGCACTACACCACAGACATCCTGCTCAATCCTAGCCTCAGCGCATTGGCAGCCAAGTGCCAAAACCCCTTTGCTGCCGGCGAGGGTGCCAGGTGCTGTACTACAGACTTTGACCTGGTCGAGTTGAAGACCCTCTGCGCGACGATGAACATGGCGACAGAGGCGTCCGCGAAAAACGTAGCCGAGTATTTGAAGCTCTCGGAAAGCGGGTGGCGCACCACGATCTACCAAGACGGGCATTGCTCGCCTGTGATGGCGCATACTGACTTTATCCTTCTTGCATTGTCGCTCGACGTCTCAATTGTCTCGGAACTGAAAGACGGCGAGTACAGTACGGTCACACATACAAACCCTGAGTTATCATTGAAACTCGGCGACAAAAACAAAGCCGCCGAGGCCTTCCTTAAAGACCTAGCAGAATTGAATGTCAACATCCTGTACCCGCAGTCCATGGACAAAGAGCACGTCAAGAGCTTCCTGAAGAATCCGAAAGGCGCAAATGCAGCTTTCCGCTACGGCCCCGGCCTCAAGAACGGTTATGACACGTGGAGCAACACCTACAAGGCCATCTTTGACGAGCTCAAAGAACACACACCGCCTGTCAAGTACGCAAGCGTTGCAATGAATGAGCTTTTAATTGCAAATGACGAATACGGGGCGTCATTCAGAATGACCGACCCGGCAAAGTACTTCCAAGACAACAACATGAACATCTTTGTGTGGACCTTTGATGCCTGGAAGGCTCGTTCAGCCACGTGCTATGCATCTGGAGCCGTCGACGAGCGGTGGCAATGGTACCATGGCCAGTGTCTCAGCGAGGGACAATTCTACCAAGGAGAGTGCAGCAGGGGCAGCCAGTGCAAGTGGATCGTGTACAAGGACGCGGATGAGCTGCTGATCCTGCACGCCCTCTTCACGGATGCCAAGGTCAAGGCAGTCTTCTCGGAATGGCCGGCAACCGTGTCCCACTATACCTCGTGCGTCAAACGGCGCCCTTCGTCCGTCACCAATCGTCCCGACGAGATTGGTTTTGTGCGCGCAAACGATGCATACGTGGGCTTCAATCGATGCAACAGGCTCGTCGCCAAGTACGTGAAGCAAACTGCCCTCGACTACGCCGCTGCACCTTGCACAATGGTGACCATCCACATCAAACTTGCCACGAGCGTGCCGCTGTGGGCGGCGTGCTCCCCCAGCGTTCGTCTGGCGGGCTTGACGGGATCATGCTTGGACCTAGACAACTACAACAATGCTAACAGCGAAAGCTTTGTCCTGGCGCCCTCTAGGTCCTTTGACAAGATTACGGGCCTGCTTCGCCTCGATGTTTTGACCAACACCAAGGCTGGTTGCGAATACGACCTTTCTTTCCAGCTGACCCACTCTGCTAAGCCAACCAACGGCGTGATTCCGGTCTGTCTGTAAACACACACGCACTCACGCACGTACACACTTGCAGCCACACACGTACCCTCACACACATACTGCACACAACGCACACACACACACAGAGCATCCAAGTGCTTGGCATTCCCATCGCCATGCAACTTGCTGATGTGCCGGCAGAGATGGATCCGGAGAGACCCATGAAAGTGGACGTACTTAGCTTCAAGATGTACAAGATCTGGCAGGACAGTTCCTTGCCATGCGATCGCAACACGATTAGTGTCACGCTGGAGACAGACAAAACCAACTTCTTGGACGTCTGTTCTCCGCGCGTGACCGTTACGGGACTTCAATCCTCTCTCTCCACGCCGGCAAGCGGCCAAATCGACCTGGTGACTCATTGGCTTTGGACAAGCAACGGTAATGTTGGCAATACGGAAGTCGTCGGACGCCTCTCCTCCGCGGGCGATCTCGTGGTGAAAATGCCTGCTGGGCCCTCGAATAACTGGAAGATGCACTTCGAGCTCGACAACCCTAAAGCTGCTCAGAGTTGCAGAACGACCAGATTGAAAATCAGCATGGAGTCGTGCTTGAGCAACGAACAGCAGATCTGGCCCTCTGCGCAAGGGTCTCTGGGCGCGGAGCTCTCTCCGGCCAACACCTACAGGGAGGCTCCCCTCCTAATTTTTGGGGTCGGCAAGGTAGCGAATGAGATTATCACTCGCTCGCAAGAAGACCTCTGTCCGCTCTTCATCCGGAACTCCGGCATCGGTACGAAAGATATTGGCCAGTCGAGCCCGTACCCATGCGATATAAACGTGCTGACAGTCACTCTAAGCGTGCAGCTTCCGATGATCGATCGCCCAGAGTACCCCAGCATTTGCAAGCCATGCATCACCATCATGGGCCTCAAGGGTTCACAGACAGATGACGGTGTCATTGATATTACAGTCATCCCCCTCCAAAGCGAAAATCCGCTCGTCTCTTCGGGAAGGTGGACCCGCAACACCGGGAACTTGGAACTAAGCATTAAGAGTAACGCAATTTTTGTGGCCGGTTTACAGTACAGATTCAGTTTTAGCCTGGTCAACCAAGCCCAGGCGCAATGCCCGCCTTCGCCGAGCATTCAAACGTGCATGGATGCCTCGACACCGATGGTGACCGACGGGACTACCCTCCTCAACAAACCGGGAGCGATAATAGGCGATGCACGCCCGTTTACGATCCTCAGATCAAACTTTGTCACGAAAAACATCGGGCAGACGGTGCCCTTCCCCGGCTGCCTCAACACAATCATCGTGACCGTGTCATTCAACCTTCCAGCGTTCCCAGAAAACTGCAACACCTTCATCAGGATCTCTGGCCTGCAAGAAGCCAACTCACATGCATACCTGCTCCCGCCGTTGGATGGGTCCCTGCAGCTTAGCGGCGAGATGCACAAGTCAGCCAACTCATGGTCGCCTGGGTTCTGCGACTCGAATCAGACGATCGACTCCCTGGTCTTTCAGGATGCTCCCGCGGGCACCTTGGGATTTGCCACATGGCAGAACCAGAAATCCGGAAGCACCGTCCAGTGCAGGCGCCTGACGGCGTACTTTTCCCAGGTAACAACTCCCGGAAAGGAGTACGTGTTCCAGTTCCAGGTCACAAATCCCGTGGGCCAAACTCGCTCCCCGCCGATTTACCTCGAGGGCAAAATGCAGGATTTACCTCGAGGGCAAAATGCAGGGACCTCTCAGTTTTTCGGCGTGCTCCCCCAAAATTCAAGATGCATCGCTCACTCGTGCTCTGAGGACAGCTGCTTGGGCATGACAGGCACGAGCTGCAAGCACGTGATGCGCAAAGACTCGTCCTCGCTGCTATGCTGCACCCAGTGCTCGTATGCGGGCTCGGCAGTGGCGAGCGACCAGTCGAGGCCAACAAGTGCGCCCGACGGCCAGATGACCGATCAGGGCGACGCTGAGCCCTTCAAGGTGCACACGCCCTTCTTCTGCGTCAAGAAGATTGGCCAGTCCTCCTGCTATCCGTGCGACTCCAACAAGCTCACAGTGACCCTCACCTCAAACGCGGGGATGAAGGCAGGCGGGACTACAGTGACCATCACGAAGCTCAACCGGGCCAACCGTGCCACAGGCACTATCCCGCTGCTCGATGGCCCCAACAGCGTGGGCTCTCACATGTTTTTCTCCAGCTCCTTCACGGGCGTGCGGGGAGAGGCGCATTGGAACAATCAGTTGAAGAGCCTCACGCTCTTTGTCGTGCGCGACATTGAGTGCACCGCGGAAATCCAGCTCAGCTTCGAGCTTGAGAACCCAAGCTGCGAGCAGGACGCCCAGCCTGTTTCCATTGAAGCGTCGAACATCGGCAACGTGCCCAACGTGCTCGCGTCTGGGGTGAACATTGCAAGCTCCGCCATGGACCACGACGTGAAAACCCGACCGGCTGGCTTCTGGGCGAGCACGACTGTACGGGGGTTTGCTGAGGGCGACGCTGGCCCCCTAAAGGTGTGCAAGCTGGAAATTTTGTCCGCCGTGGTCGCAGGCAGCTCCAATCACCCGTGTGACAGCAACCAAATCACGGTCAGGAACATGATCACCAATGTGCCGATTTTAAAGACCAACTACTGTACTCCTGCAATCACCGTTAGGTGATCTCTCTCAAAAGTCCTCACTAATACTGATTTTATATCGTAGACATACTAGGGCACTGACTTTTGAAAATGTGTGCCCATCAGCGGGCTTTCGAATGCCATCTTGGTATCTGGGGTCATGAGTTTGGATAACCTCCAAGACGAAGTCGGGGTCACGGAAATTGGCAATCATGTGGCCGCCTCCCTTGACACAGCTGCCCGGAATCAAGGAGCTTGGTCCAATGCCTGCTCGGAGAAGCGCGCAACCTTTGCGGTGCGGGAGAATATTGCATCGCACGCCAACAAGGAAGGCGGCTCGCCCCACATGTTCGGCTTCACCCTCAAAAACCCCGCCAAGAAGCAGGATGCCGTGGCAATCTCTCTCACCATAAGTGGCTGCGGGGACGCAAAGTCGACCGGAACTTCGTGCAACCCGGCCTCTCGCACCATGGGATCCATCATGGAGGTGTTGGAGGCGAAGATGGACACTCGACTGCAGCAGTCTTCTTCCTTCCCGTGCGACAGCAACACCATCACTGTCGACCTACGCGCCAATGTCAAGGTGCTTTCCGCTTGTAGGTGGAAATGTACGATCTCGGGGTTCACGGATCTCACCGCGACCGACGGGGCCATCTCTCTGTCTGCTTCTTCTCTGGAAACGGCGGGCGTGACCAATAACGCTCATTCCATCTTCAGTGGCGAGTGGGCTGTGGGAAGCTCCTCCTCACAAAAGAAGCTGGTGGTTACCCACGCACCAGCCAGCCCATCAACACAGTTGGAGGTGAATGCCTGGCATCGATTTCAGTTTGCCGCAACGAACCATCCCAGCGGCCACGCAGCGTGCTCTCTCCAAGCTCAGTGCACTCTCGATTCAGCCACTGTCGACAGCGTAGGGACAACATGCGTAGAGAGTCAGGTGCAAAGCACACCGCTGAAGAGCTCAGAGGCGGTAGACTCCACGGCTGAACTCGTGATCGAAGGCAAGTCTGTCACAGGAGTGGACACGGACGCAAGTGACTTCAAGGTGTGCTATGTCCGATCGCCGGCGTGGAAGAAGAAAACGTTTCATCAAACCTCCACAGCGCCCTGCTTCGATAACGACATCACGGTCACGCTCACGTCAAACGTTCCGATCTTTTACAGCATGGGCACTTGTAAGCCCCAGATTACTTTGACAGGACTCAGTAAGACGGGGTCCTGCACAAGTCGGCCGACATTTAAATTCCACCAACCTGAGGGATCTGCCTCAATCCCAGTTGATGGTGTGTCGCTCAGTGCAGGGTTTCAGTCCGTGACTGGCGTGTCCCTCAACCCGGACCAGCAGTGGATCGCAGGTAACGTCGTGTTGACGCCCTCGACGACCAATAGTGATGACGTCTTTATGCAGGCTGGACAGGCATATTTGCTGGTGATTAAGCTGATCAATCCTACAGCCGAGCAAATAAATCGAGTGAGTGTGACCAAGACAGAGGCGCCAGCAATCGTCGCGCAGATGCTCGACGGAACGTTTGCGGTGGACAAAGCCAACATCAAGATCGTGGGCTTCTCTCAATCGAGCAGATACCCCTGCGACTCCAGCACGATCGCTGTCTCACTGCAGAGCTCCCACACGCTGCTGACGCGGTGCAACACCATGTTAACTCTGAGCGGATTCGCAAATACCGACCCATCAGGGGGCTTTTCCTTTTTTACAGACGCTCAAGACGGGTGGAAAATCATACGTAAGCCAGAGGGGGAATCGATCCCCTCTGACGAGGAACTTCCCACCGGTTTCTCGAGCTGGATGTTTGGGAACAGTCTTGCCTCAGGTCTCGACGGCAAGATAGTGTTTAGCGTGGGCTACATGGGGAAAGCAACGGGCCAAACGGAAAGCATGGAGGTGAAATTTCAAGTGCGCAACAAGAAGGAAGCGTTGTCTGCCAATTCAGTCCCATCGTCGCAGGCCTTGACCGTGACCGGGACCATGGCATCAGGCTGCGCAGGCGACTCCATGTCGTTTGCGTTAGACACATGGAATGCTTTGCGATATGAAGTGGACTGCATCAGACTCTCCCTGGATATTACACAGAGCAGCAGCGCGGCCTGCGATCCTGCGAACACAGTCACGATCGCGCTGACTTCGTTGTCCGCGCTCAGGTGCCCTGGCGAGAAAATCACGATCGCAGGCTTGGGCTGCCGTGAGACCGATACCGGTACGCTAATTTTGGCGAGCCCAGTTGACCCACGCGTAATGGAGACTGCCAATTTCGAGAAGGAAGGCAAAATTGTAGTGCAGCTGGACGGCCCGGGGCTTCCGGGATCCGTACGCAATTATCTAGATCCAGATGAGGACGAGAATCCTGCGATTTTGACCTTTCAGTTCATAGTCGCCAATCCTCCTCAAAGCTGCGGGGTCACTGTAATCTCTGTGACGCTCGGTTCTGGGGCTCTCGTCTGCCCAAATGGCGCCACCACGACAGGGACTTTGACAGTCGATGCCTTCGAATTTGTCGCTGAGCACACGGAGATTACGCAGTCCTCCTCAACACCGTGCGCCGACAACGTCATTACCGTCAAGTTTCAAACCTCGGACACATTGCGCATGGCCTGCGCATCGCAAATCACGCTCATGGGCCTGAAGAACACGCAGACCGACGCAGTCAAGGCCTCACTGGTCGCGAGCAGCGCCACGATTTTCCCGCTGGAGCAGGTGAGAAACATATTGTGTGTTTGGGTTCGTGTGTGTGGGGGGGCATGTCGGCATCTTCCTCCTCCCTGACTTCCGTGCTGTGTCCCTCCCGCGGGCAGATTGAAACGTCCTCGATTTCGGAAAATGGCGATGTGGTCGCTGCGCCATTTCGGGAAATGGCGCTGTGGTCGCGATCGGATGGCAGATTGACCTTGACCCTGGAAGGTGATCTTTTGAAGCAGACCGTCTATTACATCAGGCTGATTGTGAAGAACCCGACCACCCCCGTAGGCGATCAGACCGTCACGCTCTCCGCAACACTGAGCTCCACGCGGTCAGGAACGCCCTGCACTTCCTGTGGGCGTTCTGTTTCGTTCATCGAGACCGGTGCTTTTAGAATTGTGCAGCCGTCGTCTGCGTTCACCGTTGAAAAGACGTGGTATGAATCTTGTTCTACAGCCGAGTACACAGTGACTGGGACCTTTACCGGCACAGTGTTGGCGGACTGCACTGCAGGACAGACCTACATCGTCCCGATCGCAGACATTGATCCTGACACCAAGATTGTCCAGGCAGACTCAACCAGCTTCACGGTTTCGGCGTGTGACGAAAATCCCCTCGTCTTTGCTACTGTTGCCAAATGGAGCAGGACGTCTGGTCTGACACTGTCGCTCAACAAGACTATTCTGGACCCTGACTATTGTGGTGCAAGTGGCGCAACACCGATTGCAATAGAATCTTTCACAGGTTCTAAACAATATACCCTCAAGGAGTGCTTGAACAACCCCATACAGACGCTGACCCCACATAAGGTCTGCTTCAAGCTCGAGTTTTCTTGCCCACCGCCCCCGGCAAACCCCGTGACTTTGCCGGAGCCCGTATGCGTCGCCAACGCGCTTTTGGATGCCGATAGCGCTAAAACTCTATCCGATTTGTCGGTCCTCAAAAACTACATCGACCAGATGCAGCAAGCTATTGATATGCAAGATTCTGGCACATACTCTGCGCGCCAGGTGTCGGCAATGAATAAAGCGAACGGTCTCATTACGAGCAATCAAAATATAGTTGAACTTAGGACAGCGCTCGAATCGCCCTCAAATCCCAAGGAACTGACAGCAAACATCCTCAAGAAAATTGAGGCCGAGGCCAAAGACTTGACGGCCTCGGCCGAAGAGCTCCAGACCCGCATTGCCAAACTTTCGAGCCAGAACTGCGAGTTCATCACCGCATCGATTACACAGAGCAACCCGTACCCATGCCACCTCAACACCCTGACTGTCTCCTTCTCGACCTCCAAAAAGATGAAGAAAGGCACCAAGGTCACCATGGAGGGACTGACGGGCACGAACACGGATTCAACCACCACCATGCGCATTTCTGGAGCCAGTGTCGCCGCTGGAAGCCTCGAGGGCACCGCTGAATGGAAGCAGACACAAGGCATCATTGCAGTCGTCTTGGGCAAGGACATGCAAACAGCGGGGGACGTGTACAGTTTCTCGTTTGAAATCACCAATCCCTCGGTGGAAGGGGTGGGTAGGAGCACTCGTCTGCTGCGCGGTGCGGCCACGGTGAAAATCTACGCAAACAACATCTGCAAGGCAAGCAGCTTGATGCAGAACGACAAGTCCACCTGCCTATTTTCCAAAGAACAGATTTACGGCGCCCGTCCCGGCGATGCGGCCCCGCTCGTCGTTCTTCGTCCCAAGATGATGACCAAGAAAATTGGGCAGTCGTCACCATTCGCAGGCTGCGTAAGTTTTGCGCATGCTATGGATGATTGCGCCAGCGTCTGACGTCGGCTTGGCGTCCGTGTGTGTGTGCGCGTATGGATGAATGCGCCAGTGTTTGAAGCCGGCTTTGTCTTGACAGGTGAACACGATCTCGGTGACCATCTCGACCTCGACTCCACTGACCCCTGCTTGCGCGTAAGTTTTCGCTTCTGTCCTCTTTGGCAAAGCCTTGCGAACGCGTATGCACGTGTGCGCGCGCGTGAATTTGTGTGCCAATGTGTGACGTCGCCTTTGTCTCAACAGGATTATTGTTATTTCCGGCTTCTACTCCACCTCCGGCCTCGGAGCCAATGCCATGGCACTCGAGAACATGGTCCCTGCGGTTGAGTCCGGCGAGACGTTTGCCGAGATTCCGCTCTCAGCTACCCATGGCAAGTGCCAAGGAAAAAAGGCGGTGAATTTCGGCTGGACTTTCACCAAGGGAGGCGTCGAGGTCTTCAAGCCCGAAGTTGGCAAGTGGGAGAGGGGAACTAGCTCGCAGAGGACGATCGGCTCAGCGATCTATCGCGGACAGTTGTCCTTGCAGCCGGAGATGGAAACGTTACCCCTGCAAGAGTACGTGTTCTCGTTTGACATAGAGAACCCGAGTAGGAAGCAGGATGCTTCTCCCATCCAGATTCAAGTCGACCGAATGGGAATCGACGCATCAAGGATGGACGTGGAGGAGGGCCTGCTGAACAGCCCTGACTGCTCAAGCTGCTCCGAGATTGGTGATCTCGACTGCTTTAAGCCCGGAGAAGGCCCAAAATCTTCGCAGGCTGCACCAATGGCCATCACTGACCCCTACTTCTGCCGCGCCTCCATTGCGCACGACAATCCGTACCCGTGCGACCTCAACTGTCTCACCGTCACCGTCGCTGCAAACGCTATGCTCCGCCGGGGCGAGACCGAGATCACAATCAAGGGGCTCTTGGGTGCCTCGTTCCCGTTTGCTGGCACGGGGCAGAAGATGATCAATATCACGTCGGGCTCGGCGGCGAGCCCCCTCGACCACACCTTCTTCAGCTACTCTGCAACAGATCGTAAGCCCGGCACCGCCCTGTTCGACAACACCGCCAAAACGCTAACGCTGGTCCTGGCGAAGGATGTCGGCTGCGGGGAAACGTTCGCGATCAAGTTTTGCGTCTTCAACCCGGACACATTCCAAGTTGATCCCGACATCCAAATCTGCGCGAGCAAAATCGGGAGATCCAGAGACCTGTATTCATCGGCGCAGGGTATCATCTGCCAGGCCATGGACAAGATTGCGCCAAGCAACTACATTTTGTACCCGCTGCGCATCAAGTACCCCGACTTTTCATACAGCCTGCAGCAGACATCGCCGTATCCATGCGATATCAACACCATCACCCTCTCGATGCGCTCTGCCGTGCCCATCATCAAGGAGTGCGCACCGTGCATTACAATTTCCAGGCTCAACGGCATAGAGAAGCCACGCAACCCCTTTAACGGGGCACTCGAGCCGGCGAACGTAAACATCGCTA
>Ga0315899_10007125_pt1 | contig 12018 bp, 3 predicted proteins | sample LakEriMetagenome_2_FD_203518 | JGI IMG/M metagenome (GOLD analysis project Ga0315899, IMG submission 203518) | Freshwater fungal communities from buoy surface, Lake Erie, Ohio, United States - Buoy 4 MA112 | ecosystem: Environmental > Aquatic > Freshwater > Lake | place: USA: Lake Erie, Ohio... | reverse complement strand
CGCGGCAGAACCCCTCAAGGGAACAGCAATTCTTGACCTTCCTGCCCCGCTCGATGAAGTGATGGTCGACGGAATCGATCGATTCGCTCTGCGAGAGATCACTGAGGCCCGAAAAAGCCGAACGGCATTGTGGCATCGCGATTATGCGAGCCGTGCGGCGTATGAGATGAGCGTTTCTGCAAATCGTGATCGTTTAAAAGTCATTCTCGGAGTAGTCGACGCAAGAGTTCCAGCAACGGGTCTGCAACTGCTGGCAACCTCAACACGTGACGAGATTGTGGGGCGTTCGCCTCTGTTTGTGACGCGAGCTGTGCGTTGGCCTGTCTTGGATGGAGTCACCGCCGAGGGGCTGTTGCTTGATCCGATTAGCCCCCCAGTGGCTCGTGTCGTTGCCCTTCCCGACGCCGACTGGACGCCGGAGCAGTTCAGCGGGTTGTCAGAGGGGGTGCCAGCTGAACAGCAGTTGGCACGCCGACTCGCCGAGAATGGCTGCCAGGTTCTTGTTCCCATGGTGATTAACCGCGAACAGACTTTTTCAGGCCATCCCGATGTGCGATTCACGAATCAGCCACATCGCGAGTTCATTTACCGTCAGGCATTCGAGATGGGTCGGCATATCATCGGATATGAGGTCCAGAAGGTGCTGGCGGGTATTGATGAATTCGTTCGCCTTAACGGCATGGGGCAAAAGCCTTTGCCCATCGGAGTCGCTGGTATTGGCGAAGGCGGGTTGCTGGCACAGTACTCTGGTGCGGTCGATACTCGAATCAGTGCCACTTGGGTGGGGGGCTACTTCGGCCCCCGTGAAAATCTCTGGGAGGAGCCCATTTATCGGAACGTCTGGGCTCTGCTCTGCGAGTTTGGTGACAGTGATCTGGCAAGTCTAATTGCACCACGCGGGTTGGTGATTGAGACGGGACGGGCTCCCGAGGTAGCGGGTCCCCCAGCCCCCCTTGCGGGTCGGGCGGGCGGTGCTGCCCCTGGCCGAATTGTTTCACCCACGGCCGCCGAAGTGCAGGTCGAGGTCGATCTCGCGAGGCCTCATTTTCAGAAACTGCAGGTGGCCGATAACCTGGCCATCGTGATTCCAGCCAATGCTGGGGCCGGATGTGGCTCACGGCCCGCCACACTCGCATTCCTGCAGCAACTTTCTGTCAGCCCCGCTCACGCCGGGGAACTGGCTCCGCAGGCCCCTCAAGCTCATCTCGATGGGTTCGATTCCAACCTGCGGCTTCAGCGGCAATTGGAGGAATTGGTCAACTTCACACAGAAACTCCTGCGTCGAAGTGCCCGCGTCCGTGACTCGCTCTGGAGCAAGGCGAGTCGCAAAGGAGTGGAGGAGTGGCAGGCTACCGCCGAACCATACCGGCAGATGGTCTATGACGAACTGATCGGCCGTCTGCCTCCATCGACGATGCCGCTCAATCCTCGGACCCGGTTGCTGCTGGACGAACCCCGCTACAGGGCATACGAGGTCGTCTTGGATGTTTACCCCGACATTGTTGCGGGCGGAATCTTGCTGCTTCCCAAAGATCTGGCGCCAGGCGAACGGCGTCCTGTCGTCGTCTGTCAGCACGGACTTGAAGGAGTGCCGATGGATACCATTTCGCGAACGGTCGAGGGATTCAATTACTACTCCGCATTCGCTCACGAGTTGGCGAATCGTGGCTTCATCACTTACGCGCCCCAGAATCCCTACCGAGGTCGCGATCGATTTCGGACTCTCCAGCGGAAGAGCAATCCCCTCAAGCGGAGCCTGTTCAGCTACATCATCCCTCAACATGAGCGAACCCTCGAATTCCTCAAGGGTTTACCAAATGTTGACCCGACACGGATCGCGTTCTACGGGCTGTCCTACGGCGGAAAAACGGCGGTACGGGTCCCCCCCTTCGTCAAGGACTACTGTCTTTCGATCTGCTCGGCCGATTTCAACGAGTGGGTGGTTAAAAACACCACCGTTTACGATGGCTACAGCTATGTCTTCACCGGAGAGTACGAGATCTTCGAATGGAATATGGGCCATCTAGCGAATTATGCCGAATTGTCGAACCTGATGGCTCCCCGGCCATTTATGGTCGAGCGAGGCCATGACGATGGTGTCGCCCCTGACGAATGGGTGGCTTGGGAGTACGCCAAGGTTCGTCGGCACTATGCCAAACTCGGGCTGTCTGACCGAACGGAGATCGAGTTCTTCAATGGGCCACATAAAATCAATGGGGTTCAGACGTACGAGTTTCTGCATCGGCATCTGAACTGGCCCCGACCGTGAAAGATCTGCTGCATTTGGGCGAGCCAGAAGTACTGGGACTCGACATCGGAGGGGCGAATCTCAAGGCGGCGACCACTTCTGGCAGGGCCATAGCGGAACCTTTTGCCCTGTGGCGAGACCCCGCGGGGCTGACGGATCGTCTGAAGGGCCTGATGGCCCGCCTGGAACCATTCGACTCGATTGCCGCGACCATGACAGGCGAGTTGGCCGACTGCTTTCCCACCAAGGCGGAAGGGGTTTCGTCCATTGTCGCGTCAATCGAGAGTGCCGCGAACGGAGCGCCACTGGCCCTCTGGTCTACAGAAGGACGGTTTGTCTCGCCCGACGCCGCACGCGTTGAACCACTACAGCTGGCAGCGGCTAATTGGCTGGCGCTTGCCGCATGGGTCGGCCGACTGGTCCCTCGGGGGCGAACCTTGTTGCTCGATATTGGTTCGACCACCACCGATCTGATCCCTCTTCGAGATGGAATTCCGGCTGCGCGTGGCCGGACTGATCTGGGGAGACTTCTCGCGAGAGAGTTGGTCTATACAGGTGTGCGGCGTACCCCACTGTGTGCCACCGCCTCTCATGTGTCACTCCGTGGAGCATCAGTCCGACCCGCCGCCGAGCTATTCGCCACGACCCTCGATCCCCTGCTGTTGCTGGGGGAGATTGCTGAACAGCCGGATGATCGGGACACAGCCGACGGTCGCCCGGCGACGCGTCTTGCCGCTGGCGAGCGACTGGCCCGCTGTCTCTGTTGTGATCAAGGGGAACTGACTGCGGACGAGTTGCAGGATCTCGCGCGGCAGTTTGTTGCTGCCCAGGTCACGGAGCTGGGTCAGGCCATCCAGACTCTGGCCGATCGGGAGGGTGGAGAGTTCGAGCAGGTTCTTGTTTCGGGATCTGGAGGCTTTCTCGGACGGAAAATCGCGCAGTCTCATCCCGCGACGCACGCTGCCAGGAAGATCGACTTGGGTCGACTGGTCTCTCCCGCAGTCGCAGCGACAGCCCCAGCCTGCGCAGTGGCAGTACTCTGGTCGGAACAGCGCTGCCGAGAGGAACGATCAACTGGCCTGGGAGCGGGAAACATATGATCCACGCGATGACGGTTCGCCAACAACAGCCTGTTCCTGATTTCGAGCAGCCAAGCAATTTCGCTAGCTGAAAAACTTGGCCGCGATTGCTCTCTGTTCTGATGTGCTGGGAGCACTAGTCTCATCGGCCCCGCACATCTCCAGCAGTGATTCAGGCACGCCATATCGGTTGTAGTGACTTCCCAGATTGTGCAGGACGCTTGAGTCGGGTAAGGCTGCACGAGAGGAATTGGGGAACCTTTTGAACGCGATGCGCGTCTTCTGCAGGACCCCCCGTTAGAATAAGGGGCTTGAACGGGTCGAAAGGGCACCTGCTGAGAGGGTCACTATCCCGCTGTGTTGGGTGAAGGGGCGTACGCAGGATCGAATCGGGCCCACGTGGCCAAGCCGACTGGGAGAGCTGTCATGAGGCGTCTACTGACCGCGTGTGTGGTTTTTCTCGGGGGAGTTCACCAGGCCATGGCGGGAGGCGAAATCGGCTTCGTGGAGGATTTTGTGCTAGCTCCGGATCGTGGAGCGGCCCTTGGGAAACTCATTCCAGGCACCCAAGACTACTATTACTACACATCTCTACACCTGCTGGCCAACGAGCAGTACGACAAAGTCCCCCCCCTCGTCGAGGCCTGGGTCCAGCGACACCAAGAGACCCCGCAGGTCTGGGAGATTCGCACACGACTGTCATTGCTGACACACACTCGGGATCCGCAGGCCACCTTGGGTCACATTCAGCGTCGCCTGGGCTTGGGATTTCCCCATGCTCGCGAGGATCTCTCCGCCGAGCCCAATCTCCCGACGGAACTCAAGCCGCAGGAAATCAGCCGGGCCGCCTATACCGCCCGAGCTCACACTGCGACCAATAATACAACGGTCGATGGTTTTGAAGATCCAGCGCTTGAGTGGCTGCTGGAAGAGAAGTTGAATCCCGCGCAGCGACGCAGCCTGCTGTCCAGGCTTACAAGACCCGACCTTGCCGGGTTGGTGCCTGCCATTGTTGAGGACCTTCAGGCCCCCAACTCAGGAGGGTTTGGATCCCTGGGAATTCACACCCAGCTGCTGCTGCCCCAGTTAGAGGAACTAGTGCGGTTGCGTCCTGAGCTTTTGAACCATCAGGCCGTTGTGCGAGCTTGGCTCACGCGGCTGCAGCCCTCAGCCGATACCGACTGGCGTAACGATTCCCAACAAATACAGGCCCACCTCATCCGAATCGCCGCGTTCGCCGCCCGACTCGAGCCGGTCCATAACTCACTGAAGGCCCATGTGCAGTACCACCAACTGCTGCTCGACTGGCAGGCCGGCAAACCGAATCGAGCGAAGTTTATGGAGTATCTCAAGCTCCCCCGCCCTCTCGGCTACGTTGCTCCTCGTCGTTTGGAGTCCGAGGAGATGCAGCGCTTCGCCTGCAACTTAGGCGTGAACTACGACGGCACAACCCTTCTGCCTGCGATCGGTAATGACGAGCCACTGGTCCGAAGCTACCTGCTTCATTTTCTTAAGGATCTGGCCAATCCCGTCGAGTTCGAACCCTGGATCAACGATGACTACCTGAAGTCGCTGTTCGCCGAGGCGAAACTGACCAACGGTCTGGGTAATGTCGAGCAGTGGGCCAGCCTGCTGTCACCCACGGCGTACAAGCAGTTCAAGGAGCGTGTTGATCTGGATTTTGAGCCGACGAATCCCCGTCACTTCAAGGCCGACCAGCCGGTGACGCTGCAGGTCGCCATTAAGAACGTTCCGGCCCTGATCGTCAAGGTGTTCGAGATCAACACTGAGGCGTACTACCGGCAGAATGGGCGGGAGGTTGATACTGATATCAATCTGGATGGTTTAGTGCCCAATTCCGAAGAGAGTTTCCAATACGCCGACGCTGCCGAGCGACGGACCGTACGGCGTTATGAGTTTCCCCAGTGTGCTGGACCGGGTGTGTATGTGATCGACTTTATTGGGAATGGTCGCAGCAGTCGGGCACTGGTTCGCAAGGGGCGGCTGCGGGCCGTCACCCGCAATGGCCCCACTGGACAGGTGCTGACGGTCATCGACGAGTCGGGACGAAGGGTCCCCGGAGCGCGGGCATGGATCAAGGGACGAGAGTATCTGGCGAATGATCGTGGACAGGTTGCCATCCCCTACAGCACCTCGCCCGGGCAGACTCCGGTGGTGCTGACCAGCGGTCGCCTGTCATGCCTCGATCAGTTCGATCACCAGCCCGAACAGTACACCCTGCTGGCGGGCCTGCATGTCGATCGCGAAGCTTTGCTTTCGCGTCGAGAAGCCCAGCTGCTAGTTCGCCCCGGATTGTTCGCCAGTGGCGAACCAGTGTCGCTGAAACGTTTGGAGGAAGTGATTCTGGAAATTCGTGCGACTGACCTGGATGGTGTCGCCACCAGCCGCGAAGTCCCCAACTTCCCACTCTTTGAAGACCGTGAGACCGTCCACGACTTTCAGGTCCCCGCCCGACTGGCGACGCTGGAATTTGTGCTCAGGGCCAAGGTCCGCAATCTCTCCCACGGTGGCGAACAGCAGGTAGTTACGGCATCGCACCGCGTCACCCTCAACGAAATCGAGAGGACTGACAAGACCGAGGACCTGCACCTGGTGCCAACCGCTGGCGGGTTTATTCTGGAACTCCGCGGAAAAATGGGGGAGCCCAAGGGTGGTAGGCCAGTGCAGGTGACGCTTCGGCACCGCGAGTTCCGCCAGCCGTTCATCGTGTCGCTGAAGACGGATAAGCAGGGACGCATTACCCTGGGAACCCTGGGCGATATTGCTGACATATCGGCGAGCGGTCCGCAGGGAGCGACCCATAACTGGCGCCTGCCCACCGACGCCCACACTTACGGTCCCACACTGCATGGCCGGGTGGGTGAGCGTCTCAATGTTCCATTTCTACCCGCACCTGGTGGCGAATTGTCCCGCTCAGAGGCTTCTCTGCTTGAGTTGCGCGGTGACAGTTTCACAATCGACCGCTTCGAGAATCTCAGGGTCGAGGGGGGCCTGTTGCTGCTAGAGAATCTCCCCGCCGGAGATCACGACCTTTGGTTGAAGCGAGTCAATGCCCGAGTTCGTGTCCGTATCACCGCCGGTGATGCCGAGGAGGGGTTGGCGGTTGGCCCCACCCGGGTGCTTGAGATTCCCCGATTGGCCCCCGTGCAGATCTCTCAAATGCGGGTCGCCGAGGGCGAGTTGCGGGTGGAACTGTCCAACACCTCGCGATTCACCCGGGTCCACGTACTGGCGAGTCGGTTCGCGCCCGAGTACGGTGCGTTTGACAGCCTGTCCCAAGTGCGGGGCCGGGCTCCTTTCGTGCTGATTCCGTCACGGCCCCAGACCGCTTACCTCACAGGTCGAGAGCTTGGCGACGAATACACCTACATACTCGATCGCAAGCGACGCCGTCCACTGCCCGGCAATATGCTCGAGCGGCCCAGCCTGCTGCTCAATCCGTGGGCGATTCGCGACACCCAGACCGGCCGCCAAGAGGCTGCCGAGGGAGGGGAATTTGGTGCTCGCGGTGTCCCCGCTCCCTCGGCCATGGCCGCCGACGCTCCGGCCGATGCCCGTGCGAGTGTCCCGACTGGCAACTTCACCAACCTGGATTTCCTCCACGAGTCAGCGGTGTTGGTGGCAAATCTGGTTCCCGATGAGCAGGGCCGATTGACTGTTCCCCTCGAAGCTCTGGGAGCCCATCAGCACCTGGTCGTGGTCGCCGTCGATCCTCTCCACACCACGGCCCGTACACTCAGCTTGGCGGAGCATGAACTGATCACCCGCGATCTTCGGCTTTTGGCTGGCTTCGATTCGGAACAGCACTTCACCCAGCAGCGGCTCATATCGGTGGTTCGGCCACCCCAGGCATTCGAAATGCCCGATGTCACGACGGGACGTTACGAAGTCTACGACAGCCTGCGTCGGGTCCACGCCCTGTATGGCACCTTGGCGAACAATCCCACATTGGATGAATTCGCCCCGTTGATCAATTGGCCCAAGCTGTCGGCCGAGGAACAGGCGGCTTTCTACTCGAAGTACGCCAGTCACGAGTTGAATTTCTTCCTCTTCCATAAAGACCGGGCTTACTTTGACCGCGTCGTCCGTCCGTATCTGGCAAACAAGCGTCACAAGACGTTCATGGACCTCTGGCTGCTGGGGGAAGATCTGACCGAATGGCGCCAACCGTGGCGCCATTCCCAATTGAATACAGTTGAGCAGATTCTGCTCGCGCGACGGATCGAAGACGAGCGTGCGGCCACCGCTCGCTTTATCTCCGATCGGTTCCAGTTGCTCCCTCCAAATCCCTCCCGCTTCGCTGAGCTGTTTGAGACTGCGGCCAAGGGAAGTGAACTTTCGGTCGAAAGTCTCGACGAAACCAATGCCGTGCTGCAAAGGGCCGGTCGCCCTGGAGCGGGCGAGGCGTTCGGGCGGCGTCTACTGCGGTCGGCGGGACCGATGGGCGGCGGCGGAGGCATGGGTGGCCTCGGTGGAGCACTGGCCGCTCCTCCGGGTGCTCCACCTCCGCCAGCGCCCAGGGAAATGCGGGAAGAAGCTCAGGCGGAGAGGAAGCGGGAGCGGGGGGCCGCAAAAAGTGCCCCCGAGGACCCTGGCCGCGATCGCGATCGCTTTACGAACCGAGCCATGGACAAGCTCGCTGAAAAACAGCGCAAAGGACTGTCCGAAAGGCGGGCTGGTGCCGCACTAGGCGATGCCAAAGATCAAGCCCCAGACAACTCCCCGGCTCCCGACGCGAAGTTCTTCGATACCGATCTCGCCGATCTCGGCGTGGAGCAACTTCGGGCTCTCTACCGACAGCCCGAGCCGACTCGAGAATGGGCCGAGAACAACTACCACCACCTCCTCATCGAGCAGCAGAATGCAGCCTTGATCGGGGTCAATGCGTTCTGGCGGGACTACGCCCAGCACGATCCAGCCCAACCATTCCTGTCGCGGAATATCGCCGAGGCGGCAGGCACTTTCGCCGAGATGCTGCTGGCCCTGGCAGTCCTCGATCTCCCCTTTGACTCTCCCGAGCACAAAGTTGCGGTCGAGGGAACCAAGCTCACCCTGACCCCCGGCGGTCCGGCGATTGTGTTCCACGAGGAGCTCCGGCGATCCGAACTTCGCGAACCCGCCGGACGCATACTCGTCGGGCAGTCCTACTTTCGTCACGGCGACCGGCATCAGATGGTCGATGGGGAGCAGGTTGACAAGTATATTACCGAAGAATTCCTCGTGCACACCGTTTACGGGTGCCAAGTGGTGATCACCAATCCCAACTCCTCCCGCCAATCCCTGGGCCTGCTGCTGCAGGTGCCTCAGGGGGCCATCCCGGTTCTGAATGGACGACCAACCCGCACCGCCCTGGTGACTTTGGAACCGTATCACACCCAGACGCTCGACTACTACTTTTACTTCCCGGCGGCCGGTGACTTTCCCCACTTCCCTGTTCAGGTCGCCCGCAAGGAAGAACTGGTCGCGTTTGCCCCGACCTTCGTCTGCCATGTCGTCGACAAGCCCAGCAAGGTCGATCCTGGTTCGTGGCAGTACCTCTCTCAGTTTGGCACCACCCAACAGGTGCTGGAATTTGTGGAAGCCAACAACGTCTCGGGACTTGACCTCGATCGGATCGCGTGGCGGATGCATGACCCGGCCGTGTTTGACCAGGTCACTACATTACTGGCCTCTCGGCATGTCTACTCGCACACCCTCTGGTCCTACGCCCTGAAGCACAACCGCCTCCCGCAGGCCCGCGAGTTCCTGCAACACTCGGACCCACTGATCGGCGAGTGCGGCGGTCGCCTGCGGTCACCCCTGCTGACCATCGATCCCGTGCTCCGACGCAACTTTCAGCATCTCGAGTACAAACCGCTCTACAATGCCCGTGCCCATCAACTCGGGCGGCGACGGCAGATTGTCAATGATCGATTCTACGCTCAGTACCATGACTGGCTGAAGCAGGCAGCCTACGACCGGGAACTATCAAACGATGATCGACTGACGGCGACTTACTACCTGCTGCTGCAAGACCGTATCGAAGAGGCCCAGGCCCAATTCGCCCAAGTGCGTCCCGAAGGCCTCCCTGGGCCTCTGTTGTACGACTACTGCGCCGCATATCTCGAATTCTTCTCCGATCGCCCCGATGACGCCCGGGCGATTGCCGAACGCCATACACAGCATCCCGTCGACCGCTGGCGCAACCTGTTCCAGGCAGTCCTGGCCCAACTCGATGAGGCCGCTGGCCGTGATCCTCAGATCATCGATCCCCGAGATCGAAATCAGCAACAAGGCGCCCTCGCGGCGACCGAACCCGGGGCCGAACTCGCGATCGAACGCGACGAACTTGTCGTTCAGTACCGACACGTGCCCGTCTTTCAGGTCAACTACTACCTGATGGATCTCGAACTGCTGTTCAGCCGGAATCCCTTCGCCCAAGGCTACCAGGGACAATTCAGCGCCATCCGCCCCAACCGCAGCGAGAGGGTTGTGGTGGGCGCCGGTGACCAGAAAGACCAACCCGCCTCCGGTACCCGGCGGGTGCCATTGCCGGATGACCTGAAACAACGGAATGTGCTGATCGAGGTGGTCGCGGCCGGGGAAACTCGCTCGCAGCCCCATTACGCCAACTCGCTCGCAGTTCAACTGATCGAAAACTTTGGCCAGGTTAAAGTGACCCGCGCCGCTGGCGGCCAAGCCGTCCCCAAGGCCTATGTGAAAGTCTACGCCCAGCTCGCATCGGGAGAGGTCAAGTTCTACAAGGACGGCTACACCGACCTCCGAGGTAAGTTCGATTACGCCAGCCTCAGCACCGGCGATCTTGAGGGGGTCTCGCGATTTTCGATTCTGATCCTGTCCGACGAGTATGGCTCGGTGGTCAGGGAGTCCCAACCTCCCAATCAGTAGCCAATCCTGCACCTCGACGGCGTTTGTTCACTCTCGGAGTCAACACCGATCGCCGTCAAACCCGTGACATGGATGCCGATCCCCCCTGTCGCCGGATTCGCCGGCTGAAGGGGGCCGTCGCCGTTGGCGGGCTGCGATCCCCCGCGGTTTCGAGCGCCCATGGCAGCCTGCTGCCGCTGCTCCCCATTTGCTCTTCGCGTGTTCCAGTGCTCAGTCAATCAGCTCAACCTGGCAACACGCCTGGCCTGGCATGGGGCTGAATCTGCCCAAAACATTCCGAATTCCCAGAACCGCAAGCCGCCAGCCCCGCTCTTTTGCAGGGCCTTCGGCACGGTCGTTCCCCTTGGGCCAACCGTTTCCAATCAATGCCCCGACTTACCCAGTTTGCGCGGTTTGCCCGCGGCTGTGGCGATCTGTGGCAGATTCTACAGAGGACGCAACCCCTGTCGCAGGCTGGCCTTGTCGGCCCCGGAATGTTTCACCTACAAGCATCCCGCGCGGGGAGCTTCCCTCGGCAGATTCGCTGGAGCCGCGGGGTTCGAGCGCGTTTGTCGTGGTCAGTCGGCCTCCCGGTACGTCTCCAGCGACCGTCCGTTGGACGCAGCGCTGAAGTGATCCCAACAAGCCTCCCAGCCTCCCCTGATGTCCGATTACGACATTCGCCCACTGGGGCGAAAATGCTCCGCCACAGGGACTGATCTGGTCCCCGGCAGTGTGTGTCATTCGGTACTGGTCGAACGTGAAGGAAAGCTGGTTCGGTTGGACTACAGCGAGGCGGGCTGGCCCGGTCCCCCGAGCGATGCGGTGGGGGTCTGGCGGGGTTTGGTGCCCCCAACCGGTGAACCTCGACGGGAACCGCTCGACGCCGCAGTTCTGTTCCGTTGCTTTGAACAATTGCTCGAGGAGGGAGACCCGGGACGCGAGGGACTGCGGTATGTGCTGGCCCTCATCCTGGTGAAGAAACGTCGGCTCCGGATCGAAGGATCGCGCACCGGTGCCGATGGAGAGTACCTGCAACTCATCGGAGTGCAGGGTGAAGGAGCCTGGGAGGTGCGCGACCTTCAGCCCACCGACGAGGAGGTCGAAACATGGCAGCGCGAGCTGAACGCCTACCTGGCGTCGGAATGGCATTGATCGCCTGCGGCCTGATCGCGGTCGGATTGGCAGGGTGCCGGTCGACTGGCGAATTTGGCCCGCAGGCTCGCTGTGCAATCGCCCCCCAGGCCGGGGTTCCCGAGATCATTGCCCACGTCAATCAGAACACCGCCCGCATCCAGTCCTGGCGGGCCCTTAACGCCGCCATCACCTCTCCCGATCTCCCCGTCAGCATCAGCGCCTCGGTGGCTGTCGAGCCCCCTCGCAATTTCCGCCTCGTCGCCCGCTCCCCCTTCGGTCCCGAAGTTGACCTGGGGTCGAATCCCGAACACTACTGGTTCTGGGCCCGGCAGGACGAATCGAAACGAATCTATCTTGCCCGCCATGAGCGGACGACCGACGAGGGTTCAGTCCGGCTGGCCCGCCCCGCCACCGAGGGGCCCGTCGGTGGAATGCCCTTCGAGCCCGAGTGGATCATGGAGGCCATGGGGGTCATCGCAATGGACCCGGGCCGCGTCCGCGAGATTCGCCGCGACCCACAGGCCCGTATCGTGACCCTTGAAGAACAGCGCGTCTCTCCCGCCGGGGAACCGGTCTTCAAGCTGACCGCCATCGACCTCTGCCACGGACTCGTTCGCGAACACGCCCTCTACGACGCCAAGCAGCAACTCATCGCCCGCGCCACCC
>Ga0315899_10007122_pt1 | contig 12019 bp, 11 predicted proteins | sample LakEriMetagenome_2_FD_203518 | JGI IMG/M metagenome (GOLD analysis project Ga0315899, IMG submission 203518) | Freshwater fungal communities from buoy surface, Lake Erie, Ohio, United States - Buoy 4 MA112 | ecosystem: Environmental > Aquatic > Freshwater > Lake | place: USA: Lake Erie, Ohio... | reverse complement strand
GTAGCCCCCTCTTGCAACAACTTCAACACCGCTTTCACCTGCCAATCGCGGATGCCCATCTCCCGCGCAAACAATTCCGTATTCATATTCACGAAACTACAACCACACCCAAGCAACCGCAAACCCCTACCGCCGTATTTATGCCAAATTTGTTGACAATCTCGAAGTGATTTCGTTATTGGGCTAAACACCGGTTACAGGCTTGACCCCGCCCCATTTGTCAGACAATCGAAATCAGAGCTTCAGGAGTATTTGCCAAATTATCCCCGTAGCGATTTTAGGGCTACCTGCATATTTACACTACCAACCGAAACGCTCGCTTCGTTCGTTCTATCTCGCTATTGCTGATTCCAAATTTCTTGGCTACGACTCGCCAGTGGGAAATTTCACGACGCATTTCCATTAAGATACTTTCTGCTCTATCACTTTTCAATTGATACAAATGAGCGGTTTCAAGAGCTAAAGCGATGTCTTGTTCATTGCTATTTTCAGAAATATTCAAGGTTAGCCCAGTACCCATTTCATTGGGGTTCATGTCGTACGCAGGAGATAAACGCCATCCCAATGGAGCGAGTAGAAATCCATGGTTTCGCAAATGGTCGTCTGTGTTCGACACCAAAATATTAAATGCCATTCTTCGCCACAATTGCTCCAAATCTTCTTTTGCTTCCGGACTATGTTGCATGATAAAACCAACCAAATCCAGGTATCCAACTCCTTCCACATGATCCGCTCCATCTTGCAGTCCCAACAAGGTCATGGCCGATGCAAAATGAATTCTCTTTTGCGCATCCGTTCTATCAAAACGTTTGGATAAAAAAGTATGATGCTTGCCTGAGAATTTTTGCAATCGCGCTTCTGAAACATGAATGCCACAAGCTTTGGCCAATTTGTGTAACACCATTTCCCAAGCACCCGCATTTTTTTCATCTCTTGAACTTGGAAATTTTGCAATCCACAAATGTCCTGTGTCATCAATCACACTGGCTTTGGGTCTTGCGCCTCCTAATGACGACCCTGGATCAATCAACACACTCAACCATTGGGCATACTCAGGGTCATTCATGGCATCATCACGTTCAAGCTGCAAACTCGCATGCTCTAGTTCACGAAGCGATGTCCAAGGCGGGGTTGCCATTTTCTTTTGGTCATTCATGTAAGGACCATCTTCACTTAATTTAAACCGCACCCCACCCATACGATGTCCGTCAAAAACACCCAATAAAAAATCACTTTCAAAAAGTGTACTCTCGTCTCGATGTTCATTCTTTGCTTGCCAAGCTTCTCTTCTTCGCATCAATAGCCTACCCCAACGGTCGGGCGATGAATCAAGGAAAATTCCAAAGTTGTTTTTCTCTTCTGGCAAATATTGTTTCCCCTTGTAAAACCCCAAATGCGGATCCAAGGATAAAATCGGATTATCAGTATTCAACCAATACTCTGTGTATTCAAATGAGAATATTTCTTTTCCACGCAAACGTTGTGCAGTCAACCAACCCATTAACTGAGCTTCCTCCACGAAATCCCAATCTGCATAAACCCATATTTTTATCTCGTTCTGCTTCACGACTTTTTGGTTTGTTTGGGTGCTCGTTTATTAGTAATGATCCCAGCATCCTGCAATTTTCTACCCAATGGATCTGCCGCAGCAACCGTGGTTAAATCTTTCTCTAAACCTAAAACAAAGAGCACTTGTAAATAACTCCCAATGGATACGGTAGGACTACCTTGCTCAATATTGTAAATGGTTTTTCTCCCAAGACCAGTACGTTCTGCAATTTGCTCTGCACTCAATTTTCGACGCAAGCGAGCCAATTGTATATGCTCACCTAAATCTTTTAAAATCTTCAGGTTTTTAGGCAATATTGAGGGCGCAGTTTTCATTTAACTTGTCTTATAGAGGACAAATATAGATTAAAACGTCCTTTTTATGACAAATTATTTTAATTTGCCTTAAAGATTTCGGATGTCCTCAAAACGAGCGTCAATGAAATTTTCACCCTCGAAAATGATGATTGAATTGCCCTTAAAATCCTTGAGAAATCCCTATGTTGAAATTCAATGAGCGATTGTAAAGAGGGATAGATCTGGTATCGGCCTGCATGTTGCCTTGTCCGTGATTGTAGCGAAAGCTAAGTGATACATTGGCATTGTTTCCGATGGGAGCCTCCACGCCTAGGCCACCGCAAAATCCATAATCGTACAGATTCCTAAATTGTGTGATGTCAACCATCATAAACGTAATGCCTTCACTGGTCGCTTGTCGCTCGGTAGACGTCGCCCTTGTCAAGAGCCCTCCAAAGGCACCGGCATCAATGAAAAATTTGGCACTTTTGCCGAATTGAGCCCTAATCTGGAGGGGTGCGGTGATGTAGTTATTAGCCACACTTACATTCATAGATCCCACTTGAACGCCATTGACATCGGTGATGGGGAAGGCGCCACGGTATCCACCTTTGCGTTCATAGTTTACTTGTGTTCTTACTGATATCCATCGGTCTGCGTTGTATTGGGCTGAGAAACCGGCGCAATACCCCATGGTGGGGGTAAATAAAAAATCAACGTTTTGGCTGTGGATCGTTGTCAAAGATGGTCCTGCTTCTACTCCCATTTGCCATTTGCTGGTTTGGGCCGATGTATTTGTTATATACCTTTTCTGATCTACGGCTATAGAATCGGTGTACCAAAAGGCTTTATAGATGAATACGCCATTGTGCGATAGATCTGTAGTGATATGCATAAGCTGCTTGTCGTAGCTTATGTTTAGGTTATTTGATATGCATTGGCCGGTTAATCGACCAGCCAAAAATGAAATAGCGGCAAATAAAATATAGTTTTTCATGTGAATTGAATGTTTGATTATTATGGTATGACTAGAATTAGTTTAAAGATTGCAAATGCCAACATGCTGAAAATTTATCAATGGCAATTATAGGACATGAAAAATAAACAGCATTGATGAAAAGTAATCAAAAAAACACCAATTATAATACACTGTATCACTCCACCACCCACTTGATTTGATTTCCGGCGCCTTCTATTTCAATCAAGTAGATTCCCGAGGTTGGTGCTTTCAAGACAATATTATTTTCTCCTTTTTCGATGCGATGCGAGGACAATTTGCTTCCCACAGCGTTGTAAACCGTGATGCTCCTAGACTTGTTATTGCCTTCAATATTCAGCATCACCTCGTTGCCTGCGCCCGTTGGGTTGGGGTAAAGGTTCACCGTGAGATTCTCACCCAGTTGGTTTATGCTAAGCAATCTTGCACTCACCGCGCCCAAACCGATTGTATCACGACAGCCGCCAGACACCCCAATTAACCTGGGGTAAAACTTGCCTGTATCGTTGTAGGTGTAACTCACAATTGCACCCCAAGCGGTATCCTTGGGCGATTGCTTCGTGTCACCAAACAACCATTTGTATTGGGTGGCGCCCCCGATGCTATTTTGTCCTTGGAAATTCACCAACAATGGCACTTTGCCCGATGTGATGCTCAATGTGCCACTGATGCTGAGAACCGCTGGTGCGATGCTAATCTGTCCTTCATCCAGATAATCGCAACCTTGGCTATTTGTATAGTGTTTGTTAACCTTGAACGTGCCCGCGCTAGAGTTCCTGGGGTTGATTCTACCCATGCTATCAATCGCCAAACCCGATGTGGGAGAATGCCATACGCCGGCGCTGGAGGACTTAAATGCAACTGGGGCATCCCACAACTTTGTCTCTTTGCAGATGCCATCAATTCTTCCCAAAGCTGTTTTTACGGTGTCCGTCACCCAGAAAGAATCGGCATGGTTAAACGCACAGCCGGTTTTGATGTTCTGATAAAGATAGTTCAGAACCAACTGCTGGGGATAGGTTTTCAATGAATCAAGTCGTACCGAGGTTACAGCATTCAGTATTGAACCATCCAAGTGCCATTTTCCACCTTTCGGACTCACGTTCACCGTATTCAAATCCAACACCTTCATGCCTTTACACATCGAATCCGCAATTGCACCAACCCTCAACTGCGTAGTATCAACATACACATTAAAAGTTTTAACAAAAGGCTTCTTCGTGCAACCATCCGAGAGGATAATTGACCACTGACCAGATTCCTTCATTTTGTGATTCAATTGAACTGTATCACCATTGAATGTATACGACCAAATATATTGATTCGAAAGTCCGCCGCTGCCCGATACAAATGACCGCAGCGTATCGCCCTTACAATAAACTGAATCATGTGTCACATCTATCCTCAACGAATCCCTGACCTGAATAGAAAAAGTGTCGTAATAGTTGTTGCAGGCCGGTTTTTGGATGGTGAGCAAGTATCTGCTTTTCGCATTGGGCTTGGCGATGTAGGTGAGTGTCCTGCAGGTATCGCAAGTAACTTTGGTGGTGGGGCTAAACCATTTCACCTTGGACAAATAATCTTTGTTTGAAAGAAATCGAAGGGTATCGCCGGCGCACACCGTGGTATCTGAAAATGGCGTACGATCAACATTTTGATAGATTTTCACCCATCGACTCACAGAATGCTGAACCCCACTGTCGCAGCCATAATCACCGAATTCATAGTTAAAGGTGATTTTCACTTTGCCGGTGTCGGTGAACTTCCAATCAAAATCCGCGGATTGACTTGCGAGCTTCCCGTCTACGGAACAGGTGATCTTTTGCAATTTTCGCAAACCCGCCTCCAAGGCAAAATTGGTGTTTGCCCCTACGCAAGCCGCCGCAACGCCCGTATCATCCACTCCATACCAATGCGCACCCTGCTTGTTCACCCGAATGCGCGATTGCAATGAATCCCAACCATTATAAATTGACATTACCCCAGCGAGATAAGTAACTGTGTAATCCCCCTTGAAAGTATCACTTGACCCCGTGTGTATAAAGTAGCCATTAAATCCAGTAGATGACTTAACACTCACTAGGTCTTGTTGTGTGTTTTGGATAGATCCCCAATAGATATTCCCCAACTTCTTGGTCAATGTGTAACTCTTGCCATTCACTTCAATCTTATTGTTACCAGGGGAAAACACCACCGCACGATTCATTTGACTTGTCCCAACGGATGTGGGAATTGGAATTGCCATTTCTTTGGTAAGTACGTTCGTTGGAGGGATACTAGCAAAATCCAGCACATTGGCGTAGACTTTATCATCGGGCGCCCCAAAAGCCGATTGATTTTTAGCACCTGATATATATTGGGTAATGGCAATGGGCTTGAGGGATTGTATCAACAAGGGCTTATGAAAAACCGTATCGGCAATAACTGTATCGCTAACAATCACGGTCATTTTACCATTGATCCAAATGGTATTGCCTTTATTGCTGAACAGATGATATGTATTCCCCATGTAGCTCTTGCCTTCCGATGCTACAATAAACTCATAGCCCCAGGATTGAATGGGTTGTAGCTGTTCAATCTCAAAACCATTAAAGGGGTATAATCCTGGGTCGATTTGAAGCCAAGTTTGACTCTTGGTAAATCCCAAACCAAAGTTATTGGAGTACACTGCCAATTTCTTTTGACAGTCTTTAGAGGTTATTTTGCCGCCGTTAACTACATGTAGTTTGAAGTCGGTTTCATCATTGGCAAAAGGGGTTCGGGGATATTTGATGGAAATTTGAAAAGTCTCACCGCGATTGAGTTTCTTGGTGAATTTTCGACCCAATTCTGTATCAAAGTTCAAATCAAATTGAACCTCCGTTTGATCATCAAAGGCAACAACAGTAAAACAATATGCAAAATCCCTGTACTTTTTAGTAGTGGAAGACGGCGTATACGAATAGTGACAACTTTTGGGGTGATATAGTATGTATGCAGTACCGCAATTGGATTTTTCGATAGATTGATAAGACCCCGCTTTGCCGGTAATTTGTTTGGAGCTGCCAGACGGTTGAAAGATATCCAAAAGAGAGACTGTCAAAGGTTTACCCGCTTCGATAAAAATTGTACGATTTGCAACAACTGTATTGCTCGAGACTCCCAAGCAGAAGTATTTTTTGGGTATAAATGCATCTAAAACCTTATTCGCTGTAATGGAAATGCTTGTATCGTAATCACTGTAATTTGTCAATCGTATTTTTTGGCTCGATACACTGAAAATTGAAATAATATTACTTGAATTTGAATCAGCGTATCCCACCGATCTCATGACCCCACCATAAATCGGATACGTATATTGGGCAACAGATGCCTTAAACCCCAAAAACAAAAAGACAGTAAACAATGCTATTTTAAATTTCATGGGAGTATGAACCTATCAATAATTACTTTGATGCTGAATATCCATTTTTCGTTGCCCTTGCCAACTGGACAGAAACTTCTAAACACCGAAACCGATACAAATAACACCCCTTCACCCAGATTAAAATTGATACATTTTCATCAATCTGTTTCGAAATGGAAAAATACCTTTGTGGCATCTAGAAACCGGGACATTCAAAATAACCCGGTGGCAACACGCAGTAAAATATCGACATAAACACCTCCACCCAAGTGAAAACATTGTTATTTTTAAACTATTGGACGAATGATATTTTACTCAATCTTTTCGCATTGAGATTCACCATCCAATTGGTAAAAATCAAAACTTTAAAACTTGATCCCATTCGAATCTCCATCCTATGTTTCCTTGGCATATTACTGCTCGACAATTGGCTATATCACTTAACGATTCACGAATCAACTGATTTTTATTACGCCTTTACCTCCACCGTGTTTTTATCACTTAGTACGTTTAAAAACACCTCTGCACCAAAGCAATTGGCATTGATAATTTTATGTGGAACAACCCAGTTATTCATCAATTCTCCCATATTAATCCAAATGGCTTTTGGCATATCCATGATCCTTTTGGTGATCGAAATCAAAAACCACCTCCTCAAGTCGTCTCAACATCAAACCATTGCCTTTGTCCTCATTGCGATTATACTTTATATCTATTCGATCTTGCAGGAATACACATTTTCTCAAGTTGGAGGCAATTGGGCAAAATCTAATTTCTTAATTTATTTCTCAATTTGTGATTATATCATATTTTCTTTAATGTTATTAATAATACATGTCAATGTCAGAAGACTATTTTTTAATTAATTTATCCGCAGTCATAGTCCCGGCGTTCATCTTGCTATTCGGTTCAATTGTAATTAGTTATTTACTACTAAAGCGTTACTCCCTCGCAATAAAAAGACTGTACCAAATGAATTTCAATGGCGTGGAAATGGAGCGAAAACGAATTGCCAATGACCTACATGATCAAATCGGATTCACCCTCACACAAGTCCGGAATACTTTGAAGGAAGCTTCACGATTACAAACCGACAAAAATGCAACCGCTGAACTTCAGAGCGCACAATTCCTGATTAGTGAATTGCATTTATCGCTCCGAAGGTTGGTAGAAAATGTATATCCCAGAGAACTAATGCTAGATAATTGGAAAGACAGTTTCACCTCTCTCGCGCAAGCCATGAGCATTGGTCACTGTCACATTGAAGTGGATATAGAAGTAGAATCAGAAATCTCACAAAAACAATTGCATCAAATGTTTCGCCTGAGCCAAGAACTTTTGGCAAACATTATCAATCACAACCATTCAAAATGGATTTCCCTTCAGATTTACGAAGAACAAAACAAGATATGTTTGAATTTTTCCTATCGATATAAAAAAATCTTGCATTCCTTTAGCCAAGTCAATTACCCCAGGGGAAGAGGGTCTTTTATCATTCATGAAAGATTGAGACTTCTGAATGCACAGTTGAAGAAACATAAGAAAGACGGCTATCAATATGAGTTAATCACCTTCAATAAAAATGATGAAAATACTACTGCTGGATGATCACCCATTAATTATTGATTTTATCGCCGAGCAAATCATAAAAATTGACAGCGATGTATTGGTAATGACTTCGATAGGCGTGGAACAAGCCCTTGATATTTTAAGTACGCACAAAATCGACCGGGTTGTATGCGACCTTCAAATCAAATCGGGAAAAAGCGTTGCTGTTCCTGAATATTGCGCAAAACACAACATCCCTTTCATGGTTTTTAGCTCTTATGTAAACAACTCACTCATCCACACCCTTAAATCGTTGAATGTCAATTGCTACGTTTCAAAAGGCACAGAAACTCAACACCTAATCACTGCATTAAAAAAACTTATACACGCAGAGTATTTTTTATGTCCCGAAGTAGTAAAAGAACAACACATTCTGAGCGAATCCGACACCCCAAGACCCATTTTATCAAAAGCAGAAATCAAAGTGTTAAACGCATACAAGGCTGGCCTAAAAACTGAAGAAGTGGCTAAACTACTGAACATCCAAACCGTCACGGTGCGCAATCACAGAGCAAGGGCTCAGGAGCGAAATTTGTGTGGCTTTCAAGAATTGATCCGCCGATTTAACTATTGGGATGATTCACATACTAGTTAAACTCTAAGTGGACCCTTTTTCGAACTGGGTTAGTTTCGACTTTTAAAGTTTATTTTCAAAATGTTGGTTAGGGTTAATTCATGGTGCGGATCTCTGCCTAATGATATACGATTTGCATTTTTGGCCTACTTTCACCCCAATCAAAACAAATCGAACACTTCTATTGTGAACAGCAATGTCGATTGTATCGAGGGCGATTCACCACTAATTGCTTTCCCAGTGTATATACCCGATGTAAATCGCACATTCCCCATTTGCTTGTAGGTTTTTAATACCAGACCGGCCCGAGGCAAAAGTACCCCGTCCCTATCGGAAAGAAACCCGCCCATTTCAAATCCCGAAGTTCTATAGTCCTTTACCGTGCGTAAATCAGGAGAAGTGTTCATCGACTTGTAACCCAATAAACCCTCATAGGAACCATGTATATTCATCCCTAACCCATTATCAGCCATCGTGGAATAGAGTGTAGTTCCCACATTGAGATAAAAGACCTTGACAGGCAAATCCATCTTATACTTCACAGACAAAGGAATTCTCACTCCAAGTTGAGAACAAACATTGTTGCCCAAAAAACCAACCGACGAATACAAATCCTCAACCGAAGCACTACCCGACCCGATACTGGTTTGCGTAACGCTCGCTGTATCGCCATTGTACAAAAAAGAATTAAATTGAAAACTATACGAAGAAATTCTGAACTTTTTCACCAATAATCCTTGATTGTGCCATGAATTAATAGTTGCCGACATTCCCTCCTTAAATACCTGATAATCGAAATTGAGTCTGTTCTGATCCGCAGAATAATCACCACTAGGAATTAAATTTTTATCCGCTGTATCCTTAATATCAACAGTACTTTGAGTAGCTATTCTCAATTCCCATATATCAATAATCTTCCCCAACTTAAAACCGTTCTTCGGCTGCTCCAAATAAATCGACAATCTAATATTATACCGATTGTCGTACAAATGAATCACATTGCCAGGCAAACTATCATTCAACTTTTTCGCTTCCTCATCGAGATCGAATCCCGAGGCAATAAATTCTGGATTCTCAATGGTTAACTTTCTGCGATCACTGGGCGAAATTATATAATGAATTTTCACGGGTGACGACAAGGAATCAACAACAATATCCGCAGATTGAGCATCAGACAAAAACTGTTTCAACACGGAAATGAAAGAATCGTATCGCACAATATTGTCAAAAGAATGTGATTCAAAAACCACCCTGTCTACACCTCCAATCCCCCAACTGGCCTTGGCTTTCAGTTTTTCCAATTCAAACTTTTGTGCCGATGCCGAAATGGCAAAAAAACAAGTCACTACAACGAGAAGTATGTGTTTTAATTTCATGATTTATTGGGGTTTTATATATTGAATAAATTGTTGCTCACTGGGGGTAGATACGATTTTAAAATGGCCATCGCGAAACACAAAAAACTCTGTACTCGATGGCGATTTCTTTGCCTGCGCCGACGGCTTCTTCGGCTGAAATTCAAATTGCTTGAAGCGCTGCTTTTTCTCAAACAATGGCTGCTTTGATACAGCAACCAATTCGCTCATCAGTGGTCGTTGGGTTGTTGGGGTATCCAAATTGGCAACCACAAATCCCTCTGATGCGGATAATTCTTGCGCCATTCCTTTTTCAATCTTGGCTCTGTTAAGTTGGCGACGCTTCGGCACAACTTTCAACTTTTGCGTTTGCACTACACGATTTTGCACCACGGGCTTCAATGTCTTTTGTTGAACCGTTGCACTCGCAGAAATGCGCTGCGATTGATGCCTTCGCAACTGTTGGGTTGTCCAAAAAACGCCGATTACCGACACCAACAATAGGAGGATGGCTGCGGCCCTATTTTTGAGGACAAGTCCCAAGAATCCATACCGATGCGCGTGGGTGATTTTCTGGGCACCCTGTAACTGATTCACCGCGTTTTGTATCAGCTTTCGCTGCGTTTTTACGTTGTCTTGAAAACCATCAGGATACTGCTCAAGCGCCTCCAAATGTGCGAATTCTTGCTTATTTCTCATGGGATTTTGAACGATTATTTTGGTTTTGAAGCACTCTCAACAAGCGCAGCCTCGCTTTGCGATATTGTGATTTACTGGTAGACTCTGAAATTTCAAGCATCTGGGCAATCTCGGCATGGGAAAACCCTTCCACCGCGAACAAATTGAATACAGTGCGATAGCCCTCGGGCAAATCCGCCACCCATCGCAACAAAACCCTCGCATCGATATCCGAAAAATCCTCAGACCACGGCTCTTCTTCTTCAGAAAGATCTTGCAGCGATTGTAAATTGAAATTGTTTCGCAAACGCAAAATGCCGAGGCATTCATTGACACAGATTTTCTTGATCCATGCGTAGAAACTCAAAGGGTGTTGATATTGAAAAGACGACAATCGCTCAAGCACCTTCATCCACGACACCATAACCACGTCTTGGGCATCTTCAGAATTACCCAAATATCGGTAGCTCAAACTCACCAGAGACGGGTGCAATCGCTGAAACACAGCCCCTACAACATCCGAATTTTGGGATTGGCAGGCGATGATTTCATGAAGTTGCACTTGGCGCATATAAACTGATAATGCAACTTAAAGCAAATAGTTGCCTAGATCAGTGAAAAATTGGATTCTTCAATGAAAGTTCAAACCCAGAACTCCAAAGGTTTCAAATCAGCGGGCTCATAAAATATTGTATTCATTGAATTGAAGAAACACGTCCAATCAAGAAAATAGGTGGTCTGATGGCTATTCACCCAGCAGCCATCTCCCAATTACATATTCCTGCGATACTGCCCGCCAACCGAGAACAACGCCTCCGTAATTTGTCCCAAAGTACAAACCTTACAGGCCTCCATCAACTCAGCAAACAAGTTTTCGTTCGCAATGGCCTTTTCCTGCATTCGCGCGAGCAACGCCTCGCTGCGATCGCCAAAGAACGTATGCTGATTGGCCACCTTTTGGATCTGGAATTGCTTCTCCTCGTCGGTACTGCGAATCACCTCTCCCGGCAACACCGTGGGCGACCCCTTAGAACTCAAGAATGTGTTCACCCCAATGATCGGGAACTCACCCGTGTGCTTCAAGGTCTCGTAATACAAGCTCTCCTCCTGAATCTTACCGCGCTGATACATCGTTTCCATCGCACCCAAAACGCCACCGCGCTCCGTGATCCGATCAAACTCCAACAACACCGCCTGCTCCACCAAATCCGTTAACTCCTCAATGATAAAGCTGCCCTGCAATGGGTTCTCGTTCTTCGCCAATCCCAACTCCCGGTTGATGATCAACTGAATCGCCATCGCCCTGCGAACACTCTCCTCGGTTGGCGTTGTAATGGCCTCGTCATACGCATTCGTGTGCAAGCTATTGCAGTTGTCGTAAATCGCATAGAGCGCCTGCAAAGTGGTTCTGATGTCGTTGAAATCAATCTCCTGCGCGTGCAAACTCCGTCCGCTCGTCTGGATATGATACTTCAACATCTGCGAACGCGCATTGCCACCGTACTTCAACTTCATCGCCTTGGCCCAAATTCTGCGAGCCACCCTGCCAATCACCGCGTATTCTGGGTCGATGCCGT